>ERZ1649853.690-NODE-690-length-13734-cov-6.429637_pt1 | contig 13734 bp, 12 predicted proteins | sample MGYA00575353_ERZ1649853 | MGnify/ENA primary metagenome ERZ1649853 (study PRJEB40853, sample SAMN11349654) | freshwater sediment metagenome | isolation source: river sediment | host: Sediment | place: India: Okhla Barrage, New Delhi | collected 2017-02-21 ...
TCGCCCTCTTCATGAGGGTGGGCGGCGGCATCTACACCAAGGCGGCTGACGTGGGTGCCGACCTGGTGGGCAAAGTGGAGAAGGACATCCCTGAGGACGACCCGCGCAATGCGGCCGTCATCGCCGACCTGGTCGGCGACAATGTGGGTGACTGCGCCGGAATGGCGGCGGACATCTTTGAGTCCTATGAAGTCACCATAGTCTCCGCCATGATCCTGGGGCTCTTCCTCACCGAGGCCACGCAGAGCCTCATCTGGATCATGTTCCCCCTGCTCGTCCGCGCGGCGGGCGTTTTCGCGTCCATCATCAGCACCTACACTGTGGGCGGCTCCAAGAGCGAGACGGACGCCATGAAGGCCATCCACCGGGGCTACAACCTGGCCGCGGTGATGTCCATCGCCTCCTTCGCCCTGTTTGGTTTCCTCTACTGCAAGGACTGGCGCTTCTTTGCCGCCACCTCAGTAGGTGTGGTGCTGGCGGTGGCCATCAACCAGATCACCGACTACTACACCGGGGCCAACCGCGGCCCGGTGGCGGAGATCCGCAAGTCCACGGCCACCGGCCCGGCAACCACCATCCTCAGTGGTCTGGGGATCGGCCTGGAGAGCTCAGTGGGTGCCATCCTGATCATCGCCGCTTCGATAGCGGCTTCGGCCCTGATCTGGAGGAACGGCATCACTGTGACGGGCGTTGAGGACAACTTCTCCCTGCTCTGCATCTTCTACGGCGTGGCGCTCTGCGGCATCGGCCAGCTGACCCTGACCGGCAACAACATCTCCATGGATGCCTTTGGTCCCGTGTCGGACAATGCCAACGGCATCGGCGAGATGGCCGGCCTGGAGCCCAAGGCCCGCCAGACTCTGGCTGACCTGGACGCCGTGGGCAACACTACCAAGGCCATCACCAAGGGTATTGCCATCGCCTCGGCCGTACTGGCGGCGGTGGCTCTCTTCGCCTCCTTCAAATACGAGTACTACGTGCCTGTGATCGACATGATCCAGTGGAAGGTGTTTGTGGCCTTCCTCATCGGCGGCGCGATACCCTTCCTCTTCAGCTCGCTCCTCATCAACGCGGTGGGACGGGCGGCCTACTACGTGGTCAACGAGGTCCGGTGGCAGTTCGCCAACATCAAGGGCATCTGGGAAGGCACCACCGACCCTGACTACGGCAAGGTGGTCACCATCGTCACCTCCGCGGCCCAGAAGGAGCTTCTCACCCCGGCCCTGCTGGCCATAGTGAGCCCGATCGTGATCGGCTTCGTCTTCGGCCTGGAGGCCCTGGCCGGGTTCCTGGCCGGCGTCATCCTGGTGGGCCAGCTGATGGCGGTGTTCCAGTCCAACGCCGGCGGCGCCTGGGACAATGCCAAGAAGACCATTGAAGACGAGCCCCGCGACCTGGCCAAGAACACCGGCAAGGGCTCCGAGCGGCACAAGGCCAGCGTGGTGGGCGACACCATCGGTGATCCTCTGAAGGACACCTCTGGACCGGCGCTCAACCCGCTGATCAAGGTCATCAACCTGGTGTCGGTTATCGCTGCGACCATGATGTTGACCAAGGAGGGAGTGGCGCGGGAAAACTGGGGATTGGCGGTCGGCGTGGGTGTCGTTGGACTGCTAATCATCGTCGGCGCCCTCTACTTCTCCAAGAGGCAGACAGTCATGGGGCGCGATGAGGCCGTGTCGGCGGCGGCGTCCGGCCCGGCTCCGGCAGCGGCAGGGGCCGCGGCCGCCAAGGAACAGCCCAAGAAGAAGCACTAGGAGGCTTCTGAAGCAAGCTCGAGGGGCGGACACGCTGCGTGTCCGCCCCTCATCTTTCTCCTCAGGGAATGAGCCCGGTTCCGGCGGCTAGTCCTGTCGCTGCAGCCGGCGGCTGCGCAGCTGGCCGCAGCCGGCCTCGATGTCGGCCCCCCGGGACTGGCGCAGGGTGTTGGAGATGCCCGCCTCGGTCAGCTCCCTCTGGAACGCGGCCACCCGCCGGGCCACCGAGGGTCGAAACTCTTTGCTGGGGGTGGGGTTGCCCGGTATCAGGTTCACGTGGCACTCAAAGCCCGTGAGCAGCTCGGCCAGCTTGCCGGCCTGGTCCAGGGAGTCGTTGATGCCGTTGAAGAGGGCGTACTCGAAAGTGGGCCGCCGCCCGGTGGCCTCCAGGTACTCCCGGCAGGCGGGTATCAGCTTCGCCAGTGGGTATCTCTTGTTGACCGGGACCAGCAAGTTCCGGACCCGGTCGCTGGCCGCGTGCAGGGAGACGGCCAGCTCCACGTGGATGTCTTCTTTGGCCAGCCGCTGGATCTGGGGCACCAGGCCCACCGTGGACACCGTGATCAGCCGGGCGCCGAGGCCAAGGCCCCGGCTGGAGTTGAGCCGGGCGATGGCGCCCTTGACGGCCTCGTAGTTGGCCAGCGGCTCACCCATCCCCATGAAGACCACGTTGGTCAGGGGGCGGCGGGCCGCGGGGGGCGATGAGACGGTCTCAGACGGCGTGGGACGGGCCCCTCGAGGCTCCCCGGTGGACCGGCCCCCGCCGGCCTTCCGTCCGCCCGCTTGGGCCAGCCGCACGAAGTACAGGACCTGCTCCAGGATCTCTCCGGTCCGGAGGTTGCGCTCGAAGCCCTGCTGGCCGGTGGCGCAGAAGGAGCACCGGATGGAGCAGCCCACCTGGGTGGAAACGCAGACGGTGCGCCTCTCCCGGCTGGATTCGGTGGCCTCGTAGGTCATGTGTGCCGACTCGACGGACTTGCCGTCCTCCAGCTGGAAGAGCACCTTCCGGGTCTGCCCGTCCCTGGACACCCTCTCCTCGATGGGCTCGAGAGTGAACAGGCGGCAACTGGCGGCCAGCTTCTGGCGGAAGCCGGCCGGGAGGTCGGTCATGTCGTCAATGGAGCTCGCAGCGCCTCCCCAGACCCACTTCAGAATCTGGTCCGCCCGGTACCTGGGCTGACCCAGGGAAGCGACCGTCTCCACCAGTTCGGAATAGGACGACTCAAGCAGTTGTGGCTTCATGCGTACTCCTTCGATTATACCCTTATCGACGCCACGGCCCTATTCCGGACCGGCCGGCCCTGGGTCATGCGGCGCCGGCGCCGTGGGCGCAGCCAGGGCCTATCCCGAACAGCCGGTCCCGAACGAGCGTCTTTTGACGAGGAATTTGGTTTTGGGATATCATTTAGGAAGCAATCTGCGGTAAGGAGGAGGTATGACAACCGACAGTAGGAAATTCGCGAAGACCCAGGATGAGGTCAAGGCCTATCTCGGCAAGAGCATCCAGGAAGTGATGGAGATCGACGGGACTGTCATCCGGCAGTACTGCGAATGCATCGGCGACCCGAACCCGATGTGGAAGGACACTGCTCCTCCCGGGCTGGTGACCACGGCCATGATCAGCAGCGGCGCCATGCTGATCGGCGTGCCCCTGCTCCACAAGCGCAGCGTGGCCGGCGGGGCCGACTGGGAGTTCTTCAAGCCCATCAAGAAGGGCGACGTTATCACCACCACCCACGAGTTCTCGGAGCTGCAGGACAAGGGCAGCGAAAAGGGTCCCCGCCTTCTCATGGTCTACAAGTCCTCGCACAAGAACCAGAAGGGCGAGCTTGTGGCCGTCAGCACCAACACCATAATGAACTTCTAAACGAAAGGGAGGCGTATTCTCATGGCTCAGGTTTTCTTCGATGACGTCAAAGAGGGGCAGGATATCCCCACCCTGGAAAAGACCCCGACCCGCAGGACCCTGGTTATGTGGGCCGGCGCTTCCGGCGATTTCTTCGAGCTGCACTACGACAAGGAGTTCGCGCAGTCCCTGGGCAACCCCGACGTCCTGGTCCACGGCAGACTTGAAGCGGCCTATCTGACCGAGCTCCTGACCGACTGGGTCGGCGAGAAGGGCCTGGTCAAGAAGGTCAGCGTCCAGTATCGCGGCAACGCCTTCCCCGGTCAGAAGCTGCTCATGAAGGGCAAGGTCACCAAGAAGTACCAGCAGGGTGGCGAGAACCTGGTTGACCTGGAGATCTTCGTCGAGAATCCGGAAGGCAAGAAGATCACTCCAGGCACAGCCGTCGTTGCTCTGCCCAAGAAATAGCCCATTCCTTCACAAGGACCAAGCGCTTGGGGGAGAGACTCAAGGGTAGAAACGCGCTCGTAACCGGTGCAGGCAGGGGGATTGGTAAGGCAGTAGCCCTGGCGCTGGCCGAGGAGGGAGCTAACGTCCTGGTCTGTGACCTGGGCGTGGCTGCCGACGGCACAGGCGCCGACAAGACCCCTGCCGACAGCACCGCAGAGGAATGCCGCAGGCTCGGAGTCAAGGCGGTGGCCCACTACGGTGACGTCGGGAACTTCAAGGCCGCCGAGGACATGGTCCGGGCCTGCGTCAACCACTTCGGCAGTATAGACATCCTGTGCAACATAGCGGGCATCCTCAGGCCGAAGATGATCTTCAATATGGCCGAGGAGGACTTCGACAAGGTGCACGCCGTCCACCTCAAGGGGACCTGGAACCTCTGCCGGCATGCCTCGGCGTTGATGAGGCAGCAGAAGTACGGCCGGATCATCAACACCACTTCAGAGGCCTATGCCGGGACCGTCGGACACACCAACTACGGTTCCGCCAAGGGCGGCATCGTCAGCCTGACATACGCTGTCGCTCGAGAGCTGGGCCGGTACGGCATCACCTGTAACGCCTTTGCGCCGCGCGCCCGGACCAGGATGAGCGTGGGGCAGGACCAGGATGCCGGGCTCCAGAAGAGGATCGACTCGGGGCTGATCTCGGAGGACCGCCTCCAGGGGATGGAGGAGACACGCCGGGAGGGGGCTGATCCGGAGTACTTCGCTCCCTTCATCGCCTACCTGGCCAGCGACGCCGCGGCCGACATCAACGGCTGCGTGTTCGTCATCTCCAGGGCCACCGTTGGCATCTGGAGCCATCCGCAGATAGTGAGGAAGCACACCAGGGACTGGGAGACCGCGGCGCCCTGGAAGATAGATGACCTCGAGAGACTGGTGCCCCGGGAGCTGCTGGTGGACTACGTCAACCCGGCTCCGCCCAAAGAGTAAGGCAAACAGGCCCGGCGTTGTCTGTGCCGGCCTGCTCGCGGGGATGCAATGAGACCCTGGTGACGGGTACCACACCCCACCGGGGCTCAAGAGAAGCGAAAGAACTAAGGAGGGCCAAAGATGGGTGATAAGCTCAAAGGACGCAACGCTGTAGTGACCGGTGCCGGGAGAGGCATAGGAAAGGCCATAGCTGTGGCGCTGGCCGAGGAAGGCGCCAACGTGGTGGTCTGCGATATCGGCGGAGCCGTTGACGGCAGCGGCGGCGACAAGACCCCGGCGGACCAGGTGGTCGATGAGTGCAAGAAGCACGGCGTCAAGGCCATAGCCCAGTACGGCGATGTATCCAAGTTCGCCGATGCCGAGGCGGCCGTCAAGGCCTGCGTTGAGAACTTCGGCCGGATCGACATCCTGTGCAACATCGCCGGCATTGACAAGCCCAAGATGATCTGGAACATGACCGAGCAGGAATGGGACCAGGTTGTGGGGGTCCATCTCAAGGGCACCTTCAACTTCATGCGGAACGCGGCCCCCTTCATGAGGGAGCAGAAGTTCGGCCGGATCATCAACTGCACCTCGGAGGCCTGGATGGGCGGCACCACCCACTTGAACTACGGCGCCGCCAAGGCGGGCATCACCACCCTGACCTGGGGCGGGGCCCAGGAGCTGGGACCGGCCGGCATCACGGTCAACGCTATCTGCCCGCGGGCCAAGACCCGCATGACCGATGATCCCAAGGTGCGCGAGATGGTGGTCAAGAGGGTGGAGAAGGGCCTCATGGACCCCTCGGTGCTGAAGAGGATGGACCGGGAGATGGTCGACCCCTCCGCCTTCGCCAAGATCGCGGCCTTCCTGGCCAGCGACGATGCGGCGCTGGTCAACGGGCAGGTCTTCCTGACCACGGCCATCACCATTGCCCGCTACAGCAAGCCGGCGGAGATCACCAAGGCCGAGAACCCCACTGAGGGTCCGTGGACCATGGATATGGTCAAGGCCGCCATGACACCGGCCCAGTTGCTCAAGGATTACGTCAACCCCGCTCCCCCGGCCCCACCAAAGGCCTGACGGCAGTATTGACAGAATTGCAGCGATTCGATCGCGAAGGAGGATCAACAATGGCAGACAGACTGAAGGGCAGAAACGCAGTTGTGACCGGTGCCGGCAGCGGCATCGGCAAGGCAGTGTCTCTATCGCTGGCCAGGGAGGGCGCCAATGTGGTGTGCTGCGACCTGGGCGGCGGCATCGACGGCAAGGGCGCCAGCACGACCCCGGCGGACCAGACCGTTTCCGAGTGCAAGGCACTGGGCGTCCAGGCCGTGGCTGCCTACGGCAGCGTGGCGGACTTCAAGGCCGCCGAGGCCATGATCAAGACCTGTGTGGAGAAGTTCGGCCGGATCGACATCCTGGTCAACGTGGCCGGCATCGACCGGGCGAAGATGCTGTGGAACCTGTCCGAGGAGGACTGGGACGTCGTCATCTCGGTGCACCTGAAGGGCACCTTCAACACCATCCGGCATGCGGCCCCCTTCATGAGAGAGCAGAAGTACGGCCGGATCGTCAACACCATCTCCGAGGCCTGGGTGGGCACGGTCGGCCACTGCAACTACGGCGCCGCCAAGGGCGGCATTGCCAGCCTGACCTATGCCACCGCCTGGGAAATGGGCAAGTACGGTGTGACCTGCAATGCCATCTGCCCGCGGGCAGCCACCAGGATGACCATGGGGCCCGACGTGCTGGCCGGCTACAAGAAGAGAGTCGAGTCCGGCCTGTGGACCAAGGAGCGCTACGACGAGGTCACCCACGTGGCCGGGCCTGACTACCTGGCGGCCATTCCCACCTACCTGGCCAGCGAGGCGGCCGGGCACGTCAACGGCTGCATCTTCGGCAGCGCCGGCGCCTTCTTCTCCTTCTGGGCCCCCGCCAGGGAGAGCGCCATCTACAACCGGGACTGGGACAACTTCGGCCCCTGGACCGTGGACGATGTGGAGAAGTGCATGCCCAACCTCCTGAAGGGCTACGTCAACCCGGCTCCGCCGGAGAAGGAAGACAAGAAGAAATAGTCGGGCCAGCGACCCGACCCTGGCATCAGCCAAGCAAAAGGGCCAGCCTGTCAAAGGCTGGCCCTTCTTCTTGGGGCGCCGTTTCAGCCCCGCGGGACGGATCGCGGATCGCATTCTCAGACGGTGCGGTCGCCTGTCGCATCGGCCGTGCGTCGCGTCTCAGCCTCGGCCGCTGAAAGCGCCGCATCCTTGAGCTTCTCCAGGAGCCGCCACAGCTGCCGGAACTCGCTGTCCGACAGGGACGCCATGACCGACATGATGATGTCGCACTCCGTGGCTTCCTGGAGGGCCTCCTCACCCTTCCGGGTCAGGACAACCCTCTTGGACTTGTTGTTGCCCCTGATAGACCGGCGCTTGAGCAACCCCTTGACCTGCATGTTGTCCAGGTGCTGCGATACCGTCGGCGGCCTTCTCTTCATCCATTTGGACAGCTCGGTGGGCGTGGCCGAATCCCCCAGGCACTGGACGAGGTAAAGGAGGTCGGCGTCCGCGCGGGTCAGGCCCATGTTCGTTACCTGGGCGTGTCGCGCCTGGTTCACCGCCTCTTCAGCCAGGTAGCGGAGCATGCGGAGGTTGTAGTCTCGGCCTACAAAAGGGACGTACTTGCTGTAATCCGGGCCCTGGCCCTTCTCCCGTGATTTCGGCATCGCAGCCTCTAATCTCCGCGTCCGGCCTTGCTGATTCACACCAGTATACCACCTCACGTGGTTGGGGCTGCCGGACTCCACCTCCCTTGACAGGCGTCACCGGCCCATGCTATCCTCGGCGGGGGATATGATTAGGGGCCGAATAATTAGGCGCCTAATTAAGCTGGGACGCATCATTCGTGAGCCGCATCAGTAACGCTGAAAAGGGGGGAAGCGGACGGACGATGACCGCGCTGGAAGAATTGACCTCTGTCTCCCGTGATATCACCAACCCGTACGTCGACGAGTGGAAGCGCCGGGGCAAAATGGCTGTGGGCTTCTTCTGCTCCTATGTGCCGGAGGAGGTCCTGTATGCCGGGGACATTCTGCCCTACCGGGTGAGGCCGACCGGGTGCCAGCCGCCGACGCACCTGGCGGACACGTGCCTGAGCCACTTGAACTGCACCTTTGTGCGCTCCTGCCTGCAGTTTGCCTATGAGGGGAAGTACCGGTTCCTGGACGGCTTCGTTTTCGCCGATACCTGTGACCACATTCGCCGGCTGCACGATGTGATGAGGGCCACAGGGCCCTTTCCATTCATCCGTCTCATCGGCGTGCCTCACAAGAGCGGCGAGGAAGCAGTCAGCTATTACGCAGGAGAGATCGCCCGGTTCAAGAGCGAGGTGGAACAGTATTTCGGAGTTGAGATAACGGAAGCCCGGCTGAGGGAGGCCATCGCCCTGTACAACGAGACCAGGCTCCTGCTGGGGCAGCTGTACCAGCTCCGGCGAGGCCAGTCGCCGCCGCTCACCGGGGCGGAGGCGCTGAACGTCATCATCGCCGCCACCAGCATGCCCAGGGAGCAGTACAACGGCCTGCTGTCGCGCCTCCTGGGCCAGCTGAGAGGGAGCCAGGGGACCGGGAAGTGCAGGGCCAGGCTCATGATCTCGGGCGGCGGCGGATGCGACGACGACTCACCATTTCGGGTGATGGAAGACCTGGGTGGCCTGATAGTCACCGACACGCTCTGTTTCGGAAGCCGGTACTTCATGCAGCCGCCGGCAGGCGGGGATGACCTCATCATGGGGCTGGCCAGGTCCTATCTCAACCGCCCATCCTGCGCGCGCATGTCGGACAAGGTCAGCGAGCGGGCCCAGTTCACGAAGAGGCTGATCAGGGAGGCCGGAGTCGACGGGGTCGTCTACCAGAGGATGCAGTACTGCGATCTCTGGGGTGGTCAATTGCTGCATCTGCGGAAGGTCCTGAAGGAGGGCAACATCCCTCTTCTTGACATAGAGAGAGAGTACCACTGGGGCGCCGTGGGGCAGGTGCGGACCAGGACCCAGGCGTTTCTGGAGATGATAGAGGAGCGACGGAATGGCCGGTGAGATGAGCCTGCCCAAACAGATCAGCGACAATTTCCGCGCGGTGGCGGAGTCCCTCCAGGCCGTGACCCCCGAGTGGAGCTGGTCCGTCCAGCTGATGAGCGACTACTTCGGTAGCGTCCACGAAGCACAGGAACGGGGTGGAGTAGTAGGGGCCATCAACTTCGGTGTCCCCTCGGAGATCCTGTGGGCCATGGATATCACGCCGCTGCTGATCGATCCCATCGGTGGGGTGGCCGCGGCCTTCCCGGAAGGCGTGGCCCGATACATCGACCTGGCTGAGCAGCACATCCCCTACTACGTATGCGCCAACAACAAGACCTTCATGGGGATGCTTCTATCCGGTGACCTGCGCCTGCCGAAGTTCATCCTGCACCCGTCAGTCCCCTGCGACTCGAACATGGCCACGTACCCCGTGATGGCCGAGTACTTCGGTTGCCCCTACTTCTGCATCGATGTGCCGTACCTCCGGAACGAAGCGGCCTTCACCTACACGGTGGGAGAGCTGCGGAGGCTGATCGCGTTCCTGGAGGAACAGACCGGGCGCAGTCTGGATATCGACAAGTTCAGGCAGGCCATGGAGTACTCCAACCAGGCCCACGAGTACATGCTCAAGATCGCCGAGCTGAGGCAGACCGTGCCGTGCCCCTACTCCAGCCTGGATGCGATATCCGAGTACGGGCTGGTGCTCATGCTGTGCGGCACCCCTCAGCTGGTGGACTACTTCAGGAAGAAGTACCAGGTCACGGCGGGAAAGGTGGCCCGCAAGGAGGGGTATCTTCCGCCGGGCGAAGAGAAGCTGCGGCTGGTCTGGATCTACGGTGCGCCCGCCTTTGATTTCACCATACTGCTCCACCTGGAGCGGCAGTATGGAGCCCTGTCCGTGGCCTTCATGAACAACAACTTCGTCATGAGGCCGATAGCGGACCTCTCTACACTGGACCAGATGCTGATGGGTCTGGCCCGGAAGACCGTGATGATGCCGATGAGCCGGGAATGCGGCGGGGTCTGGGAGAACTACCTGGAAGCCCAGATCGACCTTCTCCGCCGATTCAAGGCGGATGCAGCCATATTCGGCGGCCACGTGGCCTGCAAGTCCAACTGGGCCATGGCCAAGCTGGTCAAGGACCGGATCTACGACGAGCTGGGGATTCCGACCCTCAACTTCGAGCTGGACATCTTCGACCCGAGGGTCTCGTCGGCGGAGGACATCAAGCACACCCTGGGACGCTTCCTGGAAGGAGTGCCCGCCAGGCAGTCGCGGGCGGAGTGAGGTCGCCATGGGGGAATTGGCACCCGGGAGGACTGATCCGCCGCCGGGAAACGGGCTGAAGATGGCCGTGGTCGGCAAGGGCGGCAGCGGCAAAACCATGCTGGCAGCCACGATGACCAGGATTCTGGCTTCGACGGGGAAGGCCCGCGTTCTGGCCATAGACGCCGACTCCGCGGTCGGCCTGCCCTATGCTCTGGGAGTGGAGGTGCAGCGCACCGTTTCCGACCTTAGAAACGAGCTGATCGACGACCCCCGGGCCCGCCGGGAGGCACAAGACAGGCACGCGAGCTGCTTGATCGGCGCTATCCTGCAGCGCGGCCGGGGATTCGATCTCCTGGTCATGGGCCGGCCCGAGGGGCCGGGATGCTACTGCGCCATCAACGACCTGCTCAGATACGCGATAGACACCTTCTCCAGGAGCTACGACGTCACGCTGATAGACTGCGAGGCTGGACCGGAGCAGGTAAACAGGAGGGTGGTCAGCGGGGTCGGGCTCCTGATGATTGTCACCGACCCGTCCATGCGGGGGCTGCGGGTTGCGGGGAGCATCTGGGACGTAGTGCGCCGGGACGAGCACATGAAGTCCACCCGCGTCGGCCTGGTCATGAACAGGCTCAGGCTTGGTGACAACGACAGGGCCATGGCAGAGAGCGCTGCCCGGATGGGCCTGGAGGTGATGGGGCGGGTCCCGGAGGATGAGGACGTGGCGCGGTGGGATGCGGCGGGCAGGCCACTGGTCGATATGCCGGCATCGTCGCCCAGCGTTGATGCCATCGGGGGAATCCTGCGGATGCTGCTGCCCGGGTCCATGACACAGGCCCCGGAGATGGGGCGCAGCTGTGGCCTGCGCCGCCGCGTCAACACGGAGACGGAGTGACAGGGGGTGATGGCGTGGCAGAAGATGACGTGTATCAGCGGCTCTTCCAGGCATACGCGGCCTTCAAGGTGGACATGACTCGGGAGACCATGATGGAGGTGCTGCGGCTGCAATTCACGCCGGAGGAAGCCGAGCTGGCGGTCAAGGTGGGCTTCCGGCCCAAGAGGCTGAACGCCATTGCGAGAAAGACCGGGGCGGACAGAGGCGCTCTCCAGAGAATGCTGACAACGATGGGCCGGAAAGGCACCATGTATGCCACACCCGGGGCGCAGGACCCGGAGTACAAGCTGATGGGGCTGGGCGGACCGGGGCTTATCGAGACGGGCGGCTGGCGCCAGACCAGGTTTGCCCATTCGGTGCCTCTGATGAAGGCCTTGTGCCGGTGGCAGATCGATCTGGCCCAGAACTGGTTCCCGTCACTGGGGATCCCCGTCTCCAGGGTCTGGACCACGCCGGCAGCCCTGCCGGCGGACGCCAGGCCGGAGGAGAACCTGGCCCAGATCATGAAGAAGGCGGGGAGCTGGGGGGTCTCCACGTGCTCATGCCGTTTGCCCCACAGAGTATCCGATCCGGGCCATAGCTGCACCCAGGATCTGGAGACCTGCCTCTTCATGGGGGAGATGGCCCGGTGGGGGGCCGAGAACGGCATGTGCCGCCTCATCACGTATGAAGAGGCCCTGGAGGTAGTGCGCCGGTCAAACGCCAGCGGCCTGGTGCACACGCATGACCCTTCCGAGTTTCTCTGCAACTGCTGCCGCGACTGCTGTATCTTCTTCGTAAGCCTGGGACTCACGGGCACCCTGCCCCTGGATCCCTCGGAGTTCGTGGCCGCGGTTGATGAGGACACGTGCTCGGCCTGCAGCGATTGCACGGACCGCTGCCCCGTGAACGCCATCAGCATCGATGGGGCGGCCTCAATCGATGCCGGCAAGTGCCTCGGCTGCGGGGTCTGCTATCCTAATTGTCCGTCGGGGTCGATCAGGCTGGTGAGGCGCGCTGCAGCGGGGGAGGGTGCGGTGGCGACGACGCGGGTCATGTGAGGATTTAGAAGCTGAAGGGGGGGTATCTCATGGCTGACAAGTGTCAAAGGCTGGAGGCCGACGTGGCGATAGCAGGGGCGGGGCCTGGTGGGTGCACGCTGGCCAGGGAGCTTTCCAGGAAGGGTAAGAAGGTGGTCCTCATCGAGCAGGGGACCAACAGCAGGTCGTTCTTTGGGAACCCGCTGGGCATCATCTCCCGCATGGAGAAGGCCCCGCACCTCTTCCCGACCAAGAAGACCGTGGAAGGCTACTCCGTGATCCTGGGCCACGGCGTTGGAGGGGGCACGCTGCTCTATGCCGGTTCGGCGTTCCTGCCTGGTGTTGACTATTGGCGGGAGTTCGGCATCGAGTTCGAACAGGAAATGATCGATGAGGCGGCCCGCGAGACCTGGTACCACATGCCTCCTGACGAGTTCATCGGCCAGGGGACCAGGCGTATCTGGCAAGCCGCCAACGAGATAGGCATCCCGTTCGAGAAGGTGGCCCGGCACATTGATTTCAGCAAGTGCGTGGCCAACTGTGACCTCTGTGTCATGGGTTGCGTCCCCGATGCCAAGTGGACGGCCATGGAGTACGCGGACGAGGCAGTGAAGAACGGCGCGACCCTTCTGACCAGCACCAGGGTGACCGACATCCTGGTCGAAAACGGAGTCGCCGGTGGGGTGAAGGCCAGGGGCAAGGGTGGTGAGTACATCGTGAATGCCAGGGTGACGGTCTGCGCCTGCGGGGGCGTTCATACAGCCGGACTGCTTCAGCGCGCCGGCATCAAGGAAGCCGGGAGTTGGTTCACGGGTGACCCGACCACGTTCTCGTTTGGGTTCATCAGGGAGGGGCAGGGCAACGCCCGCGAGCACTGCATGAGCGTGGGGTGGCACGACGAGGAGCACGGGGTGGTGTTCTGCGCCATGGCGGCGCCAGCGGTATCATGGCATGCGCAGTTCTTCCAGGACGAGCCGCTGAAGTACCTGGCCCGGATGCACCGGTACGGGAGGGTCCTGAGCGTCTTCGAGAAGGTGTCGGATGAGGGCATGGGGACCTGCCACCCCGACGGCAGGATAAGCAAGAGCTTCACGGAAAGGGACTGGAGCGCCTTCAGGTACGCCCGCCAGACGGCAGAGAAGATACTGACAAAGGCTGGATGCGACCCGGGTGACCTCCATCATGCCAACTTCGTCCTGGGACACCCGAGCAGCACGGTCAAGGTCGGCGTCCTGCTCGATACGAACCTGGAAACGCAGGTGAAGAACCTCTACTGCTGCGATACCAGCGTCTTCCCCAAGGCGCCGGGGCGCCCGCCTGCGCTGACAGTAGTGGTCCTGGCCAAGAGGCTGGCCCGCAGGCTGGAGGTCCTCGTCTGATCAGGGGATGAGATAACGCTCGCCGTCCGGGTGAGGTCCCGGAGCCCCCTAGCACGCCAGGCCGTCCGGCGGGTCC
>ERZ1649853.691-NODE-691-length-13710-cov-6.335628_pt1 | contig 13710 bp, 14 predicted proteins | sample MGYA00575353_ERZ1649853 | MGnify/ENA primary metagenome ERZ1649853 (study PRJEB40853, sample SAMN11349654) | freshwater sediment metagenome | isolation source: river sediment | host: Sediment | place: India: Okhla Barrage, New Delhi | collected 2017-02-21 ...
GCCCGCTCCAGTCCGTCCAATGTCAGTTCGAACATCGGAAAGATCTTTGCGATCGCCTCTACGGTCCAGGTGTAATGCCAGTCAACCTCCGCCTGCGGGTTCAGCCATACGGTATGCCGGAACAGACGGGCCAGAAATTTCAGCCGTTCTTCGCTGCTCCGGCTGTCCCTCTCGCCGACGTAGAGTGAACCGTTTGCCCCCATCAACTCGTAGGGCGCCATCGCCGCGTCCCCGACAATGATCAACCGGGTTTCCGGATCCCGGCGCGAAAATTCCCCGATCGCCTCCGCGCGCAGGTGCCGCTGAGGATCCGACCAGACACGATTGTAGATCGTATTGTGAAAGTAATAGATCTTCAGATCCTTGAATTGGGAACGGGCATAGTTGAAGAGGGTCTGGACGATCTCGACATAGGGGTCCATCGACCAGCCGCCGTTGTCGATCAGCAGGATCACCTTGAGGCGATCGGTCAGACGGCGGTCGAAGACGATCGAGATCTCGCCGCCGTTGCGCATCGTCTCAGTGATCGTCTTGTCCACATTCACGACATCCCTCGGCCCGTGCGGGATCATCCTCCGGAGTCGCTTCAGGGCCTCGCCCATCTGGAATTCCGTCAAGGGGCCCTCCTGGCTGTAGTCCCGGTAGCGCCTCTCCAGCGCCACCTTGACGGCGGATTTGTTTCTGGAGGCGCCCCCCACGCGCATCCCGTCGGGATGATGGCCCGAATGGCCGACGGGGGAGGTTCCCCCCGTACCGATCCAGCGGTTCCCACCGTGATGCGCTCCTCTCTGATCCTTCAGCCGGTCGAGGAAATACCGGATCAGCTCCTCCGGCGTGTATCGGGCAAGCTGTTCCTTGTCGAGGCCGAGCATTTCCGCCGACTCTTTGGGTCGCTTCAGCCACTCTTCAAGCAACAGCCGGGCGATGTCCATCCACTCGGTATCGGTGACCTCCTCTAAGGTTGCCCCTCGGAAATGGTGCGCGAAAACCTGATCGTAGGTGTCGAAATATCGTTCGCTCTTGACGAGAATGGAGCGGGCGGCCGTGTAAAAATCATCCACGGAGCCGACCACACCGAGGGAAAGGGCCTTCTGAAGGCGGAGAAACGAGGTAGGCGTTACCGGAACGCCCCGATCACGGAGGCTGTAGAAGAAGTCGATGAACATGCCTTTTCTCGATCACACTACGGATGGATTCTACCGCTGATACTCCGATAGGAAGCAAGTCTCTGCGGCTGCTATCGGCCGGCGCCGCCCGATTGCTGAATCGCGAGGTTCAGATCCACGCTCTTCTTGAAAAGAACCCCGAGATAGGGGAGGTCCCCTTTTTCCAACGATCGCAAGTCGAAATCCCGATCGGCCTGAAGAGCGCGGACCCAGTTGAGCAGTTCACGGGTGGCCGGTTTTTTCTCAATCCCGCGAAACTCTCGAAGCCGGTAGAAGGCCGAGAGGCAGGCCTTTGCCAGCCTTTCGGAAAGGTTCGGGAAATGAACGTCGAGAATCATCCGCATCATCTCCGGATCGGGGAAGGCAATGTGGTGGAAGTTGCAGCGGCCGAGAAAGGGATCGGAGAGGTCCTTCTTGGCGTTCGAGGTGATGATGATCACAGGCCGGTGCCTGGCCGTGACCGTCCGGTCGATCTCGATGATGTCGAACTGCATCTGGTCGAGGATGTCAAGCATGTCGTCCTGAAAATCCGTGTCGGCCTTGTCGATTTCGTCGATCAGCAGAACGGTCCGGCAGTCGGAGACGAAGGCCTGCCCGATCTTCCCCATCCGGATATACTCCTCGATGTTGCTGACCTCTCGTTTGGAGTCCCCGAAGCGGCTGTCGTTCAGGCGGGTGAGGGTGTCGTACTGGTAGAGGGCGTCCAGCAGCTTCATGCTCGATTTGACGTTCAGGACGATCAGCGGCATCGAAAGGCTTTCGGCGATGGCGTGGGCGAGCATCGTCTTGCCGGTGCCCGGTTCGCCCTTCAGCAGGAGCGGCATTTCCAGAACCATGGAAACATTGACGATCTTGGCCAATTCCTCATCGAGGACATATTTTGCGGCCCCCTGGAAACGGGCAGGTTCACTGACGGGATTCATCCATTCCTCCTCGGTTGATGCCGGGGGTCTCCATATCCAAGTTTCCGAGAATTTGCAAGGATATCCATGCCCGACAGGCCGGTCAATCAATCCTTCTCCGGGAAGCAGGATGGCAGTGTGCGGTGGGGATTCCTTCTGCGGAGCAGGTGCTTAAAAGCCAATATCGGATGTCTGTAAATCATCCTCGGACCGGAATATCGCATGACCTTCCGGATCCGGCTGCGCATGTCCTTCCGGTAACAATGGATCGTGCAATCCGAGCAGGCGGGCTTGCCGTCCGCATAGGGACATTGCCCGATTTTTTGCTTCACGTATTCCAGCAGTTCATCGCACTCCCTGCACGGCCTCCGGTGATGAAACTGCCGGCAGAACATGTCGATCATGACACGGGCGGTTTGTATCTCCAGATCTTTCCGGCCGGTCATTTCAGGTATGCAGCGCTCAATTTTTCGAGCAGATGATGAAATTCTTCGTGCTTGCCGATGCCGATGCGTTCCTCTTCGATTTTTTCGAAACCCTCCAGCAATTCATCCTGTTTTTCCGCGGGCAGCAGGCGGTCGGCCATTGCAAACAATACGTTGTTCTCCTTTTCGATGTGATCTTTGAGCAGCGCAATGTAGTCCTGTCCGCTTTTCGCTATTTCCCCGGATGCGGATGGGTCTCCCGACGCGAATCCGGCAAAGGCGTCGCTCATGGTCCTGATGTACTTCCTGCCGACCTCGTGCTCCTGAAGCATAACCCGGATGGGACCGTCCTTGGGCACGCCCGCAACTGCAAGCGCCGGGAACAGCAGTTCCTCCTCCTTTCCATGATGACACCTGTCCACGAAGACCTTCAGAAATTCGAGAATTTTTTCGAAATGCTTCTGGTCCAGATGTCTTGTTTCCTCCAATTTCCTGCAAACCCGCTCCAGAACGGCGAGCATGACCTTGACGCCCTCATGTTCCTCTTTCAACTGCTGGATTGCTTTCATCTCCGATCCCTCCCTGCCGGTTTTTTCCCTGAAAGGTTCATCTTTTCATTTGCCAAGACCTTCTCAGATGAGGCGATAGCCCGGTGCGCCAGATCGACGGAGCGTCCCAGTGTGGTCAGGATCATGGTCGGATTGTGGAACCCCATGCTGTTCTCCGCTGCCACGAAGTCCCAGTACCACTGGGCCTTTCTGACGAGCTCCCGGGCCTTATCGAGCTCCGCGCTGTTGGCACCGGTAGCTTTGGATGCCTTTCCGATGGTCTCGTGCGCGTTTGCCACGATCTGGCCCGCCGTGTGCTGCATTTCCCAAACTTCTGCCTGGGTGGACTTCACCTGGTCGAGGAGCCACTGCTCACTCTGGGTGTGGCAGGTCCGGCAGGCTTCTTTGAGGTGTTTCATGGGGCTTGTCACCCAGTGAGAGGTGTACTTCTGCCCGTCCGCCTTCATGTAGGGCATGTGGCAATCCACGCAGGAGACGCCGGATTTCGCATGAACGCCCCCGCTCCATACCTCAAACTCGGGGTGCTGGGCCTTGAGCATCGGGGTCTCCGAGTCGGGATGTTTCCAGTCCATTGCGAAGTTGTTGGGCTTCGCGGAATAATACTCATAAATCTGCTCGGGATGCAGACCGTTGGCCCACGGGAGAATAACCTTCTTGTCCGCCGGCACAAAGTAGTACTCCACGTGGCACTGCCCGCAAACATAGCTCCGCATCTCCTCGCGGGACGCCTTCTTCACGTCGATGCCGCGTTGCGTCATGGCCTCGATAAAGGCAGGGTTGATGACGCGCAGATTCATCGTTTTCGGATCGTGACAATTCGCACAGACAACCGGATGCTTCAGCCTGGGAAGCAGCTCCAGCAGAGGAATCTTTGCGTAATCCAATCCCTTCTCGTTGAAGATCTCCGCCAGCTGGGCCGTTTTGCAGGTCATGCACGCGCCTGCCGTGGTCTTATCGATGCGCTTTGTGTGCCGGAGGTCCTCAAGGGCGTAGAGATGACCCCGGTCCTCCGCGTAGTCGATACTGAAAGCCATTCCCTTGAAGTTGATGAGGATCTCGGGCTCCTTGACCGACTTCTGGATTTTCTCGCTGCCGCCATATCCCGTAGGGGAGGGAGCCGTCTCCTTGGTTCGCAGGTAGCTCTCGTACTCCAGCGGATAATGCTTGCCCCACACGGCCGGGTCGTATTCCCCCTCCGGAATTGCGGCGACCTTCATCGTCGTGTAAGGTTTTCTGATCAGAACCTGAAACACGATGATGAAAAGCACCACCAGGACGAGTCCCGCCACCGTCATCCGGACGATCTTATTTTTGGACAAAAATGATCCCTCCTCCCTTTTCAAGCCCCCGTTGATGGACGGTGAATCGATGGCATTTGAGGCAGTCGGTCCCTCCCGCCGCCATGGGCGTATTCTGTACTGTCGAGAAATGGCATCTCAGGCAGTTGTCGTTTGCGATTTCTTTTCCTTCGTCCGAAAGGGAAATGGCGGCAGGATAAATCTTCAGTGTTTCATGATAAAGGTCGTTGAGGCCGGCCTTGGCCTTGTAGACCAGTTTCCCTGCGATGTTTGTATCTGTCAGATGACACTCGACGCAGGCAAACTGTTTGTGGTTGGAGATTTGCCAGCGGCTGTGGACATGGTCCATGCCGTGGCATGCGCCGCAGACCAGGGGACTCCCCGAAGCATGGTATCCGCCGACCATGATTGCCGCCAGCATGGCGCCGGCCACCATACCTGCGGGAAGGAGTTTCTTGGGGGGCAGTCTGATGATCTCTTTCCAGCTCAATACCGGACTCCATGAAACGGGCGATCGGTAATCAGACAGAAACGCTCTTCACGGTCCTATGCTATCTGTTGGAATGAAAAAAAGTCAAGGCAATGCTCACTGACTCCATGTATTTTTTCCGAATGCCCGGTCGGGCGAATTGTGATAGAAATGCCCCAGGTGGAATGATGGAAGGAGAATGGCTGTGATTTTTCTGCCGGCAGACCGGGAGATCTGTAAGACGATTCTGAGATCGGTGCGTAAGGACGGCTTCACCGACCTGACGGTCGCCGACGGAATCGTAAAGCTCGGGTTTCATTTGATCGGTGCACCCTATGAGGAGGATACGCTGGAGCAGAAAGGACCGGAGGAGCTTGTCGTCAACCTGCGCGCTTTCGACTGCGTAACGTTGATCGAGAACGTCATTGTTCTGGCGCGCCTGGGCCGGACCGGGCGGAGCTCTTTCCGAGACTTCACCGACGAGCTGGAGAGGATCCGCTACCGGGGCGGACGCAGGAACGGCTACGCGTCCCGACTCCATTATTTCACGGACTGGCTTTTGGACAACGGACGCCGCGGCATCGTCCGGGATGTCACGAGGGAGCTGGGGGGAAGGCCCTTCCGGAAGGATTTTCACGCAATGACCGATCGCCGAGAGCAGATCCCGCCCCTGCGTGACGTTGCTGCGTTCCGTCGGATGCGGTTTGTGGAGGCTGCCTGTTCGAGCCGCACGTTTTATTACATTCCCAAAACGCATGTGATAGAGATGCAGAAACAGATCGAAAATGGCGACATCATCGCGATCACGACGGATGTGGAAGGGATCGATGTCCGTCATGTGGGGATGGCTGTCCGCGGCCCGCGGGGGCTTCATCTCCTCCATGCCTCGCGCAAGGCGGGCAAGGTCGTTCTCTCCGGCGCCACGCTCAGCCGCTATCTTCTGTCGCATCGCGCGCGGACGGGAATCATCGTCGGAAGGGTGAGCCCGGCGGACGTCGCGCCGGCAAGACCCGCAAGGGAGAAAAGATGAAAGACCGGGAACGGCAGAGCCTTGCTTCCATCCCGAAGAGATATCACTTCTTTGTCCTGGCCGTGGCCATCGGCATCGTGATCGGGGCGGTGGGCCCTCTTCTGCTCGAGTATTTCGGAATCATCGACTATGTGAAAAACTGGCCCTGATCTTTTTCGCTCAGCAAGCCCAGAACGGCGCCGGTTTTGGCATCATCGAAGGCCACCTCCCGGAACAGGGACGAAACAAGATCCGGCGTCAGGGCCAGGAAATCCTGCTCCCGCGGGGTGATGATCACGCCGCCCATGTCCGCCGCACCGGGGCTGATGAGGAGCCTCTCCGCGCCTTCCCGGAAATAGGCGTCCGGCCGGTGCTTCAGCCGCGGAAAGAGCAACAGGCGCCACTCTTCCGCGGCGCGTGTGCAAAGGACATTCAGCTTCGGCTCCCCGTCGGTTGATGTCAGACGGCCGATCGAACGGATGGCCTTTTCCGTGACCGTTATGACTTTTTCCTCACTTTTCCCTTCGATCAACAGGATTCCCCGGCCGAGCCCTGCCGTTCGGGAGATCTTTACGCCGTCCGACGGTTTCGATTCAATCCGCTTTCCCCGATCGCGAATTTCCTGCTCCACCGGCATCTGCCCGGCTTGGGCCGCCTGAAAATGAAGGTGATCCGGGGCCGAGGCGCCGGCTTGCGGCCCATTGTAGAAGACGGTCATCCGGGGGCCGAAATCCGCCGCGAGTCTCAGAAAAATTCCGAGTTGACCCGAAAGGGACTGCGGCGAGTGACGGATACTGCTGATTGTCCAATGGCCCGGGAAAATGGGCGCCGGGTTGCAGAGGATGAGGAAATCGTCCCGGTAGCGGATGGCCTGCTGCTCCGGGGGGAGATTTTCGGGGCAGAGAAAACAGGGTCGGCGACGAATCGATTCCGGATCGAGTTTCGCATCGCTGCTGACGATCCGCCGGGGATTGAACTGCACCCGGACACTCCAGCCGTCCCCGTCGATCCTGCGGGTCCGGGCCGCCGACAGGGCCGCGTATCCATCGATCAGTGCCGGCCAGTTTTTCCTCTGCCTGGCGAGAAGATCCTCCGCCAACTGCACAAGCAACGACGATCCTCCTTTGCCGTCAAACGAAGCAAGACATCGTTGCGTTTGCCTGTCTTCCGTCCCTTGGCTCCGCGTCATGATCGGATCACCTTGTAGCCGATCCGGTGCAGCACGGTGGTTCCTCCCATCCGGAAAGGCTCGTCTCGAACGAACCGGAAGCCCCGCTTGTCGTACCATCGGCGCGCCGTCTCGTTCGGAACCATCACACCGACCCAGATCTCGTCAAGTCCATTGTTCAACGCCTTCCTCTCAGCGGCCTTGAGCAGTTTCCCGCCGATGCCGATCCCCTGGACGCCGGGAAGGATATAGAGAGACGCCAGGTAGAGACGGTTTTCATTTTTGTGAAACTGCGCACGGGCAAAACCCGCCGCCGATCCATCCGCCTCGCCGATGAAGCCGCGGACATGCGGGCTTTCATACAGGTGGGTCAGGGATTCGATGCGGTAGGTTGCCGCGTGATAACACCGCAGGTCCTCTACCGGGATGAAGGCGCGATAGGCGTCCATCCACGATTCCCAGAGGATCCGTTGCACCGTTGGAAGGTCATCCCTTCGCCATGGCCGGATCAGGACTTCCATCCCGCTGCCCTGTTCATTTTTCGGCGCGCCCGGATCTCCATCGTCCGGATCCGGTCCTTGTAGGCATCATTTCGGTTTGCCTGTTCGATGGAAAGTTTTGCATCCGTATTGCCCTTCCAGCGCCGGCAGAGGTAGAGGCTCTCGTAGATCCGGCCGATCCGGTATTCCCGGGCGAGACGAAGGGCGACCGCATAATCCTCGCCGTAACCGACATTGGGAAAACGGATCCTGCGCAGGATTGCCGTGTCGAAAGCCCGGGGGGCCCCCAGGCCGTTGATGCGCAACGCGTTGTTCCGCCCGTTTTCATCCGTCCACTCCCGGTGGTTGATCAGTCCCGGAGGGATCTCTTTGAGGTTCTCATCGACGATGGTGTACGAGCCGACGACCATCGGGCAATTTTCCCCGCGAAGCGAATCGACGAGGCGTTGAAGGACGGTATCCCCCCGATAGAGATCATCCGAATCGAGCTGAACCGCGTATCGGCCGCACTCCTTCGAAAAAACGGCTTCGTTCCAGCAGCCGCCGATGGAAAGATCGCGCCGTTTCGGGAGGATGTGTTTCAATGCGGGATGGCGGTCGGCAAGATTTGCGAGGATGACCGTCGTCCGGTCCGTCGAATGGTTGTCCACGACGATGACGTTGAAGGGAAAATCGGTCCGTTGTGCGAGGGCGCTTCCCACTGCGTCGGCCACGGTTCGGGCCCGGTTTCGAACGGGCATGACCACGCTGGCCTCGACAGGAAAGATTCGGTCCGAAACCGGGACATTCCGGAACGATGGGCGGAGCCAAGCCCCGATTCGTTTCAGGTGAAGCGTTGCCGCCTCCTCCATCTCCTGTTGGAACAACCGGTTCCGGGGATCAACATAGTCGAAGTGTCTCTCCCGTGCCCGGGAATGGACCTGCATCGCATCCTGTTTTTCCGAGGATTTCTTCACGACGGATAGCCGCTCCGGGAGATGGAAGAGCCTGCGGTCCGTCGAAATCTTCAGCCGGAGGTCGTACCAGCCTGCCCACCGGAATGGGGGGATCTCGCCGTATTTCCGGAGCGCCCGGAGGGCGGCGGCGGTGGATATCAGGATCATCGGTCCGAAATCGAAGCGATCGCGGATACTCCCCGTCTGATAATCGTTCAACGGATGTTCCCGAAGGCTTTTCCCGATCGACTCGGCGTAGTCCGCATAAACCATTCCTGCCCTGGTTGCAGCGGCTGCGGCGATCAGTCTCTCCGAGGCATGGGGGTCGATCCATATGTCCGCACGGAAGAGATAAAGAATGTAGCGTGTTGAAACATCGGATAAAAGGGTATTCCAGGTCCGGCCGGAAACGGGTCCATCACAGCGGAAGGCCTCGCAGCCCGAGGGCAGAAATAAGCCATTGCCGGGATCGAGCACCAGAACCCTGCGGATCGAAGGGTTTTTCAGGAAGCAGTTCGCCGGTCCCCCTCTCCCGCGAGCCAAATTTCCGGGAATGACAGCGGTGATCATCTTTTTACGCCTTCAGGACAAAGAGGGCATCGGCGACGACAGGCCGATTTCCCGAGAGGATGATCGGGTTCAGATCCATCTCCGCAATCTGCGGATGGCGCAATGCGATCGTTCCCACCGCCTGCAGGATCGTGGCCAGGGCGGTCGAGTCCACGGCCGGAAGGCCCCGGAATTCGCCCAGAAGCGCCTTTGCCCGTATGTCGGTCAGCATCTCTTCCGCCTCGGAGGGCCCCAGCGGCGCTGCCCGGAAGGAGGCGTCGTTCAGTGCTTCCGTGAAGACGCCGCCCAGACCGAACAGAACGCAGGGGCCGAAACCGGGAAAGCGGATCATTCCCGCGACGAATTCACGTTCGCCCGCGACCATCTCCTGGATCAGGATGGGTGTCTCCCGGCCTGCGGCGGCACGGATTCTACGGACGGCATCGCGGAGGGCCGCTTTCGTTCGAATGTTGAGGGCGATCAATCCTTTCCCGGACTTGTGCAGGATCTCCCAGGTGCAAGCCTTGGCGACGACGGGGAACCCGATTTCGTTCGCGATTTTCACGGTCCCCTCTTCGGTCTCCGCGATCTGCTCCCGTGCGATGGGAACGCCGTAGCAGGCCAGGATCCTTTTGGACTGGTGCTCGTCGAGGGCCTTCTGGCCTTCTGCCAGGGCTGTGCGGATGAGTTCGCCGGCTTCCGGAGATTCCGGGGGCAGAGGCGACCGTTCGACCGTTTTGCGTCCGCGGATCTCCAGATGTCGGAGGAGCGAGACCATCCCCCGAGCCGCCTTTTCGGGCGAGTCGAAGACCGGGACATCGTGATCCATGTAGAATGAAGTGTTGTTGTCCTCACGGCCGAAAAAAGAGGAGACCACCAGCGGCAGACCGTATTTCCGAGGAAGCTCCACGGCGGCGGTCATGTCCACTGCATTCAGTTCCAGGAAGGTTTCCAGGGGGATGTTCCCCAGGATTTCACGGACGTGCGGATAAGCGACCTTCATGAAGCCGGAATTCATGGCGCCGTGGACGATAACGGCATCCGCCTCGCCGCTCTCCATGATCATTTCCGGGATGGTTGTGGCCAGAAGCTTCATGTCCAAATGAAACGTGAGATCCACCGGATTGGCGCTGGAGGCATGGCCGGGGATGAGATTCCGTATTTTGGTTTGCAACGCCCCGGAGAAACGGGGGACCGTCATGCCGCCCCGATCGGCGTTATGGGAGATGGCGGTTCCGGGCCCACCGGAGTTTGTGACGACGGCAAGCCGCCGCCCACGAAGAGGCGGCTGGGCGGCGTGGACCCACCCGTGTGCGTAGAGATCCTCGACGGAGTGGCAACGGATGATTCCGCACTGTTTGAAGATCCCCTCGTAGAGATAATCAGGGCCGGCCAGGGCGCCGGTGTGGCTCAGGCCCGCCCGGGCACCGGCGGCCGAACCGCCCACATACTGGGCAAGGACCGGCTTTTTCGGGGTGATCTTCTGCGCGGTTTCGATGAACCGGCGGCCGTTGCGAATCCCCTCGATGTAGAGGATGACCGCCTTGGTCTGCTCATCTTCCCCGAGGTATTGCAGGGCATCGATGATATCAATGTCGGCCTCGTTGCCGCAGCTAACGGCTTTGCTGAACCGGATCCCGCGCTCGCGCAAGTAGGCGAGGGTCTGCGTGATATAGGTGCCGCTCTGGGAAGCCATTCCGATGATCCCCGGCCGCTTCTCCAGGGTGGCCACGGTCATGTTGAGCGAGATGGCCGTGTTCACGATCCCCATGCAGTTTGGGCCGAGGAAACGGATGCCGTGGGTCGCGGCGATCTCCCGAAGCCGGTCCTCCAGCGCCCGCCCTGATTCGCCGGTTTCCTTGAAACCGGCGCTGATGATGATCGCCCGTTTCGTGCCGATCCTCGCAAAGTCTTCGAAAACCGGAACGACCTGAGCGGTCGGCACAACCAGCATCGCCAGATCCGGGACTTCGGGAAGATCGAGAGGTGATGGGCAGGCTGGGTGGCCGAGGACGGTCTTCTCGGTTGGATGGACGGGGTAGAATTTCCCCGTGTAGCCGTCCTTGAGGATGGCGAGTGCTTGAAGCGTCCCCATTTTCAGCGGATTGTTGCCGGCGCCGGCAACAGCGATGGATTTCGGGTTCAGAAGCAGGTGCAGAGGATTCTCCGGCATGGGTTCCCTCCTGGGGCGGATCATCACGGGCATGAACGAAAGCGCGGGCAATATAGGCAAACGGGCATTCCCTGTCAAGGATAAACCAAGATAAACCGGAATCATCATCCGGCACGATCGGCAATATCTATTTCGGAATTTTTTCAGTAGTCATGTTCTCCAGGGTCATCTTTTCCGGCTTTACAAACGAGCGTTTTCAAGATTTAATACCGAACAAAGCAATTTGTGAAAGGAGATATGAAACATGTCTGAAAACAAGGTCCCCGGTTCACCTTATGATATTGTGATCATCGGCGGCGGTCCGGCCGGACTCACTGCGGGGATGTACGCCGCACGGGCGGACATGCGGACGCTTGCGATCGAGGGCGCATCCAATTTGAGCCAGATCACGGCGACCGACATCATTGAGAACTATCCGGGGATCCCAGGCGGGGTCAACGGCTTCGAGCTGATCGAGCGTTTCAAGACGCAGGCCGTCGGGTTCGGCCTGCAGAACGCGTCCGGAGACGTGACGGAAGTGAGGCAGGCCCGGTTCGGGGATCAAAACGGATGGGAGGTCGTCGCCGGCGAACAGCGCTACGGGGCGCTTTCTCTGGTCCTCGCCACCGGAGCGGCCTGGCGCCGGCTTGGCGTTCCGGGCGAGGAACGCTTCATCGGCCGCGGTGTCTCCTTCTGCGCCACCTGCGATGCCCCTCTGTTCCGGAACCGGGAAGTGGCGGTGGTCGGGGGAGGGGACACGGCAATTCAGGAGGCGATCTATCTCACCCGTTTCGTGAAGAAGGTCACGGTGATCCACCGGCGGGACCGGCTGCGGGCGACGGCGATTCTTCAGAAGAGGGCCCTTGCCGACGAGAAAATCGTCTTTGCATGGAATTCCGTCGTCGATGCGATCGATGGCCTCGACCTGATCCAGGAGATTCGCCTGAAGGACGTCAAAACGGGGGAAAAGAGAACCCTTCCCGTCAGCGGTGTCTTCATCTTCGTCGGCCTCACACCGAATACGGCCCCTTTCCGGAAGCTGGTCTCGCTGGACGGGAGCGGCTACATCACCGTGGATGCGAACATGCAGACTTCCGTCCCCGGGATCTTCGCCTGCGGGGACTGCACCGCCAAGCGTCTGCGGCAGGTCGTCACCGCCTGCGGCGATGGGGCAACAGCCGCCTTTTCGGCCCAGCTTTATGTGGAGGAGTTGAAGGGAGAAGCCTACTGAAATGGAGACATGGATCGCCGCCTGGCAAAACCTGCCGGCGCACCTGAGCCCGTACCTGTTCCAAATCGGCTCCTTTCAACTGCGTTGGTATAGCCTGATGTACCTGGCGGCCTTCGCCTGCATCTACCTCCTCGTCACATACCGCATCCGGCGGGAAAATTTGCCTTACACGGCGGAGACGATCCAGGATTACTTCGTCTGGGCCATCCTCGGGGTGATCCTCGGCGGCCGCCTGGGCTATGTCTTTTTCTACAACCCCCATTACTACTTGCATCATCCGCTGGAGATCATCTTCCCGTTTCAATTCAGCGGGGGATTCCATTTTGTGGGGATCAGCGGGATGTCCTACCATGGAGGGCTGATCGCGGTTCTGCTGGCCACACTGATCTTCTGCCGCCGTCGAGGGATCGACTTCTGGCGTTTTGCCGACCTCTTCAGCTCGGCGATTCCGCTCGGCTATACCTTTGGCCGGATCGGCAACTTCGTGAACGGCGAACTCTATGGCCGGGCCACGGATGTTCCGTGGGGAATGGTCTTTCCACTCGATCCGACTCACTTGCTTCGCCACCCCTCGCAGCTCTACGAAGCCTTCTTCGAGGGGATTGCGCTGTTTGCCCTCCTCTGGACGATCCGCAAGCGATTTACATTTACCGGCGCCCTCTTTGCCGTCTACATCACGGGTTACGGCGTCGTCCGTTTCTTCATCGAGTTTTTCCGGGAGCCGGATGTTCAGCTCGGGTTTGTTCTGGGTCCCTTCAGCATGGGGCAACTCCTCTGTCTGATGATGATTGGAACGGGAATGATCCTGTATGCTATCCGACGGGAATGGGGGAAAGGCGGTCTTCAAGACAAGTCTTCTATTTCTTCTGTCTGACGAAAGGAATGGGGTATGGGAAAACAGGTTGTGATAATAGGGGCTGGGGCCGGCGGCGCTTCCGCGGCTGCCGAAGCGCGGCGGCGCGATCCGTCGCTTTTGATCACCATGATCGAGCAGAGATCCGAGGTTTCGGTTGCCGCTTGACCGATGCCCTATTACATCGGAGATGTAATCCAAAAAGCGGAAAAACTGATTGCGAGGACCCCGGAAAAATTCCGGGAAACAGGGGTGAATGTGCGGACCGACACCCGCGTCGAGGAGGTGGATCAAAAGGCGGGCGAGGTCCGCCTGGCTGGCGGGGAACGGCTTCCCTACGATATTCTGGTCCTGGGGACAGGAACAGTGCCTCTGATGCCCGGAATTCCCGGGCAGGAGCTCGAGGGGGTCTTCACGTTGAAGAAGTTTTCCGACGCGATCCGGATCAAGGCATGGCTCCGCGAGATTCCCTGTCGCAAGGCGA
>ERZ1649853.692-NODE-692-length-13705-cov-5.362271_pt1 | contig 13705 bp, 14 predicted proteins | sample MGYA00575353_ERZ1649853 | MGnify/ENA primary metagenome ERZ1649853 (study PRJEB40853, sample SAMN11349654) | freshwater sediment metagenome | isolation source: river sediment | host: Sediment | place: India: Okhla Barrage, New Delhi | collected 2017-02-21 ...
GGGTGTTGATGGCATTGAAATGATAGTCATACGGGAAGATGGTCTTCCGGATGGGCCCAAACGTCCTGTGCAGCGCGTGCGCATCGGAACCGCCTACTGCCACCACACGGTTGCCGGCAGCGAGCAATTTATCCCACTGCGCCAGCGTATCGGGGTGCGGCCCATGCGGGATGGTGGCGGGAAAGAACACATGAAAGATGGCCCAAAACAGCGAGGGCGACACTTCCTTCAGTTCGCTGAAGCCGTTCCAGAGCTCAATTCCGGTAAATCCCTTAAGGTCCCAATCCACCCAGGTGATATCCGTCTCGCCGAAAAAAGGCATGGCTTTTTCAAATGGGTGGGCAAAAAAGGCCAGACCGCCCGATTTTTGAACCTGATCGAGCAGATTTTGCGGATTGGAGGCAAAGGTAGCCAGTTCCCGGTTGGCGCCGAACACCAGCATGTGGTTTTTTTGCGGCGCGCGCTTTTGATCGTGGATTTCTTCGGCGCACATCAGCATCACTGTCCGGCCATCCTGGCGGAGGTAACCATCCATGCCCTGGACGAGCACATTGTGATCGGTGGGGATGACGACATCCAATCCGCAGCGCATGGCCGCGGCCAGCACATCCTGATGCGAACCGGTTCCGTCTGAATATCTGGTGTGTAAATGCAGGTTGGCGACGAGTTCTTCCATTGTGGTTGACGATTTTGGGTATTGGACGGTATAATCGATCTGCTTTTATCTTAGGAGGCTACGCGTGGGAAATTACCTTGACATTGCCCTGATTATAATCTCGATTGCGCTGGTTGCTGCGGTTATTTTGCAGAACAAGGGCGTTGGACTTGGCGGTTTGAGCGGCAGCGACAGCGGCTCTATGTTTTCCGCCCGGCGCGGCATTGAAAAGACCCTGTTTTATGTTACCATTGGTCTTGCGGTCGTTTTTTTCATTCTCACAATCGTGACGGTTGCGATAAAATAACGGGGTAACACGCGTTTCTTCGCATACCGACAACCCTGAGTTGTAACATGAAGGGGCGACACGCCTGAAATTGGGGTAGTCGCCTTTTTTGTATTCAGAGGACTATGAAGAAAATTCGCTGGCAACTCATCATCATCTTTCTCACCGGGCTTGTGGTGGGGGCCTTACTGCTAATCGAGCAGCCTGCCGCCCAATCGCCGGCTGCAGCGCCTGAACCGACGCAAGGCGGGGCGTATGCGGAAGCATTGATTGGTTCACTGCAACGCTTGAACCCCCTACTGGATTTTTACAATTCGGCTGACCGGGATGTGGACCGTCTGATTTACAGCCGTCTGATCACGTTCGACAACCGCGGCAATCCGCTGGCGGACCTGGCGGATTCGTGGGGTATCTCCAAGGATGGCACCATTTACAATTTTGCCATCAAGGAGGGCGTGAAATGGCATGACGGTGAGGCGCTGACCAGTGATGATATCGTCTTCACGATAGACTTGATGCGCACCGATTCGCCCGTCATTCCGAGCGATCTGGCCGAGTTTTGGCGAAATGTGGAAGTCACCGCGGTCAGCCCCACGCAACTTCAGTTCAAGCTGCCCGAACCTTTCTCGCCCTTCCTGGATTATCTCAGCTTCGGCGTGCTTCCCAGGCATCTGCTCGATGGGGTTGCATTCGAGGATCTGGTGGATTCACCGTTCAACCTTCAGCCGGTAGGCAGCGGGCCGTATCAATTTGACCGTTTGATTGTCGAGGATGGCAACATCACCGGCGTGGTGCTGGCTGTGAATTCAAATTATTACGGCGGCAAGCCCTTCATCGAGCAATTGGTCTTTCGGTACTATCCCGATGATGTGTCGGCGTTGGACGCCTACCGCAACGGCAATGTCCAGGGAATCGCCGGGGTGACCCAGGCGACCCTGGCTGAAGTGCTGGCTGAACCTGACCTGTCGGTCTATACCAGTCGGCTGCCCGAACTGTCGATGGTGCTGTTCAATGTGAAAAGCAACGACAAGCCCTTCCTGGGCGATGCGGCCGTGCGCAAAGCGCTGTACACCGGGCTGAACCGGCAGTGGATGGTGGACCGGATTTTGAACGGCCAGGCCATCCTCGCGGATGGGCCGATCTTCCCGGGCACGTGGGCTTATAATGATGCCCTCCAGCGGGTGAATTTTGATGCGGCCCAGGCTCAGGACATGCTGGTTGAGGCGGGTTACGTGATCAGCGCTGAGGATGTGGCCGTGCGGGCAAAGGATGGCAACCAATTGGCGTTCACCTTGATCTACCCGGATACGCCCGAGCACGAGCAAATTGCGCAGGCCATTCAAAGAGACTGGGAAGCCCTGCAGGCCCGGGTTGAACTGGAAGCGGTGCCCTACGACGTTCTACTGAACGAAAGACTGGCGAACCGGGATTTTCAGGCTGCACTGGTGGATATCAACCTGGCCCGTTCTCCGGATCCTGATCCTTACCCGTTCTGGGATCAGGTTCAAGCGACCAGCGGACAGAACTATACCCAGTGGGATAACAAGATGGCCAGCGATTACCTGGAAAATGCCCGCATTACGCTGGATATTACCGAACGCGCCCGGCTTTATCGCAACTTCCAGGCCATTTTCGCGGAGGAATTGCCGGCACTGCCGCTTTTCTATCCGGTGTATAACTACGCGGTGGATACCCAGGTTCAGGGCATTCGCATGGGGCCGCTGTTTGACGCATCCGACCGGTTCTCGAGCGTGACGGATTGGTTCCTGCAAGCAAGGCGTTCGACGCCCCTGCCAGAGACCAGCCCGACGCCATAACGCTCCGGTTTGTATTGGAGGGGAGGAAAGCGTGCAGACAATTGACGAGGAGCGTGCCTACCTGGAAGCGGTCCTACCGGAATTGCCTGATTTTCTCCTGTCAAAAGATACCTACTGGCCGGCCGGTCCGCGCATCACGGGGCCGTCCCGGTCGCAATTTGCGCAGTTGTCGCTGGGCAACATTCGCCTGGCAGAAGCGCGGTTAAAGGCTGGCGGCGCTTCCGCTTCAAATGCCGACCTGATCGCCGCGATTGATCAAATTAATGATCGCTGGCGGTCGAACTGGTCAAAAAAGGCTGCCCTGGAGTTTTCAGGCCGGCTGCGCATGTGGAAAGACCGGCTGGAGGAATTGCTCAGGGACCCATCTCCGGTGTATTACCGCTACGAGGTGCGCCTGCGGGTGATTCTTGCGCTGTTGGCGGAAGATGTGTTGGCCGGGATCCCGTTGCAGGAGCAGGAATACCTCGCCGGCCTGGACGCGCGTTTGAGCGGCGTCAGCGTGAAGGCTGGATTCATCTGGGAACCGGCGCAGCAGGCCGGATTTCCTGAAGAAACCTATTGGTACCTGTACCGCGAGCTGAGAAATCACCCCAAGGAGCGCTGAATGGCTAAGTTTTATACCGGGCAGGGAGACGATGGCACGACCGGGCTGCTGGGCGAAGGCCGGGTGGACAAATTTGATGTACGCATGGAGGCGGTGGGCGCCGTCGATGAGGCTTCGGCCGCGGTGGGAGTGGCGCGCAGCCTGGTTACACAACCTGGAAACCGCGAACGTCTTTTGGCGGTGCAACGCCAGTTGTACCAGTTGATGTCAGAACTGGCCGCCACGCCGGAAACGGCTGCCCGCTTTCACACGATCGACCCGGACGCCGTCCGGCGCCTTGAGATGGAGATCGATAGCCTCCAGGCGCAGGTGGAGATTCCGCGCGAGTTCATTCTTCCCGGAGATACGCCGGGCAGCGCCGCGCTGGACCTGGCGCGCACCATCGTGCGGCGGGCGGAACGCCGGATTGCCGAATTGATTGCGCGCGGCGACGTGGCGAACCGCGACCTGTTGCCATTTGTCAACCGGTTGTCTTCTTATCTATTTTTGTTAGAAATTGCAGAAACTGCGGCTTCAGGCCGCGAACATCCCACTTTGGCGAAAGAAAAATGATTGGTACCCTGGTAAACGTTGGCGCGGTTGTTATTGGAAGCCTGTTCGGCACCCTGATGGGCGCGCGCATCCCCGAGCGCGTGCGTGTTACGGTGGTGACCGGTTTCGGATTGTTCACCCTGGGCTACGGCCTGCAAATGTTCATCAAAACGCAAAACGCGCTGGTGGTCGTCGGCGCCATCCTGGTTGGTTCACTGCTGGGCGAGTGGTGGCAAATTGACCAGCGCCTGGCCGGGTTGGGGGTGTGGTTGGAGGCGAAGTTCAACAACGGCGGTGACCACCAATCGTCCAGCCGCTTCATCAAGGGCTTCCTGACCGCCTCGCTTGTTTTTTGCGTGGGACCGATGGCGATTTTAGGCTCAATCCAGGACGGCTTGACCGGCGACAGCAGCATCCTGGTCGTGAAAGCCATTCTGGATGGCTTTGCGGCGCTGGCATTCGCGTCTGCCCTGGGGATCGGCGTGATTTTTTCCGCCGCGCTGTTGCTCGTGTACCAGGGAGCGATCACCCTGCTGGCCGTACAAATGCAGGCATTCGTAACGGAAGCCATGATCACCGAGATGTCGGCAGCCGGCGGGTTGATTCTCGTCGGACTGACCATCGGCAGCCTGCTGGAATTGCGCCCGATCCGATCGGCGAATTTCTTACCGGCGCTGGTCATCGCTCCGCTGTTTGTGGCATTGTTGGCTGCCTTTCATTTGTATTGATGGCAACCTTTATCAAAATAAAAGCGCCGCGATTGATGCGATCGCGGTGCTTTTTGATTACCTTCTGGTTATTACCTGGCTAATTCAGCCTCGATGGCTTCCGCCAGGCCAACATAGCCTTGAACTTTGGTGCCGTTGACAAAGAAGGTCGGTGTGGCCGAAACGCCCAGGCTGCGCCCGCGGGCTAAATCATCCAGTACTTGCTGGCGGTAGGTATTCCCGTTGAAGCAGCCCTGGAATTTGCCCATATCCAGCCCCAATTTCTCGGCAAAGGCAATCAGGCGCTTATCGGCAAAATCGCCGGCATTTTCACTGTTCTGGTTGGCAAATAGGATATCGTGGTACTCCCAGAATTTACCCTGGTCGGCGGCGCAATAAGCAGCCTGCGCGGCGGATTTTGATTCGCCGTCTAGAGCGTTTCCATCCAGAAAAGAGAATGGGGTGTAAGTGAAATAGACCTTGCCAGTGTTTACATAGTTATCAATAATGGCTGTTTCTTCTTCATCCGCAAAAAGGCGACAGTAGGGGCATTGGAAATCGCTGAATTCTTCCACCTTGATCGGCGCATTCGGATCGCCCATGGAATTGCGATCCACCTGGTTTCGCTGCACGATTTTACCGTCGCGTATTTCTCCCACCGGACCGCTGTTGAGCGCGATCAATACGGCCACGACCGCAACAGCCACCAGCGAAATGACGCCCAGCCAGATGTTCCGCTGGCGGGTTTGATTTCGCTTGCGTTTTTCTTTTAAATTTGCTCGAGTTTCGTTTTTTCGGGCCATGCGCATATACCTCTAGGAAGAATGGTGTGTAGAAATATTTTGCCATTAATTATCTAAAATGTAAAGAAAGAGTTATATTAACGCGGATAAACCAGCACCGGGAACTGATCACCGGTAAGGCTGAAACCCAGCCGCCGGTACAATGCCTGGGAACTGGCATTGTCGTGCTGCGTGTTCACGGTCACGGACCAAATGTTCAGCCGTTCAAGGTGTTTTAGAAGATCAAGCACCAGAGCATATCCGATGCTTTTCCCCTGCAATTCAGGCTGGACGGCCAGCCGCGCCAGGTGAGCATTGAAGGAACTGGCTGTGCTGATTTGATAGGCGACGATCTGGCCTCGAATTTCCATCAGGGTGGCAAAGGCGCTCTGTTCGAAAGCCTGTTTGAGGCTAAGTTCCGAAAGCTGCCATAACGGCTCGAAGGCCAGGTTATCGATGCGGGTCACTGAGGGGATATCCTCCGGGAGAATCGGCCGGATGACAGCATCGGGAAGCAGCTTCACGTTGGGAGGGAGTGCGCCGTTCCAGGAGAGTGTGACGATATGCTGGTGGACCTGCCAGCCGTGCCGGAGCAGCAAGCGTTCGAACCAATCATGCAGCGAGATGGCCGCCAGGGTGACAGGCGGCTTGAGACCGGGCTGTTGGACTGCATGGTTCAGCAGATGTTCCCAGGCGGTGTCGGGGTTGATGTGCGCACCGCTGGCGAAGAGGCGCACCCAGGCAACTGCGGGCGGATCTGGCGGGCAGGCGAACGCGGCCTGGGTCATGCCGTCGCGTTCCAGCATCCAGAACTCCGCCTCTCCCAGCCATTCCAGCGTTGAACGCCAGTCGAGGTGCCGGTGGACATAGCGCGCCTGGTTCAGGAAGAACGCCAGGTCGCTCGTGTCTTTTGTCTGTGCCTGCCGGATGGAAAGGAGTTCTGCCATTGACATTTAAAAGCTGCCTGCCGGTCAAGGCAGGCAAATTTTACTCTTGAGCAGCGGCGTCAGGATCGGTTGGACATTTTGCCGATCAGGCGCAGCAAGCCCTTCAGGATGCGGTCGGTGAGCGAAAGGCTTTTCTTCTGGGCAAGCCCGTCTTGCATGGAGGCCATAGCTTCCATGCGTTTGCCCTGTTGCAATTGGATTGCGGAGATGCGTTGCAGCACCAGCGCGCGCAAATCGCTTTCACCGATTTTTTCGAACAGACCGGCGGATTGGCGGTAGAGATCCATCGCGCGTTCGCGTTCTTTTAAGTCTTCCAGGGCGGCTGCCATGTTGCCCAACGCCATGCCTTGCCGGCGCAGGTCGCCCACGGCGGCAAACACCTGGTCGGTGCCGTCCGCCGCGGCGAAAGCGCCTTTGGCGTCGCCGGCTTTCAACAAAGCCACCGATTGGTTATTTAATGCTTCAGCAGCCAGGACGTCTTCTTCCGCCTGCTTGTATAAGCCGGCGACTTCCTCAAACAGGCGGGCGGCCTGCTGGAACTCTTCTGCCTCGTAGGCCGATTGGGCCTGGGAAGCGAGTTCCTGTAGCGTGATTTGAGTGGTGTTTTCTGTCATCAGTATGTGATCTCCAACAAACCTTCCGCGATGCCGCGCAACTTGTCCACCGACAGCTCGCTGAGCCGGATGGCCAGATCCAGGTAGGGGCGGTTGACGGGTTGAAGTATGAATTGCTGTTGTTGTTCTGGCAGATCCAGGAATTTACGAACTGCCGTCTGCCGCGCGCGCCAGGCGCCAATGGCGCCGTGGTCATCAAAGAAGGATTCGATGCGCGTTTCCAGGGCGGCAGCCAGGGTTTCCAGTTCAGGCAGCGCCACGTCCGTCAGCCCGCTTTCATCCTGATTGAGCTGTTCCACCGGGATGGAGGATAACGAAGAGAGTTGTTCCAGCGTTAATCCGCGTTCTTCGCGCAGCATTTTCAGGCGCGTGCCGATGATCCGGTTTCGCAGCTCGGCCAGTCTGCCGGCGTTGTTCAACGAATCGTCATCCATATTTTCCGAAAGCGATTCGTTGCCCCAGAAATGCTCGAGCGGCAAATCAAAGAAATACGCAAGAGCTTCCAATTGTGGCAGCGATGGAGCTGTTTCGCCGTTTTCAAAAGCTGTAAAAGTATCCGGCGAAATGCCAAGCGCTTCTGCGCATTCATTTACGCTCCGGCGGGTGGCAAGGCGGGCGTCCAGTATCAATACGCCTAATTTGCGCGTGCGGAGTGTGATTAAACGCTGGTTTTTGTTCATAATCATCCTGAGTTTGACGGAGATATGGACATTATAAATGAAAACGCGTTAATGTCTCCGATTTTGCGGCCCCAACATCTCGTTCAACTTTGCGCCGTACACTTCCGGGCCCAGGTGGATGCCGGCCATTTCGAGCCGTGGTGAGAACAGCGGCCGGATGCCGGTTGGTTTCAGATCGCCAATTGCCTTTCCCTGGGCGTCCACGCCGGTCTGTTCATATTTAAAGATTTCGGTCATCACCACGGTGTCACCTTCCATGCCCGACACTTCGGTGATGGATGTGACCTTGCGGGTGCCGTCGCGCATGCGGGATTGCTGGACGATGACATCCACGGCCGAAGCGATCTGCTGGCGGATGACTTTGACGGGCAGGTCCATGCCGGCCATCAGGCACATGGTTTCAAGGCGCGAAATGGCGTCGCGGGCGGTGTTGGCGTGCAGGGTGGTGAGCGAGCCGTCGTGGCCGGTGTTCATGGCCTGCAACATATCCAGGGCTTCGCCGCCGCGAACCTCGCCGACCACGATCCGGTCGGGGCGCATGCGCAGGGAATTGCGGACCAGGTCGCGGATGGTGACGGAGTTTCTCCCTTCGGAGTTGGGTGGTTTGGTTTCCATGCGCACCACGTGATCCTGCAGTAAGCGCAATTCAGCGGCGTCCTCGATGGTCACGATGCGCTCATTTTCAGGGATGAACCCCGACAGGACGTTTAGAAGGGTGGTTTTACCGGAGCCTGTGCCGCCTGAAATGACAATATTCAAGCGCGCAAGCACGCAGGCTTTGATGAAATCGGCCATGCCCTGCGAAATGGAGCCGAACTGGATCAACTGGTCGATGGTCAGCTTGCCCTTGTCGAACTTTCGGATGGTGATGGTGGGCCCGTCAATGGCAACCGGCGGAATGACCGCATTAACGCGCGAGCCGTCCGGCAGGCGGGCATCCACGGTTGGGCTGTCGCCGTCGATGCGCCGGCCCAATGGAAGAATGATTTTTTCGATCAGGTGCAGCACCTGGTCGTCGTTTTCGAGAGTGATATTGGTTTTGGTGAGGATGCCTTTGCGCTCGATGTAGATCTTTTTGGCGCCGTTGACCATCACCTCGGTGATCTCGGGGTCGTCCAGCAGTGGCTGCAATGGGCCAAACCCGAGAATATCATCGAGAATGTCGTGGAACAACTGGTCGCGCAGGGTGGTGGGCAGGGCTAGCCGGGTGGAGGCGTACGCCTGCTGCATGAGGTCATTGACCACCTTGCGCCGGTCGCCGGCGATGGGCGGTTGGTTTTCCAATTCGTGCGAAATAAAATTTACGATATAAGCCTTGAGTTTATTGAGCTCGGCTTCACGATTGGCTCCCGGATTGGTCATTTTTCATCCTGTATTTCGTCGACCGGCAACAGCCAGATGATGTGTGAAGCGTTCACCACCATAAAATTCACTTTGTGGACAATCTGACCGGCGCGGTCATAGATGACTGCATGGGTGACCGCCAAAAATTGTTCCGAGGTATTCAGTTCGTCGCGCAAGCGGTGATTGGGCCGGACGTGTATATCGCCCTGGATTTTGTAATCGGCCGTTTGGATGACTGCATTTACGGGATGTTTATAGATAATGTTAGAAAATACTTTTATCCGCGTTTCTGGCGACGGATTGTTATCATCGATCATCATCCTGATAATTCCTCTTTTCCACCTATTCCAATGGATGGGTTACAGATTGGCTTTTTCAACCGGCGGCATGAGATAACCCAGGCCTGAGCGAGTGACGATGTGTTGCGGCGAATGGGGATTGTCCTCCAATTTCTGGCGCAGGCGGGCGATGCTGACCCACAGGATTTCTTTGTCTTCGCTGTACTGCGGTCCCCAAATGGCGGTCAACAGGTCTTCGGCGGTGAGCACCTGGCCGACATGCTGGGCAAACTGGATGAGCAGGCGGTATTCGGTGGCGGACAGGTAAACAGGTTTGTTTTCCTTCCACACTTCCGCGCGGGCAAAGTCGATTTTTAAATTGCCGTGCGCAAAATAACGATTTTGGCCGACTTGTTCGGAAGTTTTGGCGCGGCGCAGCACGGCGCGTACGCGGGCAACCAGCTCGGTGGCTGAGAAAGGCTTGACGACGTAATCATCCGCGCCAACGTTCAGGCCGCGCACCCGGTCCTGCTCTTCACCTTTGGCTGTGAGCATGATGATGGGCACCGAGGAAAACTGGCGAATGCGCTCGCAGGTGGTCCAACCATCCAGGCGCGGCATCATCACGTCGAGGATGACCATGTCGGGACGCTTGCTGGCTACCATTTCCAGGGCTTCTTCGCCATTGCTGGCCGTGATGACCTCGTACCCTTCGGCTTCGAGGTTTACCTTGACCAGATGTTGATATAAGACTTCATCATCAACGATCAGGATGCGCGTGTCCATCTATGAGACCTCCTCGCCAGGCGACTTAATCAGATATGCTCTCTTAGAGAGACTGTGAAGGTGGAGCCTACGCCCAGGGTGGAATTGACGCTAATTTCACCCTGGTGTGCCTGGAGGATCTGCTTGCAGATGAACAGGCCTAAACCAGACCCGTGCACGTTGGGCGCTTGCTCAGGGTTGCGGAAGAAACGGTCAAAAATGAATGGGACATACTGCGGCGGGATTCCGGGCCCGTGATCAATCACGTCGATCTGAACGCCGTTATCTACATTGCAAATGTTAACCCAAACATCCGATTCCGGGGCGTACTTTGCAGCGTTGTTAAGCAGGTTTTGCAACACTTGCGCCAGGCGGACCGGATCGCCTTCGATCAATTTCAAGGGTTGTTCAATTTGCTGGTGTACCTTTAAAAGGGGGTGGTGCAGGTGAGTGCGCGTCAATACATCATTGACCACTGCATCCAGGCGGACGATTTGAAAATTCATGCGCATGCGGCCGGATTGCAGGCGGGCTGAATCGAGCAAATCATCAATCAACTCCTGCAACCGGTCGGTTTCTTTGTCCACAATTTGCAGAAACTCGCGCTGGGTCTGGGCATCCCAACTGGTGTCAGAACGCAGCAGGGTGGTGGTGTAGCCCTTGATGAAACCCAGCGGCGTGCGGATTTCATGGGACAGCGTGGACATGAAATCTTCCTGCAGCCGGAAAATGTGATGCTGCGCCTCCAGTTCATTGAGCCGCTTATGCCGGTGGTTTTCATCGATCACCAGCGCCAGGTCATTGGCCAGGAATTGCGCAAAGTGAATCTGCTCTTCTGTAAAAGGCGGGCTGCCAAAACGGATGAAAATGATGGTTCCAAGGATGGTGTTCTGGCGTTGGAAGGGCACGCCCAGGATGTAGGGACGGCGCAGGCGGTCCGCGTTCATCGGTTCGCTGGGTTCGTGCAGGATGATCTTGCCGGTGTTGCAAACCTGGGCCGCGATGGTTTCTCCCCAGGCTGCATCAGCTTCAGCACGTTTTCCGCGCCCCATCGCGCGGGCGTAGGCGGTTTCCGGGAGCCTGGTTTCAGGGTCGATCAGGTAAACGACCAGGTTGTCAAAGATAAAAAGGGGGCGGATCAGGCGGGCAATTTGGTCGAGCGCGGTTTTCCATTCCGTTGATTGCAAGATGACCTGGTTGATTCGATACAGATCATCCAAAGAAATGTTGAAGGTGGATTCCGCAGTTTTCATTGGTTAAGATTATATACGCTTTTCTTATTCCAGGACCCGCATGGTGAACTCAAAACTGCTGCCTTTGCCTGGAACCGAATCCACTCGAACCATCGAGCCGTGCGCTTCAATGATCTTTTTGACCAGCGCCAGTCCAAGGCCAGTTCCGCCATATCGGCGGGTGGAGGAACCGTCCAACTGGTGGAATGGTTCAAATATTTCCTGAATGCGTTCCTGGGGGATGCCAATGCCGTTATCGCGCACGTTGACGGCGATGAAATGATTATCCTGGATGGTCTTCACCAGCAGCGTGCCGCCGTCGGGGGTGAATTTGATGGCATTTTCAATCAACTGCTGAATGGTCCACAGGATTTTTTCGCGATCAGCCTGGATGAATGCTGGGGATGGATCTCCCTCAAAGGTGAGCGAATGTTTATGCTCGGCGGCGCGCTGCTGGTAGGCAATCACCAGATCGCGGCAGAGTTGATTGATGTCGAAGGATTTCACGTGCAGGCTGATGGTGCCGCGCTCGGCCATCGAGAAGAGGATCAAATCTTCGATCAGCCTTTCCAGCCGGTCGGTCGAGCGCTGCATGGTCATCAGGCTGCGGTATTGCTCGTCATTCACCTGGCCGAGATCGCCAGAGGAAAGCAGTTCGAGGTAGCCGCGGATGTGGGTGAGCGGGGTGCGCAATTCGTGCGAGATATTGGACACGAAATTGGATTTCAACTGGTTCAATTCGGCCAATTTTGCCAGCGCCTGTTCCAGTTCGGCGGTGCGTTCCTGGACGCGTTGCTCGAGGAAATTGTTGGCTTCCTCAAGCTGCTGGTTCTTCTCCTGCAGGGCAATTCTGAGCTGAAGGATCTGTTCCGTGACCACGCGGTCGAGCGTGGGTTGATCCACCAGACGCAAATCGACCAGGACCTTTCCCAGGAGTGCGGATTGGCCGCGTTGCGTGTGGGCGCGTTGGACCTTCAGCGCTTTTTCCAGGTCGGCGGGCGAGATGATGCCTTTTTCCACCAGCGACTCGCCCAGCCTTGGAACCAATACTTCAGGCGCAATAGAGTGGTTATCGATCATCTTACCCCCACCGGTGCAAGATCAATGCCGCCAGACCCATTGTCCGGCAACCATTGTCGCCGCTGGAGCGTACTGGTGCAGATTCTCAAGCGGCAGAGCAAATGGATCGCCGTCCAGGACGATCAGGTCGGCGAAATAACCGGGCTGCAACCGCCCCAACCGGTCCTCAAGCCCGGCGGCAAAAGCCGGCCCTGTGGTAAAACCGGCCAGTGCCTGTTCCAGCGAGAGACGCTGTTCCGGATGCCAGCCCTCGCGGCCGGGATACCCGGACGGGCGCGCGCGGTTCACTGCGGCGTGAAGTCCGAGGAACGGGTTGGGCGTTTCTACAGGCGCATCCGATCCGAAGGCCAAGCGGGTGTTTGCGTCCAGCAGGGATTTGTATGCGTATGCGTAGCGGGAGCGGCTGCCCCAGTGCCGGTTGGCGATGTCGATATCCGAAATGGCGTGCACGGGTTGAACCGAGGCAATCACGTCCAGTTCGGCCAGCCGGGTTAAATCATCCGGGTGCAGCAGTTGGACGTGTTCGATGCGGTGGCGCAGGCGCGGCAGGTTGTTCTGCGATTCAAAGCGGCGCAACAGGGCATAACCGTTGAGAATCTCGTGGTTGGCGCGGTCGCCAATGGCATGCACGGCCAGGCTCAAGCCGCTTTGCGCGGCCTGCCAGCCGGCCTCGAAGACCTGTTCGGCGTTCAGCTGCAGCACGCCGGCGCCTTCGCTGTGTTCGTAGGGTTGCAGCATGGCAGCGGTCTGCGGCCCCAGGGCGCCGTCGGCAAACATCTTGACTGAACCGATGCGCAGAAAATCGGACCCGAACCCCGTGCGCAGGCCGAGGGCAACCGCTTCGGAGAGCTGATCCACCGGGATGCCCTTGACCACGCGCAGGTTCAGGCGGGCGGTGGAGTCGAGGATTTGCAGCGCCTGAAAGCAGCGGCGGCGGTCAAAATCATGAACGCCGGTGATGCCCATGCGCCACAACCGGGTTAGGGCGTGCTCGATGGCGCCCGCGGTGTCGTGTTCATCGGGCACGGGTAGAACGGCTTCGACCAGGCGGACGGCATTTTCAAGCAATATGCCGGTCGGTTCGCCGTTCGCAGTGCGTTGAATGATGCCGCCTTCGGGGTCGGGCGTGGCGCGGTCGATGCCGGCCAGCCGCAAAGCGGCTGTCGAAGCCCAGGCCGCGTGGAGTGACTTGGCCGTCAGATAGGCCGGGCGGCCACCTGCGGCGCTGTCCAGTTCGGCGGCGGTGCCGTAACCGTCCTGCCAGAGGTTTTGATCAAAGCCATGGCCCAGGATCCAACCACCCGCCGGCATCCCGTGAGTTCGTTCACTCACTCGGCGCAGACATTCTTCGCGGGTTTCCACCTCGCAATCGATCCGCTCCAG
>ERZ1649853.693-NODE-693-length-13703-cov-5.407386_pt1 | contig 13703 bp, 9 predicted proteins | sample MGYA00575353_ERZ1649853 | MGnify/ENA primary metagenome ERZ1649853 (study PRJEB40853, sample SAMN11349654) | freshwater sediment metagenome | isolation source: river sediment | host: Sediment | place: India: Okhla Barrage, New Delhi | collected 2017-02-21 ...
TCATCCTGCTGGTGGGGGTGGCGTTCGCGGTGATGGACAAGAGCGGCATCCTCAAGGCAGCTATCGCCTGGATCATCCGGGCCTTCGGCGGGCGCAAGTACCTGCTGCTGCTGGTGATCGCTTTCTTCTTCATGGCACTGGGCACCTTCTTCGGTATCTTTGAGGAGGTCATCCCGCTGGTGCCGATCGTGATCGGGCTGGCGTACTCGCTGGGCTGGGACTCGCTGACCGGGCTGGGCATGTCGGTACTGGCGACCAATGTGGGCTTTTCGACAGCGGTGTTCAACCCCTTCACCATCGGTGTGGCACACAAGCTGTCCGGGCTGCCGCTGTTCTCCGGGGCACTCCCGCGGGTGGTGCTTTTTGTTGTGGTGTATGCCATCCTGGCGTTGTTCCTCACCCGCTATGCGCGCAAGATCGACCGGCGCCCGGAAGACTCGCCGGTGTATAAGGAAGACCTGGCGGAGCGAGGCAAGTACAACTTCAGCCTGGAGGCAGCGCTGACCCAGGATCCGCGTATGCGCAAGGCGGGCATCTTCCTTGCTGTTTTCTTCTTATTGATCCTGGCGATCCTGGTGGCGTCACCCTTTGTGCCCATCTTATCCGACCTGGCGCTGCCGTTGACCGGGCTGCTGTTTGTGATCGGTGGGATCGGCTCGGGGCTGCTGGCGGGGACGGGTAAGGCAGCCTGGCGGGCGGCGTGGGACGGCTTCGTTGGCATCGCTCCCGCCATCCCGCTGCTGATGATGGCAGCCAGCGTCAAACACATCGTCGCCTCGGGCGGTATTTTAGATACCATCCTGCATTGGGCATCCACGCTGTTCAGCGATACCAGCCCGTTCCTGGCAGCATTGATGATCTACGGGCTGACGCTGGTGCTGGAGCTGTTCATCACCTCCGGCTCCGCCAAGGCATTGCTGCTGATCCCCATCCTGATGCCGCTGGCGGACCTGGTGGGGGTCAACCGGCAGATCGCGGTCAGCGCCTACTGCTTCGGGGATGGCTTTTCAAATATGGCTTACCCGACCAACGCGGCGCTGCTGATCACGCTCAGCCTGACGGTGATCCCGTATGCGAAATGGGTGAAGTGGCTGCTGGGGTTGTGGTTATGGGTGCTGGTGGCGACGGTGGCCTTCCTGGCGGTGGCGGTGGCGATCAACTATGGACCGTTTTAGAAAGATCTGATCCACAGATTACGCAGATTTCACAGATTAGAAAAACAATTTACCACAGAGCACACAGAGAACACGGAGAGAGTTTTTATAGCTTTAAAACTCTGTGAGCTCCGTGCTCTCTGTGGTGATATCTTTTTAACTCTGCGTTCTCAGCGGTCTCTGCGGTGAAAGCCTCTATGCCGGGACGAAGTAGACGTCGGTGGGTTTGAGCTTGCTGTTGCGCATGAACTGCGGTTGCACCCGCATGCCAATCCAGTCGAGCGAGGCCTGGTAGGGGTCGATGTCCATCAGGCGGGTGAGCAGCAGGGTGTTCACACCATCAAACTCGATCAACGCCAGGACGAAGGGCGTCTCGGGCAGGAACTCCTCCGAGCCGAAGTGGCAGACGGTGAAGGCGTGCACCTGCGCCGGGCGGTCGGTGATGTCGATCCACTGCGTCTCGGCGCCGGATGCCATGTCATGGCCGCGCGGGAAGGCGTAGGTGTAGCCGCTCTCGGGGTCCTGGCTGGCGATCAGGTGCTTGTTGGTCAGGGCGGCGAACCAGGGGCTGTCCTGCCCGTAGGAGTGCAGGTAAGTGATCTTGTATTCCTGCTCGATGGAGAGCGGGGTCATCTGCTTGAGCATAGCCAGGGCGGCTGGCTCGGTGGAGATGGGGAAGGGGATGTTGTGGACGATGAATCCGCCCAGGGTTTCTTCACGGCGGGAGGGTAGCTTAGCCATGGGACACCTCGTTTTCCAGAACAGTGACGGTTACATAGGTACCGGTACCGGCATGCGAGTGAATGGCGCCGCGATGGGCATCCTTGACCTGCAATGCCCCATCACCGAAGTGCTTGCCAATCGAGCCCTGCAACTGCCAGATGGCGAAGACTGCCTGCATCAGGCCGGTGGCACCCACGGGATGACCGCAGGCGATCAGCCCGCCGGAGGGGTTGACGGCGCACTCGGGCGCATCCTTCAGCTCCAGGCCATAATCGATACCGGGCATAAAGGCTTTGCCCGAGGCGGCAAAGGGACCGCCTTCGCCGTAGCGGCACAACCCCATGTCCTCGTAGGTCTGGATCTCACTGGAGGTGTAGGCATCGTGCAATTCAACAAAGTCAAGCTGATGGAGTGGGTCGTTGACACCAGCTTGCTTGTAAGCCAGGTTGCCAGCGGTGCGCCCGGCGCGGAAGGAGTGCACCCCGGGGTAGCGAGTGCCGTGATCCCACAGCCGCCGGTAGTAGGCACGCGTGTCGTCTGAACTACGTTCCTGCTCGGTGGCGTAGTTCGCCATGAAATCATCGTAATCGACATGCGGGCGGTCAGCCATGCGCATGGCATCCGTGCCGCGCCCGACGCCGGTGACGCGCACCAGCGGGCGGGCGATGTGCGCCCCAGCCGCTTCCAGCTTGCGCAGGCCTTCTTCCGAGACCAGGATGGTGGAGGCTGCGCCATCTGACATGACGCAGATATCCAGGCGAGTCAGCGGCCAGGCCACCATAGGGGCGTTGCGCACGTCGGCAATGGTGTAGCGGTTGCGCTTCTGGGCATACGGATTGTGGTAGGCGTTGAGATGGTTCTTGACGCTCACCGCGGCCATCTGCTCAACCGTGGTGCCAAACTCCTTCATGTGGCGGGTGACCATCATGGCATAGTAGCCGGAGTAGAAGCCGCCTACCGGATAGTCGAAGGAGACATCCGAGGCCAGGGCAATGAACTCGTTGCCCTTCCAGGTCTCCACATGGCTCATGGTCTCGAAACCGTAGGCCACGCAGATGTCCATCAGTCCGCTGGCAACCGATTTCCAGGCTTCCTGGAAGCAGATGCCGCCGGTGGCGCCGCCACCCTCAACCCGGTGACCCGGCTTGGGGCACAGGCCCAGATAGTCCTGTGCCATGATGCCCGCCATCAACTGGCGGGAGAAATGATCTGAAAAATAGGATGCCACCGAGCCATCCACCAGGTGGGTGAAGGTGGCAAATTCCAGGCCGATATCCTGGATGGCATAGTCATATGCCTCCTTGACGATCGCCTGGAAAGTCTTGTCCGGTCTGGCCTTGGCGAACTTCGAAACGCCTCCGGAGATCGCATAAACAGGTCTCATCGCTCGTTCCTCCTTGTGCTTAATTGTGAATGGGCTTAAAAACGAAGGGCGGTACCGGTCTCCGAGCTGCGGAGACCAACGCACAAATGCTAAACTTTCCCGGCGGCAGCCGCGCGCTCCAGCACCCGCCGGGCAACTTTTACAATAGGTAAGTCCACCATCTTACCATCCAGGGCAAAAGCGCCCCGCCCGGCCTGCTGGTGTTGCTCAAAAGCCTCCACAACCCGCCGGGCATGCGCCACCTCGTCTTCAGCAGGTGTGAAAGCACGCTGGGTGGGCTCGATCTGGTTGGGATGGATGATCTGCTTACCCTCATAACCCATCTGAGCGCCCTGGCGGGCTTCAGCTTCCAGGCCGGCCTGGTCGTGGAAATCGAGGTAGACCATGTCGATGGCCTGCAGGTCAAAGGCCGCGGCGTGCGCCACGACCGCGCTGCGGGCATAAAAAACCTCCCACCCGGCAGGGGTGCGTTTCGCCCCCATGCTGGCCGCCAGGTCCTCCGCACCAAAGATGACCGCCTGCAGGCGCGGGTCAGCCGAGAGCACCTCGCGGATGTTGACCAAACCGAGGGTTGTCTCGATCTGGATGATCAGGGCGATACCCCCCTCCGGCCAGCCGTAGCGTTTTTCAGCCGCAGCGATCTGCGCACTGACCCACTGTACCTGGGCAGCAGTCTCCGCTTTGGGCAGCACGACCCCATCCAGGCGGACCTGCGCCCCGGCGGAAAATACCGCTTCCAGGTCATCCGTCTCCAACCCCGAGCCGACAGCGTTAGTGCGCACCAGGCGCTCGGTGCGCCCAAAGTCCAGCGAACCCAGGGCAGTGATGATCGTCTGGCGGGCTTCGAGCTTGCGGCTGGCTGCAACGCCATCCTCAATATCCATGCACAGACAGTCCACATCCAACGCAGCGGCTTTGGTGATCTTCTTGAGATCATCACCGGGAGTATACATCAAGGCTCTGCGAGCACGCATCGGGTTCTCCTGGGGTGGGGATGGTATAGAAATTATATCAGCAGTCGGGGAATTGGTATGCCTTGAGGGAAAACCGCCAACCATGAAGGGCACAAAGTACACAAAGTAAAAGAAACAGAAGGGGATATAATCAACTGGCTTTCATCGTTTATCCTCCGGACAGAATAAGGTGGAAATATGACGTTACATTCAGAGATCCATGAACAACCGCAGCGGCTGGCCGATTTATTGAAACAGCGCGCCCGGGTGGAGCAGATCGCAGCGGCGATCCAAAGCAGGGCGCCTTGTTTCGTATTTCTGGCGGCGCGCGGCACGTCGGATAACGCCGGGCGCTATGCAAACTACCTGTGGGGCGCCGCTAACCACCTACCGCTGGCGCTGGCTACACCGTCGCTGTTCACCTTTTATGGACAGCCCCCGGTGCTTAAGCAGGCGCTGGTAGTGGGGGTATCCCAATCTGGGAAATCGCCGGATATTGTGCGGGTGCTGCAGGAAGGCCGGCAGCAGGGTTGCCTGACCCTGGCGATCACCAACGCACCAGGATCACCGCTGGCGCAGGCCGCCGACCTGGTTTTAGATATCCAGGCCGGCGAGGAGAAGTCGATCGCTGCCACCAAGAGCTACACGGCTGAGCTGCTGGGCATTGCCATGCTTTCCGCCGCGCTGAGCGGGTCAGAGGCAGCCTGGAATGAGCTGGCCGGGGTGCCGGGTTGGGCGCAGGAGATGCTCACCCAGGATGAGGCCATCGCTCGCATGGCGCAGCGCTACCGCTATATGAACCTGTGCGTGGTGTTGGGGCGCGGCTACAACTACGCCACCGCTTACGAGTGGGCGCTCAAGCTGAAAGAGCTGGCCTACCTGGTGGCAGAGCCATATTCCTCCGCCGACTTCCAACACGGGCCGATCGCCATGGTGCAAGGCGGATTCCCGGTGCTGGCCGTCGCCCCACAGGGCAAAGTATTCAGCTCGATGCTGGAGATGATCGCCACGCTGCGCAACGAGCACACCGCTGAGCTGGTGGTGATCTCAGATAATAATGAAGCCCTCGGACTTGCCCAATCCCCCATCCGCCTGCCCGCCGGCATCCCCGAATGGCTGACCCCGCTGATTGCTATCCTTGCCGGGCAGCTCTTCGCCTATCATCTGACCCTGGCAAAGGGCTATGATGCCGAGAAACCGCGCGGCCTGCGCAAGGTGACTGAGACCCAGTAAGAGGGTTTCTCACCAAGTACACAAAGGCTTCACAAAGAACACGAAGGTTTTTGTGACCTTTGAGTTAATGTTTTCTTTGCGCTCTTTGCGGCTCTGCGGTGAAGGTCTTTATAACCGGGCAAAGGAGATCAGCTCAACCCCCCGCGCCTGGATTGCCTGGAGAATGTCAGGGTCGGTGAGGATGGCCAGCTCAGATTCGCGCTGGCGGGCATAAGAAGAACCAGCCAGCAGAATGGGGTCGGCATAGCCGGGGTGGCACATGAGCTCGGAGACGCCAGGCTGCAGCTCGCTGATCAACCTCCGCAGCTCATCATGGGTGGCTGATTGGTCGTAGAAAGATGCCATAAAGATATGCGGTGTTTTAGGCTTGAACTCACGCAGCAAGCGAGGGGCATATTCCTGGATCGGGGTCAGAATCTCAGACGGCACAGCGGACATGCTGGCGGCGCCCCCCTGGGCAAACACCTGGCGGATAGCGCACCCGTACTCCTGCGCCAGCTCTAACATGCCGCGGAACAGCAGCTCGGTGAAATAAGATGAGTGATGGTGCGAGTCCAGGTGGGTGGGAGACCGTCCGCGAATGGCGATAAAACGCTCGATCTGCGCCCGCCACTCTGCCTTCGCCTGCGCCAGGTCGATCTCTTGCCGGCGGGCCAGGAATTCGCCCGCGTTCAAGAACATTCCGCTGGGGGCAACCAACGCCGGTACTTGGTGTGGGGGGAGCAGCGGCCGCCCCGAGGTCAGCACCAGGTGGACGCCCAATCCCAAGCAGGGAGTTTCCTGCATGGCAGCGCAAATATCATCGGCCACGGTGGGCATGTTCATCATGCAACTGGTCGAGGTGACGATCCCGTCCCGGTGGCCAGCGCGGATCCCCCGAGATACATCGCCGGTGCGCCCGTAATCATCGGCATTTACGATCAGGCGGATATTCATCGCTCCGGTTCCTCCCGCCTGTATTCACTCATTATCCTCTTCCTCGTCAAGGCTGCCGACATCCCCGCGCCAGGCGAGCAACGTCCTGGCCAGGCAATCACGAATGGCCTGATCTGGCTTTACCCCGCCCTGCTCCATGCCGATCATCACCGCGCCGATCACCGGCGGCACTTCCAGGCGGACAAAGCGCGCCCCGGGCGCCAGGCTGAGCACCGTGTCTCGCAGCGGATCAATCAGCAGCGCACCGCCGGCAAACATCCCCCCCACCAGTACGACATCGAACTCCAGGGCCTGAAAATCTAGCTGGCGGATCACCGCGTTGACCATCTCGCCCAGCTCAACGCCGGCCCAGCGGATCAGATCACGGGTCACCGCGTCCCCTTCCGCCGCAACCTGGAAAACCAGGGGCGCCGCGGCAGCATCGACCGAGTAGCGCAGCTCGGTGTAGCCTTCCATGAGGTCGGCCAGGTCGCGTGCCCCGGCATACTTGATGAACACAGGAGTCAAGGCAGTGCGCCGGCCGCGCTGCGTCCATTCATAGCCTACCAGTTGCATGGCCCGCGCCACCAGCTCGCTGGCACCCGCATACTCGCCGAGGTAAAAGCCATACCCGGTAACTCGCCCCTCACGTTGATGCTGGCGATCCCAACCGCGGCAGTTGCAGCCTGTCCCCGCCACCACCGCCACGCCCCAGCCCTCGCGGGCGCCGGCCACCAACCCAGGAATGGCGTCGTTGACAATCTCCAGCGGGCAGGAAATCCCCAGCTTGTGCAGCACGTCCAGCATGGCCGGGCGCACGGAAGACCAGTCATAGCCAGCAATGCCAAAACCAGCCCCAGCCAGGTCTGCCAGCGATAGACCGCTGGAACGCAACGCCTGCTGCAGCCCCTGGTGCAGGCTGGCATACATACCTTCGTACCCAACGCCCTGGGGATTACCTGGCCCAGACAGGCCAAACCCGACCACCCTGCCCTGCTCGTCTGCAATGAGCAAGTGCGTCTTCGTCCCGCCGACGTCGACCCCTAAAAAGAATGGCATATTTCCCTGTCCGATTATGTCCAGAATTGGGGCAAGTAATCGCGGTGGGTTTCGAGCAGGTCATCCAACACAGCCTGTACCTGGTCCGCAGCAGGGCCCAGCGGGTGTGCCAGCAGCGCCTGGTAAACGGCAGCGCGGTTGCCATGCACCGCAGCCTCCACCGTGAGCAATTCGTATGCCTTCACCTGGGCAATCAATCCAAAGCAGGCCAGGGGCAGCGGCTCGGTTGGTATGGGATGGATACCGCTGCGGCTGACACTGGCCGGCATTTCCAGCACCCAATGCTCCGGCCACTCCGGCACTGCCCCCCGGTTGGGGATATTGACCACGTGGGTTTCGCCCAGGTTGTTGTAATGGGCGGTGAGCAATTGGGTGGCAACGGTCGAGTAATAAGCGCCACCGCGCTTCATCAGGTCTGCGGGGGGTTCTTTCAAAGCCGGGTCGGCATACTGGCGCAGCAAGGCCTCTTCCACAATGATCACCTCATCCGCCCGCGAGGGCGGCCACTTGGCCTGAGCAGCCAGCTTCTTCGCCGTGTAGTAAAAGTATTGCAGGTAATAGTTGGGGATCATCCCTAGCACTTCCAGGGTGCGCGGGTCCCATTCAGGGTGTTCCTGGGCGTAAAGCTCAGCCAGGTACGAAGCCATCACCTGCGGCCAGACATCTTCACCGTCGATCGCAAAGCCGCGGTGCCAGGAGAGGTGATTAAGCCCCAGCGTTTTAAGCTCTACGCGCTCCGCGGCAATCTGCTGCCCGGTTTCTTTTTCCAGGCGCTCGAGGATGCCCATCTTGGTGGTAATTGGAACATTGCACACGCCCACGGAAAGTACGTCGGGGGAATATTGGCTGAGCGCCTGCGTGACCAACCCGACGGGGTTGGTAAAGTTGACCAGCATCGCACCCGGCGCCAGATCGCGCATATCCTGGGCAATCTTAAGCACCACCGGGATGGTGCGCATGGCTTTGGCCATACCACCCACCCCAGTGGTCTCCTGGCCGATCAATGCATGACGGCGGCCCAGGTATTCGTCCCGGCGGCGCGCCTCCATTTGCCCCACGCGTAACTGGGTAATCACATAGGATGCGCCGCTTACCGCCATACGCTGATCGGTGGATAGCACCACTTTGAATGGGGAACCATGGTTTTCCACAATGCGCTGGGCAAAACCACCCACAATCTCAAGGCGCTGAGAGTCGATATCCATCAACCACAGCTCGCTGAGCGGGAACTTATCCAGGCGAGCCAGGAAGCCACTGACCAGCTCAGGGGTATACGTCGAGCCACCGCCAATTACAGTTACTTTCATAAAGACCTCTGATCTCATTATACTAAATAAGAAACAGCCATGTCCCAAGCTGCATGGAACATGGCTGTCTTGATGCTAATTACACTTTACGGGTTGACCAGCGTGATGAAGTAGAGGCCAGCCACACCGTAACCGTCGAGCAGGTTCATCGGCGGGATGTTGCGGCCATCGTCCGCGGAGGGGAAGTCAGTCCACATCGTTTCGTTGACGGTGTAGAACTGATCCGGGCGGTACATCAGGGTGAAGGAAGGTACGTCGGTCAGGTAGATCGCGGTCAGCTCGGTGTAGTACTCAACCAGCTTAGTCTGATCGGTTTCGGCCGGGATCAAAGCCAGCAGCTCATCGACGCGCGGGTTGACATAGCCACCCCAGTTGCCGTTCCAGTTGTTCTGCGTGCCGGCGAAATCCGAGCTCATCAGTTGGCGAGCGCGGCCCCACGGGTTGGTTGGGCCAGCGCCATTGCTCCACACCATGAAGATGTCATACTCAGTCTGCTCGCCATTGACGAAGACAGTCTGGTAGACGCCCCACTCGGGGAACAGGGTGGTGATCTCGATGCCGATATTCTCACCGGCGGCGGCGACGATCTCGATGGCCGCTTGCCAGTCAGACCAACCATTGGGGCAGGTCGCGTTGTAGGACAGCTTGGTGCCGTCGATATCGCGCCAGCCATCGCCATCGCTATCCACGACGCCAGCCTCGTCCAGCAGGGCATTGGCGCCTTCGATGTCGTTGCCCGCCCACTGCAGGTCGGCAACGGCGGTATGGTCGTACAGCGCCTGCTCACCGGTGGTTGGGTTCATGATCGAGCGCGGCACCTGGGTGAAGGTGGGCGACTGGTTGGTCATGGCGTTGGCAATGATTGTGTCATAGTCAACTGCCATGGCAATCGCCTTGCGCACGGCTGCATTGTCCAGCCCGAAGGACTTCAGGTTGAAGTAGGCCGTCGGCAGGCTGGCGGTCACGCCATAGGGTGCATCGTCCATGTAGGTCGAGATGGGCAGGTTGTCCACCAGCCACAGGTCCTGCACGTTGGCATTGAACTGCTGGCTCACATCCACCTCACCGGCCTTCAAAGCCAAGAAGCCAGCATTGTTATCGGCATAGATCACATGGCACAGGTACTTCGGCATCGGCAGTTGACCCCACATGGAGGCGTCCTGACCCCAGTAGTTGTCATCCCGGATGTAGACTACCTTGGTGTCATCGGCAAAGAACTTGGTGTACGGCCCTGAAGCTACAAAGTCTTCCGCCGTATCTGCCTTCAAGGTCGCCGCATCTCCACCGGCGCGCGCTTCCAGCGTCTGTGTCCAGGCTTTCTGCACCACGTACTCGCTGCTGATGTAGGCCATCACCTGTAGCGGGTTGACTGCCTTGCCTGCATCATTCAGGGCAGCCTTTACCACCACGGTCTGGGCATCCACTGCTTCAATTGCAGCAATGTAGTCGCGATAGCCAACGCCCGCCGTTGTCTCGTACTTGACATTCGTCGCCCAGGTGTAGGCCACGTCCTCTGCCGTCACCGGGGTACCATCGCTCCAGTGCGCCGCCGGCTTGATCTTGAAGGTGATCTCGGTCATATCCGCATTCCACACCCAATCACCATCCGCCAGCAGCGGGTACTGCTTGCCGTCCAGCATATTGTACATGTACGGGGTCTCGAAGATGGGTTCCCGTGCACTGGCGCCCGCGGCAAACCCCATCGCATTGTTGTTGTTCGATGAATAGGGGTTCCAGCCCACCACCGCGCTCCACTGCAAACCAGCAATGTACAGCGTCTCATTGCGCGGCAGGGCAGCAGCTACCGCTGCCGGGTCAACTGGCTCTACTTCCTCGACAACAACCTCTTCCGTCGCTTCGACTACGGTCTCTTCCGTCGTCTCTTCCCCAACTTCTTCCTCTACCACGGGGGTTTCGGTGGGCTCTGTCTGGCACGCCGCTAACAGCATTGAAAAGACCACCAGGATACTTAGAAAATACAGAAGCTTCTTCATTATCAATTTTCTCCTCTTTTAAAATTGTTTAGATGTTTGATCAATTGGCCAACCAAAACGCTTCGTTTGCTAATATTCCACCTCCTCATCATAGGGATTCAGGGATATACGCGCAGCCGCAGGAGCGGCGCAGGATAATTTGGGTGGGTAGCAGGGTGACCCGCTCAGGGGTCTCGCTATCCAGGATGCGGAAAAGCTGTTGAGCAGCCACCTGCCCCACCTGTTCTGTGGGCGCCCGCACAGTCGTTAGCGGCGGGGTGAGGTACGACGAGAGATTGATATCATTGAAACCAACCAGGGCTATATCTTCCGGAATCCTGTGCCCCGTTTCGTTCAGCGCTTTGAGCACACCAATGGCTGAGTCATCATCGCAGGCAAAAACAGCATCAAAGGCCGGCGGCGCGGCTAGAAATTCGCGCATGGCCGCATATGAGAATTCGCGCTCAAACTCGCCAGTAAGCATAAGCTCCTTGCGAAAAGGCAATCCATGCGCCTTTAATGCCTGCTTATACCCTTCCTCACGCCAGTACGAGTCCTCATGTTGGGCAGGCCCTCGAACCAGTACAATGTTCTGTTTTCCATGCTGGATGATCAGGTGCTCGACAAGTTTACGAGCCGCCAACCGGTTTTCTACGGTAACACAAGGGATAGGCAATTCCTCCGGCGGGGTGCGATGGATCAATACCACGGGGAACTTGCGTTTATATAAACGCGTAACCTGAACATCATCCAGGCTATCCGCAAAAACTAATAACCCATCGGTATTATGGGCGCCAACCGGCGGCTCGAGATTCTTTTGCCCTCCGGAGTGGTGCGTAGCTACCAGCAGGTTGTAGCCATTCTGGTTGACCACAGACTCCACACCGCTGAGCAGAGGGGCAAAGAAGTCATGGAACATGTTGGTCAAGAGTAAGCCAATCACGAGGGTTTTTCGGGTGGCAAGTTGTCGGGCAGTAGCGTGAGGAACGTAGTTAAGCTCATCCATCACTTTTTGGATGCGCTCCGATACCTGGCGGGAGGTCACTACGTTATGGTTAATATACCGGCTTACCGTCGCCACCGAGACGCCAGCCTGGCGGGCAACATCACGCATTGTCACAGAAGATGATGAGGGTCGGGTCATGAATGTAACCGGTTACTGTAACCGGTTACATTATTGCATACTTGAAGCCGGATGTCAAGAGGCTTTAATGATCTCTGCCGCCTCTCCAAGAGACCCCGCCCCAACCCGGAAGTAACCTGGAGATGGCTGTTATAATGCAGGATATAGAATCTGAAATAGATTCAGGTTATACTCATCATTTATTGCAGCTTACCTAAGGAGGCAATCTGATGAAAAAAATATCAATCAAAATACCAATTGTCGCTCTTCACCTTGCTCTGCCGGACGGACAACCAGGGATGAACTTGCGCATGTTCAGCGTTGGCAGTGGGGGGAAGAAACCTACCGTGCGGGCTGAACGAAGGCGACCGGCTGGGCCTGGAGGGGCCAAACCCACCGGGCGCGCCGAAGCACCCGTGCGCCGCCGCCCCACCCAGCCGCAGCAGCCTACTACCAGCAGCAGCTATTCCCAACCTGTAGAAGATAGCAGCTACTCCCAGCCCTCTTACGGGGGCAGCTCCACGGGTTCATCCTTACCCAGCTTTTCATCCGGAGGCACCGGGGGGTTGGGTGGGCTGGGCTCCTTGCTGGGTTTGCTGGGCAAATTACCCAAGAAAGTTCTGATCATCGGCGGCATCTTCCTGTGCATTGCCGCCATCTGCTTCGCAACTGTCATCCTGCCGAAATTATCAGGAGGCCTGGGTGACCTGACAGGCAGCGGCGTTGCGCCGGAAGATCAAACCGGGTATGAACAACCCGCCGCCAGTGAACAGAGCGAAGAGCCAAGCTACAATCTGCCCACCGAGGAAACGAGCTACGTTCAGCCCAGCGCCGAGCCGATCACCCTGCCTCAGGCAGGCAGCTACGCCAGCGATGATACCTGGCTGGTGATGCTCTACCAGGACGCCGACGACAAGATCCTCGAACAGGATATCTTCGTTGACCTGAATGAGGCGGAGCGAGTCGGATCGAGCGCCAACGTGCATATCGTGGCACAGCTCGACCGCTACCAGGCTGGCTACCAGGGCGATGGCAACTGGGTCTCCGCCCGGCGCTACTATGTTACCCAAGACAATGACCTCAGCCGCATCAACTCCCAGATGGTCCAAGACCTGGGCGAGGTGAACATGGCCTCCGCACAGACGCTGGTCGATTTTGCCACCTGGGCCATTGGCGCCTACCCCGCAGATCACTATGTGCTGATCCTTTCCGATCACGGCATGGGCTGGCCGGGCGGTTGGAGCGATCCGACTGCTTCGGGGCGCGGCGGAGCGACCCTGCCCCTGGCCTCTGTGCTAGGCGATGTGCTCTACCTCAACGAGATCGACCAGGCGCTGGGTGCCATCCGCAGCCAGACCGGCCTGGACGCCTTCGAGCTGGTCGGGATGGATGCCTGTCTGATGGGTCACGTGGAAGTATTGGCCATGCTGGCCTCCCACGCCCGCTATGCTGTGGTCTCGCAAGAGACCGAGCCAGCCTTGGGTTGGGCCTATGCCGCCTTCCTTAGTGAGCTGAACGCTAACCCAGGCGTCAACGGGGCAGAGCTGGGACGCTTCATCGTCGAAAGCTATATCCAGGAAGACCAGCGCATCCTGGACGATAATGCCCGCGCCGAATTCGCCGGGGGCGGCTCGCCGCTGCTCAGCCTGTTCGGGGGCAGTGCTCGAACGCCGTCCGCCGAGCAACTCACCCGCCAACTGATCCAGAATGTCACCCTGACGGCGGCGGATCTTAGCCAGGTGCCGGAGCTGGTCAACAAGCTGAATGCGTTAACGTATTCATTACAGAATGTTGACCAACGGGGCGTTGCCCAGGCGCGCAGCTACAGCCAATCCTTCACCAGCATCTTTGGCAAGGAAGTGCCGCCTTCTTACATCGA
>ERZ1649853.694-NODE-694-length-13698-cov-6.783039_pt1 | contig 13698 bp, 14 predicted proteins | sample MGYA00575353_ERZ1649853 | MGnify/ENA primary metagenome ERZ1649853 (study PRJEB40853, sample SAMN11349654) | freshwater sediment metagenome | isolation source: river sediment | host: Sediment | place: India: Okhla Barrage, New Delhi | collected 2017-02-21 ...
ACAGGGCAAGTGCCCGAAGTGCGGGACCAAGGTATTCCGCATCGGCAAAGCCTAGCCCCGCAAGCTCCTCCAGGGGGCCACGTCGAGTGGCCCCTTTCCTTTTTTCATCCCTCTCTGTTAGAAACGCGCTAGAACTCGCTCCAGGACGTTGACACGCCGGCCAACCTGGCATATAACACTGCCTCCTGTAACGACTGTTGAATCCGCGAGGAAGTAATCGGAAGGCAGGTGACATATGGTCAGGATCAGGGCAATCGCAGGCGAGTTCGTGTTGGTGGTTGGCGTGCTCTGTGCCATCATCGCTGGTATCTGGGGAGGCGCGGCGGTACCCGCCAGTGACGGGGCGAACTGGATTCTGTTGACGGCAGCCGTACTCATCGGCGTGATGTATGTGACTGCTCCAATCAGGGCCGGGGTGGTGAGCGCCGCTGCGGCCCTCACCGTGCTGGCCATCTGGGCCATAGTCGGCGGCCCGGAGCCCGTGGGCAACGCATCGCAGCCGATGGCCGACAACGTGCTCGGCTTCGTCTACTGTTTTGGCCTCCTCATGGCCCCGGCTGCCATCATCGTCGCCATCAGGTCGGCCGTCTCCGTGCTGAGGTGGGAGGCCGGTCTCGCCTACGGCAGACAGCCGTCGAGACAGGCTGGCCCGGCCAAGATCGGGGCAGCCCGTTGACCCTCGCGGGCCATCCCGCGGCAGCCGAAGCTGCGGCAAAGCTGCGGCAAAGCTATTGACGTGGGGTGGTCCAGCGTGATACGCTCGCCATAATCTATACGGGAAAGGAGGACATCGAGAATGGCACAGGCTTACTGCGTGAAGTGCAAGAAGAAGGTGGAGATCCAGGGCCCGAAGCAGGTGACGCTCAAGAACAAGCGGCCGGCCGTACAGGGCAAGTGCCCGAAGTGCGGGACCAAGGTATTCCGCATCGGCAAAGCCTAGACGAGCATCCTGGAAGTGGGGGCCACATCGAGTGGCCCTCTTCTTTTTTCCGTCCGTGCCCGGGCAGCGCGCCGGCGGCAGCGCCTCTATCCCTATCGATGGTTTGACAACCGTCGCATCCTGGCACTATCCTCTGCACCAGAGGGGACGCTGAGCGCTGTCTTCACCTCCCCACCCTGACAGCGGAGCGTCGACAAGGGGGGAACCAGGATGACCAGGGAATCGCTGCTGCAGATGCTGGAGAGGTTGTCCGTCAAGGTCAAGACGCTCGAGGGCGAGAAGAGCAGGCACGACGCCGCGTTGCAGGAGATAGAACGTGACAAGAGGCAGGCCGGGGCCACCATAGAAGCCCTGGAGCGGGCATGGAGGCAGGCTGCCGTCACCATCGAGACCCTGGAACGGGGTGAGAAGCAGACCGCCCTGAGGGTGCAGGAGCTCGAACAGGAGAACAGGCAGGCCAGGGTCATCATACAGGGGCTTGAGCGCCAGGTGGGCGAGCTGGGCGCCCTCATCTGCCGGGCCAGTGAGAAGGTAGATGAGATGCTGAAGGACGGGGAGGCGGCCGACCTGCCCGCCACATCCGCGGCCGCCGAGGGGCCGGAGGAGCTGCCCGTTCAGGCGTCGAGGGACGCGGAATGGCGGTCCGGCAAGGCCTTCCGGTTTGACTAGTCGCCGCCAGTGCCGCTGAGGCGCGCCCGTGCCATCCCCGCCACCGGCCGTGGTCCGAAACAAGGCGAAGCGCCGCGGCCGCTCCAGACGCGGCCACTCCAGAGGTTGCCATGATGGAGGCATGTGATACAATGCAGTTTGCACGGACCCTGGCGGTTCGGGTTTGAACGGAGAGAAGGAATGGGACGGGAAGACGAGATCAGACTGATCGCCTATGCCATCTGGGAAGAGGAGTCCTGCCCCGACGGACGCGATTGCGAGCACTGGCTCATGGCCGAGACTGTCTGGGAAGAGAGGAAGAAGGCCACAAAGGCCGATGCCGGGAGCACCGGCAGCGCGCCGAAGAGGGCAGCCAGGCGGCCGGCCAAGGCCACGGCAACGGCGTCAGGCCGGAAGGCACGAAAGACCCAGCCCTGAGGCGTCCATCCAGGCCGGCATGCCTCCGGCCGCCTTTGAAGGCGAGAGCGGCCTCTGGTATGATGGGGCTATGATCCACATTGGCCTGGACCCCACGATAGCCGACCTGGGCCCGATCTCGATCGAATGGCACGGGCTATTCATGGCCATCGGGATAGCCGTGGGACTGGCGCTCACGGTGCCTCTGGCGCGGCGGCTGGGCTTCTCGGATGACACCGTCCTCAGTGCCGCTTTCGGCGCCATCCTTTTCGGCTTCATCGGGGCCAGGCTGACTCATGTGATCGACAACTGGTCCGAATACAGCCACGACCTGGCGGACATACTGGCCCTGCAGAAAGGCGGCCTGGGCTGGTACGGGGCCCTCATCGGGGGCGTGGTGGGGACGTGGATCGCCTCCCGCCTCAAGAAGTTCTCCCTGGCCCGTTTTGCCGACGCGACGGCCCCGGGCATCTTCCTGGGGCTCTGTTTCGGCCGCATCGGCTGCACGCTGAACGGGGACTCGCCGGGGATAGAGACCTCGCTCCCCTGGGGCATCGTCTACACCAATCCCGACTCGTTTGCGCCCCTGAACGTCGCCACGCATCCGGCGCCGGTCTACGAGATCCTGTGGAACCTGGTCATCGTGCTGGTCCTGTGGCGGCTGTGGAAACGGTTGGCCCCGGACGGCAGCTCGTTCCTGGTCAGCCTGGTGCTCTACTCAGCCGGCAGGTTCGCCATCAGCTGGCTGCGGGCCGAGGACACGGTGCTGGGCCCGTTGCACCAGTCCCACATCATCTCGCTGGCGCTGTTCGCCATCGGAGTGGGACTGCTGGCGTGGCGCAAGACCCGGTTCGTCAGACCGGACTCCCCCGGCGCGGCCGAGCCGCAGCCGCAGGCCGAAACCTAGCTGAACAGAGAGCGGCCGGCCCAGACGGGATTCCCAGGCCGGCGCCTCTATTCGACGGGTGGTCGTGTCCGCTACTGCATCGCGCTAGTCGTAGGGTATGCCGAAGCAGGAGCTCGAGCTGCCAATGGTCACCGCGGCCACCACGGCCAGGACTACCAGCGGAAGGGCTGCCTTGACGATCCTCTTGAGCACTGTTACCTCCTTCTTAGAGTTCTATTCCGGCCGACGCCCGATGGCATCGCCGCTTTCAAAGGCTACGGTACCCATGTCACAACCTTATCTCCGGCCGGATGGTTTTCCTCACCAGGTTCTCCCGGCAGGCCTCGGTCGAGGAACGCTCCTGCCCACCGGCCGGCCAATGCCACATCCTGAATGATATCCCTGCCTGTCAAGTGCCCGTGGCATCTCTCTAATCACCTTCTAAGGCTGCCCTCATCTGGACCTAAGCCGGTCCCGCTACGATCGGGGCGGCGGGAGGACGCTCGCGCACTTCAAGGGAGAAGGAGAGGCCGATTGACCTGAAAGCTATGGAAGCTTATGATTGCCCCGACAGCCGGACACCCGGGGTGTCCGCCACGGCAACGGAGCTGAAGATGCGTATCCTGGTGGTCGACGACGATCCCGAGATAGTCAGCTTCCTCAAGCGGGGCCTGACCTACGAGGGCTACACCGTGGACACCGCCGGCGACGGCGCCGAGGCCCTGTCCCGGGCCCGCGACGCGGAGCCCGGTCTGGTCATCCTCGACGTCATGATGCCAGGGATAGACGGGCTGGAGGTCAGCCGGCGCCTGCGCCAGGCGGGGAAGGTCCCCATCATCATGCTGACCGCCAAGGGAACGGTGACCGACCGCATAGCGGGGCTGGACAGCGGGGCCGATGACTACCTGGTCAAGCCCTTCTCCTTTGACGAGCTGCTGGCGCGGATCCGGGCCCTGCTCCGGCGCTCCCAGCCCACGGAGGGCGAGGTCCTCCGTTTCATGGACCTGTCGCTGGACCCGGGCACCCGGGAGGTCAAGCGCGGCAGCGACGATATCAAGCTGACGGCCCAGGAGTTCGACCTGCTGGAGCTCTTTATGCGCCATCCGCGGCAGGTGCTCCGGCGGGACGTCATCTACGAGAAGGTGTGGGGCTATGACTTCGGCGGCGAATCCAACGTCATCGAGGTCTACATGCGCTACCTGCGGTCCAAGCTGGAGGCAGCCGGGAAGGCCAGATTGATTCACACGGTCCGCGGGGTGGGCTACGTGCTGAAGGAGTAGCGGCGTGTCCATCAAGTGGCGGCTGACTCTGTCGTTCGCCCTGCCGCTGGCCCTGGCCGCCATTGTCGCCGCCCTGTTCTTCTATGTCGCCTTTCAGAACTGGATGATCGCCAGGGAGATCGACGGCAACCTCAAGGTCTACTCAACCCTGGCCAAGGCAACACTCTCCACGGACAACGCGGACCAGGGCTTCGCCAGCTCCATCTGGGCCTCCCTGAACGAGTCGGATTCGCCGGGCTCGCCGGTATACCTTCAGCTCATTGACAGCACCCGGAACATCGTCCTCAAATCGGAGAGCCTCGGCGAGCAGACGCTTCCGGTGGAGGTCAGGCTGGTGGACAACGGCCTGAACGGGGCCGCCGGCATCGACACCGTCAACTCCACCACCCACTCCACCCTGCGCATCCAGGTGGAGCCAGTGACCGTCAGTGGGGAGCCGCACGTGCTGGAGGTGGCCCAGTCCCTGGCCACCATCGACCCCGTCCTGCAGAGTATGGTAGTGGCCCTGGTCCTGGTGATTGTGGTGTTCCTGGCCCTGGTGGTGGGCTTCTCCGTCATCCTCATCGGCCGGGCGCTGTCCCCGGTGAAGGAGGTCACCGCCGCCGCCCGGAGCATCTCGTCCAGCTCCGATCTCAGCCGCCGCGTCAACTACCGCGGACCCCATGATGAGATCGGGCAGCTGGCCAAGACCTTCGACCGCATGATCGACCAGCTGGACGGCCTGCTGCGGGCCCAGCGGAGCTTCGTGGCGGACGCCTCACACGAGCTCAGGGGCCCGCTGACGGTGATCCGGGGCAACCTGGACCTGCTCAAGCGCAACATGAGCGAAGATGACCGGCAGGAGTCCCTGCGGGCCCTGGAATCGGAGGCGAACCGGATGGCCCGGGTGGTCAACGACCTGCTGGTCCTGGCCGAGGTCGAGTCCCGGCCCCTGGAGCAGTCCCAGATGGTCTCTCTCCGGGACCTCATCCTGGATGCGCAGGAGCGGGCGCTGCTCACCGGCCAGCACCGGATCACCGTCGACCGGCAGGAGGACCTGTGGGTCAAGGGCGACGGCCACAAGCTGGACCAGATGGTGGGCAACCTGGTGAGCAACGCCGTGAAGTACACGCCCGATGGCGGCGCCATCACCCTGTCGCTCTATCGCGATGGCGATTCGGCCCGCATCGATGTGGCGGATACGGGCATGGGCATCCCACCAGAGCACCTGCCGCACATCTTCGACCGCTTCTACCGGGTCGACAAGGCCCGCTCCCGGGCTGGAGGCGGGACCGGCCTGGGCCTGGCGATCGTCAAGGGGATCGCCGAGCAGCACGGGGGTCAGGTCACCGTGGTCAGCGAGCCGGGCCGCGGCAGCACCTTCAGCGTCTGGCTGAGGCTGCCGCCCGAAGGGGCCTCCTGACTTGTGTCCCGGCACCTCCCGGGAGCATGATTGTTCTGGGAAGCGGCATCATGGGCGACAGGAGCAGGTCGGCGGGACGGCGCGCACTGAGGGGGTTCTGTATCGCATTCCCGGTGCTGCTCGTGCTGTGGGTCTTCCTGGTCCTGTACCCCAACCCCCTGAAGCTGGCGGTCAGCCTGCACCGGCTGGTGAGCCCCCAGGTCGATCCCGGAGCCGCGGAAGCCCTGGCCAGCAGCCTACCGCCGGAGCCGGCCGACATCGAGAAGGCGGTGCTGGAGGCGCTGCCCTACCACTATGACTGGGAGGCCTACTCCATGCCCTGGTACTACCCCACCGTCAGCGAGGCGCTGGAGATAGGCCAGGGGGACTGCAAGGCCCGGGCCATAGTGCTGGCCTCGGTCCTCGAGGCGAAAGGCATCCCGTACCGGATCAACTCATCCCCCACCCACGTCTGGGTGGACTACGCCGGCAAGCAGGAGAACAGCGCCGAGAACCCCGACGTCGGGCTGTACCAGGTGGACCCCGATACCGGGGACAGGTCCTGGCACTTCCCCCGCGTCGACCCGGTAGGGTCCTTCCGCACCTTCTGGCGCGGCTTCTGGCCCCCCATGCCCGTGCTGAGGAAGGTGCTACTGTTACTGGGGCCGGCCGTCCTGGTGGCCGTCAGAGTGCTGTGGCCCCGGTGGCAGGCAGCCCGGGCCGGGGAAGCGGCAGCGACCAGCGCTGATGGCCTCAGCGACAGGCGCTGAGGGGGCCGGCTAGCGCTGCCAGCGCTCTTCCGGCTTCTTGACGGTGAAGGCCTTCCAGGCCACGATGCCCACCACCGCCAGTCCCGCCAGGACGATCAGGGCCTTGGCCCACCAGGCCAGCCCGCCTGAGGGGGGCTTCACCAGGATGGCCCAGGTGCTGAAGTGGGTAGTGGTGGCGCTCAGGGTCTGGTTGGTGTCATTGAAGGACGTATTCACGATGGTCCACTTGCCGGTGGCGGTGGTGTAGTAGGCCAGCTTCAGGTTCCCGCCGCTCTTGCCGGCCGCGGACAGGTCGGCGGGAGTGTACTTCATGGTGATGGTCGCCGGCCGGACCAGGGACGTTATGACCCGGCCCGTTCCATCGGTCGCTTCCACGGTGAAGCAGGCGCTGCCGATGGTGTACCCCTCGGGCGGCTCGGGGGCGACGGAGGAAGAGACCTCCAGGATGGTCAGCGTGGCGTCCCCGTCGTACGCACCGGCCGCAAACGTGGTGGATACCCTGCCATCCGCCGTCTGGACGACACCGCCGGCAGCCGGGATGGCGCACGGGGCGATGCCCACGTCACCTATCATGACAAAGCCTGGTTTCTGCTCGGTGGCAGGAGTGCCGCCGGCATCGGTCACCTTGAGCGAGACGGTGTAGGCCCCAGCCGTCGCGTATGCATGGGAAGCGGTGGCATCGGCGCTGGTGCCCCCGTCTCCGAAATCCCACTCATACTGGATGGGCGGGGTGCCGCCCGTCACCGACCCGGTGAAGATGATCGCCTGCCCCGGGGCGGCGTTGGTGGCGCTGGCGGTGAAGTCTACCTGGATCGACCCGCCGACGCTGATGTACCTGTCCTTGGTCTCGGTGTCGGTCTTGCCCGCCGCGTCTTTCACCTTGAGCGATACCTTGTAGCTGCCGGCCGCGGGGTAGGTGTAGGACGGGTCCTTCTCCGTGCTGTCCACCTTGTTGTCGCCGTTGAAGTCCCATTCGTAGGTGTACGGCGCCGTGCCGCCGCCGGACTGGTTGGTGAACTTGACCGCCTGGCCCAGCGTCACCGCCGTCTTGTCGGCGGAGAAGGCCGCCAGGACGGTGGCGGTCACGGTGACGGTCTTCGTCGCGGTGACGGACCCGGCCCCGTCAGTGACCTTCAGGGTCACGGTGTAGGTGCCGACCTCAGAGTAGGCGAAGGACGGGTCCTCCTCCGTGCTGTCTATCGTGCCGTCGCTGTTGAAGTCCCACTCGTAGGACGCCGCGCCCACCACGCCGTTGACCAGGCTGGTGAACTTGATGCTCTGGCTGGGGGCCGCCGCCGCCGGTTCGACCGTGAAGTCCGCCTGCAGGCCCAGGGCCACCGTAATGAGAGCGTTCTTGATCACCGTCTTGGTGTTGCTGGCGTAATCGGTGACCACCAGCTTCACGGACTTCGTGCCCTCGGTGGTGTAGGTGTAGGACGGGTTCGCTCCGGTGAGCGGCTCCATGGTGCCGTTGTTGTCGAAGTCCCACTGGTAGGTATACGGCGTTGCCCCGCCAGTGACCGTGGCCGTGAAGACCACGGCCTGGCCCAGGCTCACCGTCATCGGGGCGGCGGTGAAGTCAGCCGCCAGGTCGGCGATCACGGTGATGTAGTTGCTCTTGGTCTCGGTGTCGGTGCCACTGGCCGAATCGGTGACCGTCAGCGTCACCGTGTACGGGCCCGGGTTGGCATACGAATGGGACGGGTCCTCGCTGGTAGACGTGCCGCCGTCCCCGAAGCTCCACTGGTAAGAGTACGAGGGAGTCCCGCCGTCCGTCCCGTTGGTGAAGGTGACGTTCTGCCCCACCAGGGCCGTGGTGGGAGAGGCGGTGAAGCCCGCCACAAGGGGATCGGTAATGGTCATGTAGTTCAGCTTGGACTCGGTGTCGGTGCCGCCGGCACCGTCGGTGACCGTCAGCGTCACGGTGTAGCTCCCGGCGGCGCTGTAGGAATGACTGGGGTTCGAGAGCGTGCTGGTGCCCCCATCGCCGAAGTTCCAGGAATAGGTCAGCGACCCGGAGCCGCCGGTGGAGTCGCTGGAAAAGGCGATGAGATCGCCGGCGTTCGCCTCCGTCATGTTGGCGTGGAATTCCGCCTGCGGGGCGGGAACCGTCTGGAAAGAGGTCAAGGCGGACCAACTCGACTCATCATCGTTGCTGTCCCGGTACCTCACCTGCCAGGCGTAGACGGTGTTGTAGGCGAGGTGGTAGGCCTCCGGGACGGTGAACTCCGTCACGGCCCCTGCGGGAAACGTGGGAACCCCCACTATCGACCACTCGGAGGACTTGAAAGTGTGGGTGTCATTGTCATCATGGAAGAAGTCCGACGCCCGCAACGTCGGCGTCAGGCTGATATCGGTGGCGCCGTTGCTGGGTGACAAGTTCGTCGGCGCATCCGGGGCGGTGGCCAGGACCATCATTGGCTGAAACAGCGGGGCGGCCATGCCGGCCAGGACCGCCAGCACCACGAACAGACCCAAAAGACGCTTGCCTATCATTCCACAGACTCCTTGCGACCTCGCCCTGCCCCCGCTGCAACGCAGGCCCGATTATGTCTCCACGGCGTGCGAATACCTATCAGGGTAATTATAGGTTTCGACATAGCAGTGTCAATTCTTTGTCGTCGCGGCGCCATGCCGACACTCACCGCCGGGAAGAGCAGGCGACCATGGCGCCGCCTCACAGCTATATGCAGGGGACTGGCGGGAATGAAGGGCTCCGCCGGGGTCGGTCCGGGACCTCCCGGGCGATTATGAGGACATGGGGGTCGCATCACGGGCTGGCCGAGGCGTTGGCCCGCGGACGACAGGCCCGGGGCCTGTCCAACTGGCTAGGTTATCCTCTGCGGCAGCTGGCCCTGTGGCCGCTTGTACCGGGCATGATAGGTACAGAGGTAGACCGGTCCGGCCTTGTAGCGCGGCCACCTTTTGCAGAAGGCACACGTAATTCGGCGTCTCATAGTCTCCCCCCATCAAGATCATTCTAGGCCGGCGCCGAGCGCCGGAAAGCGACTTTGATCACAGTGCGCCGGGCCTCTGCGCGCCCGCCGTCTGTGCTCACACCTTGACTGACCCACATGTTTGAACTGGCATAAAAAGAGACACCGGCTCACGTTTTCAGCTTTCGGACAATGTTTTGCTTGACACATTCCAAATTGTCTGGGATAATAGTGGACAGGCTAGATAGGTCACCCCCCTTTCTAACCTGTAGGAGCCCGCCAACCACAATTGCGCGGGCTTCTTCATTTCCGGGAGCGGCCGGACAAGCGCACCGCCGCGGGATCAGGCCCAATCCACCGGCGCGGGATTAGGCCCAATCCACCGGCGCGGGATTGGGGCCCTTTCGCACGACTAATGCAGCAGGGAGACATCGCCAGAGGGACAGGAACCAGTACTTGCCTGCAGGGGGCAATGAGCCGCTACCCGTAAGTGGTCACTTGGGCAGCGGGGAGCCAATAGTGAAACCGACCCCACACCAAGGGTCGGTTTCTGTTTTCCCAGCCGAGCGAGTCCCGTGATTTAGCGAGCCAGCATCTGGCTGCGCTGGAAAGCAGGGGCTGAGGAAAAGATGTACAACGAGATGTACAAGCAGATCATCAACATCGTGGATGCCGCCGTGAACCTGACGACCGTGGAAATCAGGGATGAGCTGAGCCGCAATCCCGCCGACAAGGTGAAGGTATTCGAAGACAACGCCGTGTACATTCAGGTGCGCGACCGGCCCAACCTGTTCGAGCTGACCATCTCGCCCAAGACCGCCAATGGCGGCTATGACCTGGCCAACCCCATATTCGCCCTCAGGCTGCAGCCCCACGCGTGGCTGGTAGAGAAGATGGACGGGCTGTACAAGACCTCGGCCGAGGACTCGTTCAGCACCACTCCGCCGCCCTGGCTCCCGGACTGGGCCCAGGAGATGTGGAAGAAGACGTAGCCTCATCCCCTGGAGGCGGGCGTCACCGGGCCCGGAAGTGGCCCGGGGCGAACTCCTTTGACTGGTAGCGCTGCCATTTGTCCAGGCGGTCCATGAAGATGCCCGCCTTCGCGGCGGACAGCCGGGCCATCCTGGCCGGCATGCCCCTCAGCATCCTGGGCCGGCCCAGGAGCGTTCTCCACAGCGCCATCAGGCTGTCGGTGACCGGCGGCGGGCAACCCTCCACCCGGCAGGCCCCCTCCAGCCCCCTGTTGGCGGCGACGGCGCAGTCCCCGAAGAGGATGACGGCCCGGGCTTCGCCTCCGGGCGGAGCAGCGCTTCCGGGAGGAGCTTCGCAGCCGGGCCGGGCATCAGCGCCCGGGCGGGCCTCCCGGCCGCAGCAGATGACGGAGTTCCCGAAATCAGCCCCCCGGTTGTCCCTGGCCAGCGCCAGCAGCGAGTAGCCCAGCATGGCATAGCAGCGCGAGCAGAGGGTCTCCCCGGGGTACGGGACCGACAGGCCCCGGACCCCCATCGCCGACAGCTCCTCCGGCACGTTGACCCGCCACTCCAGCGGGCGGACCAGCGCTCCCAGGTCGCCCTCGCCCCGGACCTCGATCCGGTCCGCGGACAGCGGCAGGCCGCGGGCCTCGGCGTACTCGCGCAGGTATCCCACCCCGGACGGGTCAATGCCCAGAAGGGTGGCGCCCACAACGTCGCAGGAGCAGGCCTCCCGCCCGGCCAGTACAATGTCCATGCGGTGGGCCCGTCCCAGCGCCGTGTCCGGGCCGCTCTCCAGGGCGTATGTGCCGTCGATCACGGTCAGGTGCGGCTCCACCACCTCTCCCAGCAGGCGGATGAGGTGGTTCAGGCGGTTCGTCCCGTGGAACTTGACCCGGGACGCCGGGCTGAGGAACCCCTTCAGGTTCTTGAAGCCCAGCGACACCTTCACCTGGTTGTGGGTCTTCAGGGCGGGCACATTGATCAGGAAGTCACTCTCAAAAGCGGCCTCGGCCACCTGGACCTTGACCCCTTCCAGGTCCACCGGCCGGAAGGGGCCCCGGTTAAGGTCGACCAGCCTGACGCCGTATCTCCTGGCCAGGGTGTCGATGCCCATCCGCCGGTATCCCTGGCGGATGCTGGTGCCGAACACGTCGACCGGGCCCTCGCCGATGGTGATGTTGCGGCAGCCCTGCTCTGACAGCAGTCGGACCAGGGCCTCCAGGACGCTGGTAGTGGTCACCATGCCGTAGAGCGGCATCCACCGGGGCAGGCAGATGTTGGGCTTGATGAAGACCCGGTTGCCCGGGCCCAGACCATCCCAGCCTCCGCACAGGTCTATGGCCCGCCTGAGGGTCGCCAGCGGTTCATCCAGCCTCACTACGGACACTGCCACGGGTCCTGCCTCCCCTTGCCACCCCCGGGACACCGTCCCGCCCATGGGCGCGGCAGATGCTATGATATCACAGAGGAGGTGAACATGACCCCAACAGGTGACATCGAGGCCCGGCTGAGAAGGCTGGAGGACATCGAGGCCATCAAGCAGCTCAAGGCCAGGTACTGGCGCTGCGTTGACCGCAAGCTCTGGGACGAGCTGGCCGAGGTCTTCGCCGAAGATGCGGTGGCCGACTACGGACCGAAACGCAAGCTGGCGGGCAGGCCGGCCATAGTCGGGTTCCTGAAGAGCAGCCTGGGGGCCGACACCGTGATCACCAACCACATCGGCCAGAGGCCCGAGATCGAGATCACCGGCGAAGCCACGGCCAGGGGGACGTGGTGGCTCTCGGACTACATCGTGATGCAGCCCAACATCAGGCGGCGCGGCTACGCGTACTACGAGGACGAGTACGTGAAGAGGGACGGGCAGTGGCGGAAGAGCCGCACCCGGCTGGTCAACATGCTGGAAGAATGGGACAGGCTGAGCCGATGAACACGCCCAGGTACGAGACCATCAGCATCGAGGAGGGGTGCGGGGAGGTGCTCAGCCGGGGCGAGCGCATCGCCCGGGTCGACTACACCGTCCGCACCCGGCGGGAGCTGCCCCCCGGCGGGAGCGGGCAGGCTGAAGGCCGCCGGCTCATAGACGGACACATCCTGGTGCGGGAGGGGGAGACGCAACTGCGGGGCATGGGACCCCTGGTCCTGCGCCTGCAGGACGGCCGGGAAGCCACCTTCCTGGCCGACCTCGGACACGCCGCCACCGGGGCCTTCACCATGAAGGTCTCCGGCATCATCCGGGAACCCGCGCGCTGACACCGGGCGGGGGTGAGGCTTTTGTGACAACCGTCCGGCCGCCTGTGACCTCCGCGTGGTGGCCGCGCGCTATATTGACCAGCAGCAGCCCCAAAGGGAAGCGGGCCCCGTCGCGGCCACGAGGGCACTCCTCAGGGCCAGCGCCGGGCTCCGGGTGTTCGGGAGGGATGGAAGGTGGCAAGACTGAGAGCGCCTCTTCTCATGGCAATTCTCCTGCTGGTTATTCTGGCCGGGACCGCGTGCGGCGACAGCCAGGGCTCAGGGATCTCCGCCGATGAAGTAGTCCGGAACGCGCTGGCGGCCCAGGCCAGGGTGTCCAGCAGCCACATTGAGGCCACTGTCCAGGCATCGGCCACCGGCACGCTGCAGGGCGCCGCGCTGAACGTCAATCTGAGCGGGCAGGATAGCGGCGACGTGGACTGGGCCAACCGGAAGGCGAAATCCCTCTCGCAGCTCTCCGGCAGCTACAACGGGCTGCCGGTGTCCGTCACCGCCCAGACGTACGCCGTCGACAACTACACCTACTCCCAGGTGACGGCCTTCGGCACCGCCGAGAACTGGACCAGGAGCCCGCTGGCCGCTACCCACTGGGCGACCCAGTCCTACGTTCAGCTCATATACGGTCTTCTGGAGTACGCCGAGCCTGACCTTCAGGCAGACGAGCCGCTGAACGGAGTCGACTGCTACGTGCTGAAGCTCGAGCCGGACTACGAGGCCATAAAGGCGGACCTGGGCCAGCAGTACCCCCAGATCGCCGCTGTTCCGGACCTGGGCCAGCTCTTCGATCACCTGTCCATCCTGGTGTGGGTGGCCCGGGACACGTCCTTCGTCACCAGGATCGAGATAGTGGCCGCGGCCCACGCCGCCCCCGAGGACCTCGGAGAAACGGCCAATGGCGAGACCGTGACCGTCTCCCTGACGCTGACCGTAGAGGCATCCAGGATAAACGAGCCGGTGGCCATAAGCCTGCCGCCCGAAGCCCTGAATGCGGCGGCGGCCTAGCCCGGCTTCCGTCGACGTTGAAGCAACTGGACAAAGACTGTAAAATAGGATTCAAGGTGCTGGGAAAGGTACCCGCAGCTTGAAGTCGTCGGCCATTCAGTCGTACCTCGAGCACCAGAACGAGCGCCCGGTGGGCCGTGGTCGCTCTCGGGGAAACAGGCGGAAGTAGTTCAGCGGTTAGAATGCCTCCTTGCCAAGGAGGAGGTCGAGGGTT
>ERZ1649853.695-NODE-695-length-13691-cov-5.191698_pt1 | contig 13691 bp, 16 predicted proteins | sample MGYA00575353_ERZ1649853 | MGnify/ENA primary metagenome ERZ1649853 (study PRJEB40853, sample SAMN11349654) | freshwater sediment metagenome | isolation source: river sediment | host: Sediment | place: India: Okhla Barrage, New Delhi | collected 2017-02-21 ...
AGACAAACCGAGATTCTTTGTACACTAGAATTCAAGCTATCCATTCAAAACTGCATACCATTCAACTCATTATTGAGGGAGAATCGATCAATTTACACATGCGTGTAGGAGCAGCATTAGGATATGAAAAATTATTAACTCGAGCCGATATCGCTCTCTATACAGCAAAAGAACGTAATCTCTCTATTGCCATCTATGAAGAACAAGAAAATATCGAGAGTACCTACAAAAAAAACATTGCCATGGCTACACATATCCATAAAGCGCTGTCGGATCAACGGATTATTTGTCACTATCAACCTGTCATTGATTGTACAAATAATCAAATTTTTAAATATGAAGCATTAGTTAGAATGGTCGATGAGCATGGAAATTTAATACCGCCAATGGATTTTCTACCCATTGCTAAAAAAACAAAATTGTATACACAAATCACATTGGAAGTCATTAAGCAAGCTTGTCATTTATTTGCAAAACGAACAGAACCTTTTTCCGTCAATCTCTCCATCGAGGATATATGCAATACTGATACCGTTAATAAAATCATCCATACAATCGTATCAACCAATACCGCTCATCGGATAACTTTTGAAATTTTAGAATCAGAAGGTATCGAGAATTACGATCGTGTAACTAGTTTTATTACTAAAGTACAATCATTAGGAGCAAAAATCGCTATCGATGATTTTGGAACAGGATACTCGAATTTTGAGCATATTCTACGACTCAACATACAGTACATTAAAATTGATGGCTCTTTGATAACTGGTATTTCTAACAATCTCAGACATAGGATCATTGTTGAAACGATTTCAGATTTTGCTCAAAAAATAGGTGCTAAAACCATTGCAGAATTTGTCAGCAGTGAAGAGACCTATAATGTCCTCAAAGAGATAGGTATCAATTACGCACAAGGATACCATTTAGGAAAGCCAAATGGGCTTTGAGTCTATTTAACTTAATCATCATTCATTAAACGTATAATACTAAACCTAAATTTTATAGAAGGCTTAGAATGGAGATTTCACTCTATATTTGGATGCTTATATTTGTTCTTCTAACTTTTTTACTTACTTATTTTTATATGAAAAAAGAACTTAACACTGAAATATCTAATAAAGAAAAAGTGATTTTAGAACTCTCTGAACTGCAGCAGCAACAAAATTTTTTCATCCAAAAAATGATTCATGAGATGAACACTCCACTCAATTCCATCGAATTAAATCTTGGAACGCTTTCAAAAGAGTGCAATCTCCATAATCTTGAAATGATCAAAGGATCAGCGCGTATTCTTGCAACCATTTACGACGATATTGCTTTTGTTGCCCGCAAAGAGAAGCTTTGCTATCCAATCGAATGGATCGATTTATCTGATTTTATAGCTGATCGTATCCTTTATTTTCATTCTATCTCTTTTGTTAAAGAGCTTGTTATTGAATTAGATACAGATGATGAATACCAAATTTTAATGAGTCGTACCGAATTACAAAGATTAATCGATAATAATATTTCCAATGCTATCAAATACACGATGGAATTGGGTAAAATCATTACAATTACCCTCCAAAAATATGAGCAAGGGATACAATTATCATTCAAAGATCAGGGGATCGGTATGAGTGAAGAGGAGAAAGATAAAATCTTTGAAGTCTACTACCGAGCTTCCAATAATCAAAAAGGGTTAGGCCTAGGGATGAGTATCATCAATGATATCTGCACGGAGCACCATATTCAAATCGATGTGCAAAGTCTCAAAGGGCTTGGTAGCACCTTTATCTATCAAATTCCACAAGAAATTATTCGTCAAACATATACCAAACAATAGTCTGCTATATTTCAACATCATAAAAAATTATAGGTATCAACCAATGAAAGCTTTATTGCTAGAAGATGACTATTGCAGCAACTCTGTTATTGCCAACGAACTCAGAGAGATTGGATTTAATATTGATGCTTGTTTCGATGGGGACAGCGCTATGGATCTTGTCTACACAAAAGCACACGATCTTTATATATTAGATATTAATGTCCCAGGATTTAATGGAAATGAAGTATTGGAATACATTCGAAATCGCTATCCAACTTCCTTGGTAATTATGATTTCAACCCATATTGAAATTGAATTTATTAAGAAAGCTTTTTCACTTGGATGTCAGGATTATCTCAAAAAACCTTTTGAAATGGAAGAGTTACTTTTACGAATCAAAAATATCAGCCGCTTGCTTAACCCCGATAAAAATGAGGATAACGTAAATTTATCTCAGGGATATACGTTTTCTCTGAACAATAATCAACTTCTTCATTATGGAAAACTGATTGAACTGACACGTATAGAATCTCTTTTAATGCGTATACTTATTCAGAATATAGGAAATATTGTTACGATAGAAACCCTCAGAGCATACGTTTGGGAAAATGAAGAAGTAGCTCCAGCTACAATGCGCTATTGGATTCACCGACTTTTGAAAAAACTCAAAAATGGAATGATTGTCAATACCCGTGGCGTAGGATATCGGTTACGTAAACTCGATTAATCACACGATAATATACAGGTGTATTTTGAGGCTATTGAACACTTACTAGGTAAAATGAAAAATTAATGAGAAGAATATTAATGAAGAAGTTTAGGTTGGGAATACCCCAACCTAAAAAAGTAACGATTAAAGCAGTGCGTTCAATTTATCGGCAAATGCTTGCTTAGAAGCAGCACCTACCATTTGTTCAACCACTTCACCGTTTTTGAAGAAAAGGATAGTAGGGATAGAGCGGATACCGTATTTAACTGCGATATCTTGCTCTTCGTCTGTGTTTACTTTACAGATATTTGCTTTGCCTTCAAATTCTGCCGCCAACTCTTCGATAACCGGAGCGATCATACGGCATGGTCCACACCAAGGTGCCCAAAAGTCAACCAATGAAACACCCTCTTTGGTTACTGCGTCAAAATTAGATACTGTCAATTCAGTGTATTTACCCATGTTTACGTCCTTGATTTCTATTATTTATATGGAGTCATTATAACGCCACAATCTTTAAAATGACTTATTACATTATACTCACATTTTTTCTCAGAACTCTTACGTTACTTTAAACAAATTTAGGTCAAAATAGAATCAACTGGGATTCACCCAAAAAGAAGGGCAATGCACTATATCCTCTACTTTTTCATTATTGTCACTTCTTTGGTGTATGCAGGAGAGCCTATTCTCCCTATTCCTCAAAGTATCCCTTATGATGCTAGCAAAGCAGCATTAGGAGAAAAACTATTTTTTGATCCGATACTCTCACGTGATTACACCATAACATGCGCATCCTGCCACGACTTGACGAAAGGTGGCGCTGATGCACGGAATGTTTCTATCGGAATCCACCATCAAAAAGGTTCGATGAATGCCCCTACGGTTTTGAACTCCGTTTTTAATTTCGCCCAATTTTGGAACGGTCGAGCTAAAAATTTAGCAGAACAGGCTCTCGGTCCGATCCATAATCCTGTTGAAATGGGACTTTCCCCCAAAGAAGCGGCATTAAGACTTCAATCTAATCCAACTTACAGTAACGCATTTGAAAAAATCACTGGTCGTCGCACCATATCCGCCAACGATATTGCAGTGATGATTGCCGAATATGAGAAAACACTCATAACCCCCAATGGAAAGTTTGATCTCTATTTACGCGGAAAAGCAACCCTTTCTCCCAAAGAGCTGAAAGGGTATCAGCTCTTTAAAACTCTAGGGTGCATCAGTTGTCATAACGGAGTCAATGTCGGCGGGAACTCATATCAAAAAATGGGAGCCATTCTCCCCATAGATCGGAATATTAAAACGGATGATCGGTACGCACTCACCCACCGTGAACAGGATAAAAATGTTTTCAAGGTTCCGACATTACGCAATATTGCTCTTACCGCACCTTATTTCCACGATGGAAGTGCTATAACGCTACACGAAGCTATTCAGAAAATGTCACATCATAATCTCGGTCTCAAACTCACCGAAAAAGAGGTTGACGCGTTGGTTACATTTTTAGACACCCTTACTGGAAAACTCTCCGATAAAGCGCTGCGTCCATGAAGCTCTCTGTCAAGCTAAGTCTAACGGCTTTACTCGGTATCAGCGTCCTGCTCGCACTATTTTATTTCAAGAGTGTTTCCAACGATTATTACACTCACCGCAACACAATCGAACTGGCATTAAAAGAGCTAGATTCATCTCAGCAAAAACTCAACCACGCTATCCTCACCAATGCTTTTTATCTCTACACCAATCAAGATGATATCATCTATGCCATCGAGCATGTCCACACTCATCTAACTCCTCTTTTAGAAAACCAACATTTTGTCCAAAAACACACAAAGAGCTATGAACTATTGCTCCAATATCAAAAAGCATTTGAAACTAAAACCAATGCCATTTACGATTTTCAAACTGCCAATACGGTCATTAAAAACTCTACCGCGGCAATCCCTCTTCTACAAGAAAAATTACTCGCTTCAACCTCTTCATTAACCGAAAATCAACGAAATGGTTTACGTAAAATTGCTCATCTTAGCGGTGCTCTTCTCGTTGCAAAAAATGCTATGGATACTCAGCTGATTGAATCTTTTCGTCATGATATCGATTCACTCGCTTCACTTCGTTTCTCAACTCAAGCGCAACAAGAGGCTTTCAAACAGTTGATCTCCCATTTTAATGTCATCTTAAATGCTTTTCCCAATTATTCCAAAGCACTGGATCAGATTAATGATCACTCCTTGGATAAGTTTCTAGAAGAAGGGAAAAAAAGTTTTCTGCAAGAATCGATGGAAGAGTTGAAATTTGTCACTTATTTTTCTTATTTTTTAGCCATCCTCTTTATCGCCAGCATTCTTGTTATCACCCTCTTTTTAATTCGAAGTGAACGGGAAGGACGGACTGATCGACTAACAGGTTTGTTAAACCGCAAAGCATATGAAGAGAGAGTTAAACATTCAAAAGCTGATTTAGGACTCATCCTTATCAATATCCGAAAATTCAAACACTATAACGATTTTTACGGTGTATCTGCAGGAGATAAACTTCTCGTCAAAACGGCTCATCGTATCCGCAGCATTCCATTTTCAGGAGCCAAACCAACCTACTATCGCTTAGGTGCTGATGATTTTGGGATTCTTTTTGAAACATCATTCAAACACTCTCTCGAAACTTTAGGCAAAGACGTTTTAAACGAATTTTCAAAAACACCTATTGTCATTGATACCGAAATTCGAACACCTACTATCTTGGTTGCAGCATCTGATTTCAAACCACTCCTCGAAACAGCCGATATGGCCCTCAAAAGTAACTCTCACATCAATCCTGTGATCTACCATGAAGGACTTAACCTTCGCCAAGTGATTCACGATAATGTAACCAAAGTCCAAGAGCTAAAAGATGCTCTCAATGAAAATCGTGTAATCCCCTATTTTCAACCGATAGTCAGCCTCTCAACCTGTAAAGCTAGTAAACATGAAGTACTCGCTCGTATCATAATGAAAAATGGCCAAGTACGATCTATTTTCCCCTATCTCACGATCTCAAAAGAGTCAAATCTTTATCCTAAAATTACTCAGACCATCATTGCTCAAAGCTTTGAGATAATTGTAAACCATGAAGGTGATTTTTCCATCAATCTATCGATTGAAGATATCGGGAATCAAGAAACGGTAGAGATGCTAGAAAAGAAAATGACGGAATACCCTGATATTGGGAAACGGATTATATTTGAAATTTTAGAATCCGAAGCGATCGAAGAATATGACGGGATTGTCGATTTTATCACCCGTATGCACCGATATGGCTGTCGTATTGCGATTGATGATTTCGGAAGCGGCTACTCAAACTTTTCACGAATCCTCAATCTCACCATCGATATTATTAAGATTGACGGTTCACTCATCCGCTACCTCGATACCGATGATAAAGCCATCACAATTGTTCAAACGATTGTCAATTTCACCAAAAGTGCTTCGATCGAGACGGTTGCCGAATTTGTCCACAACAAAGCCATCGCCCATATCGTTTCCGAACTTGGGATCGATGGGGCACAAGGATTTTATTTTTATGAACCCGCCCCTAATCCGGTTAAGATTATTTATAACCCATTTCCTGAGCTATAACGTAATATTTTCGATCAATTCCAGTGTCTGTTCGCTCACAATCAATGCATCAATACAATAATCGCTGTTTAGTTTTTTCTTCTGAAGATAGAATTGGATGGTTCGACCCAGTTTTTGGAGTTTAGATGGGGTGATGTTGTTGATGGCTTGCTCATAGCTTTGAGCACTTTTGACTTCGACAAAATGGAGTACATTATCACGCATAGCGATAATATCAATCTCTCCAAAGCGGTTGTAAACATTTCGATCGATAATCCGAAACCCGTTTTGTCGGAGATACTCACACCCTCTTTCCTCAGCCAGATTTCCTTTGGCTTTGGTGTGCACTGTGTTAATCCAAATAATCGGGTTTGATAATATCGACTTTGATCGATTTAAAACGGGCTGTTTTAATCAACTCATCGGATTCATCACCAAAAAGAAAATTGATATTGCTTGCAGCATGGTGGAATGTCGTAAACAATGTCCCTTTTTTAACCGTTGAGCTTACTTTTACTCGCAGCGGTGCACTTTCCCCATACTCACTTTTGAGGACGACAAAATCTTTGAACTCAAAAAATTCTTCGTCTTCGACACTAACGAGGAGAATATCCTCACTGTGAGAACGGTGCAGTTTATCGCACGCATTGGTTTGAGCGGCATTGTTATAATGAACCAATACCCGTCCGGTTGTGAGATAATATCCCTCATGCTCTTTTGAATTTAACAGCTCTTCAACCTGACCGCGAGGGGAGTATTGGTGATAGCGAAACGTTCCAAAGCCGTCTTTGGTTCGGAATTTGTCGATATGAAGAACCGGTAAATCTTCTTCTTGTACCGGCCATTGCAAGCCCCGCAAACGGTTGGATTCGAGCTTCTCATAACTCGCTCCGCCAAATCGCATCGGTGCATCAACGCGTACCCGCTCCCATACATCACGTGACGTATGCACCCCTAAATCACTACCGTAGCGTTTTGAAATTTCGGCGATTACTTCCCAGTCATCAGGCATCATCACATTAATCAGCGGCTGAGAGAGGTGAAGACGCCGCTCTGCATTGACATAGACCCCAGTCTTCTCATAAGCACTTTTCACCCCGAAGATGATGTCGGCAAATTTGGTGATCTCGTTATCAAAAAGTTCATTGACGACCAAAAGATCGAGATTCCCAAGAGCCGCATGGATTTTGTTTTGGTTCGGGTGGATATGGGCGATATCTTCGCTGATATTATAGAGGGCTTTAATCTTACCCTCCACCATCGCATTGATGAGATCAGGTGTCATCATCCCTATCTCTTTGGGTTGTTGGTAATCGGGTGCATAGTAAGGGAGCATCCCCACATCACAGGTTCCCTGAACATTGTTCTGTCCCCGAAGCGGCATCAGTCCAGCTCCACGTTTACCGATATTCCCCGTAAGCATTGCGAGATGGGTGATCGCCATGACCGCATACGAACCGTCTAAATGTTCCGTAATCCCAAGGCCCCAAAAAAAGAGGCTGCGACGAGTCGCATATTTGCGGGCTATAATACGAACTTCTTCAGCGAGCGATTCATACCCTGTAATCCCTAAGAGATAATCGGGATTGGCGTAGGGGTCGTTCAAAATCGAATTTTTATATTCCTCATACCCTTTGGTTCGGGTATCCACAAATTCGGTATTGACCAAATCCTCGCTAATAATGACATACGCCATCATATTGAGAATCATGAGATTGGCTTCATATGGGATACTCAAATGGTTCGTCGCCGATTTGGAGAGCTGGATACGGCGAACATCCAAAACCGCCAACTCAATCTCTTTTTGTTTGATCACATCGAGCATACGGTTAGCAACGATCGGATGGCCTTCGGTCGTGTTTGAACCCATTACGACCATATATTCGGGATCATATATATCGTCAAATGGGTTGGTAATCGCCCCCTCGCCGATGGTAGTACGCATCCCTTTGAGTGAGGGGGAATGACAAACACGAGCACAGTTATCCACATGAGGAGAACCGACCACATGACGGGTAAAGTGCTGAAACAGGTACGAGCTCTCACAGCTCGTCCGTGCTCCGCCGATTGCAGCAAAGCTATGTGCTCCAAACTGATCAGTAATAGAGCGGAGCTTACGGGCAACGAGCTCATAGGCACTGTCGTAACTGATCTCATAGAAATCGTGATCAACAGGTTCAAGATAATCCATATCCAAATCGGCAAACAATGCGCTGTTTTTGGCCAAAAACGACTTTCGAACACGAGCATTACGCAGACGCTTTGGATGGGTCACAAAATCCCATCCCTGTTTTCCTTTGATGCAGAGGCGTCCTTGCGAAACAGTCCCCTCTTCTTTGGCAAATATTTTTTGAATCTTGTTATCTTCTACTTCAGCAGAAATATCACACCCTACGCCGCAATAGGTACAAACACTGTCGATTGTCATCGGATATTTCCTTGGTAGTACGGGTTATGCACCCTTTTTAAAATTAGTGAAGTTTACAATTTTGTCTCTTAAGGACTGCGGAAATAGAGAGACAATTCGAATCATTAAGGCAAATCTAAAAGGAAAAGCATACCGTATTTTTTTCCGTTTAATCGCATGGGTTATCCGTGCAATACCCTCCTCCGTACTCATTAAAAACGGCATCTTAAAACGGTTCTTTTGAGTCATCTCCGAATCGATAAATCCGGGCATAATCGTCATAACACTGATCCCATGCGGTTTTAACTGATAATGTAGCCCTTCCGCATACGCATTAAGGGCACGTTTGGAACTGCTATAAGCGATGGAGGTAGGCATTGTGAAAAGCGACGCGAGAGATGAAATAAAGACGATTTCACCGTTTTTTTGCTCCATGAGTTTTGGAATCATCGGTTCTAGCAAAGCATGGATACTGAGAAAGTTGGTTTTAAAGACTTTCTCAAAATCCTCAAACGGCGTTACTCCTCCGCTATGTCCGACTGATATTCCGGCATTGAGGATGATGCGGTCAATCGGTTTTTCACACAGACATATTCCTATTTCACGCATTCGTTCAAAGTCATTGACATCGGCGATGATCGTCTCAACCTCAGCGCCCTTGCCTCGGCACCGCTTCGCGACATTGTTCAAACGCTCCTCACGACGTGCAATGAGGGTTAGATGATGTTTTTCATTGGCATAATGAAGCGCCAACGCTTCTCCCAAACCACTGCTAGCTCCTGTGATGATAATGCGCATTAAAACCCACTTACCATAAAATCGATAGCGGCGATGATCTCACTACGGTATTCATCCAATGAAATGACTCTTTCACCTAAATACATCTGCTCGATTCCCGCCATCTCCTGAGTCATTAACACTACCTCTTTATCTTCGATCGCAAATATCGGATTGAGATGTCTAAGTGCTTTTGCTTTGCATGAGAGAGGTATCACCAGACGGGTGGAAAGATGGCTTAATAGCTCCGCTTGAATATCGATAAGATAGGGTATTTCTTCTGATGATAATAGATTATTGTTACGATATACATCAAACTGTGCCATTAGAATCGTCTCAAACCATGACTAAATACACCTCTTCGCTCGATAGTTCGGTTGTAATCTTCGATCGCTTCGCGGTTCTCTTCAAGCCACAATTCCTCTTTACGACGCGCTACTTTATCCGCTAACGTCTCTTCAAGCGACTGAGATAGATTTATACCCAGTTCTTTTGCTTGTTGTAGAAGTTCACTGTTAATACTCAGATTTGCCGCTTTTTTCGGGGCATTTGGATTATAAATTGCGGTCATTGCATTCTCCATGCGCATTATATATACGCATTATAGCATGGAAATGTTTTTAGAATAGAATGTAGGTTATAATTTCACCATGAATGAAACACTAAAAATCGGGGAAATTAATATCCTCACAATCGATCGCGACACCGTGCCGGGATTATTCTTGCGTGCACTCGATGAGAGCGATATATTACTGCCTAACCAATACGTCACCGACAAAATGCACATCGGCGATACGATCGACGTATTTGTTTACACTGACAGCGAAGATCGCCCGGTCGCAACGACGACAATGCCCAAAGCAATGGTGAATGAAATCGCCTTTGTCGAAGTAGTGGATACCAGCTCTATCGGTGCCTTTGTGGATTGGGGATTGCCGAAAGACCTCTTTGTCCCGCGAGCACTCCAAAAACGCCCTTTTAACGTCGGCGAAAAGCGTCTCATTCGTGTCATCCTCGATGAGCAAACCAACCGCCTCGTCGGAACGGAAAAGATCAGCGGTGCATTAGAGACACCGCCGAAGGATTTTTATCCTAACACCCCTGTTAGCTTTATGATTATCGCCAAAACCCCGATGGGCTACAAAGTGATCGTGGATCACAAATACGAGGGGATGATCTACGCCAACGAGATTTTCGAGGATGTCCGTGTCGGGCAGATTAAAAACGGGTTTGTAAAACAACTGCGCAGTGATGGTAAGCTCGATCTCTCTCTTCAAATGATCGGAAAAGCTAAAGCATCGAATGCCGCTGACAAGATTTTCGAAATGCTCCAAAAAAATGGCGGGATGCTCCCCTACAACACGAAAAGTGATCCCGACCTAATCCAAAGCACATTCGGTTTGAGTAAAAAGAATTTTAAAGCGGCGGTCAATCAACTCGTTGAAGCAAAAAAAATAACAGTTCAGGAGAACGGAATTTATGGGATATAGACCACTCAAAAACAATGCAGTCATCCAGCTTCGTCCTCGCAAAATTTCATATATAGAGGGTGATCGTACCATCACTCTGATTTCTATGAAACGAGCCTCTATGGATTTAGAAGTAGAAGTCAAAGAGGGGGATGAAATCAAAATTATCTCTGATTTTCCGTTTGCTCATCTCCCTAAAAAGATCAAGAAAGAGATCAATCCGCTATAATTGCACCACTATTTTTAAAAGGATTCTAATGTCTCAATTTACCAACGTTACCGCCGATAAAAAAGCGAATATCTATTTTGATGGCAAAGTGACCAGCCGAACCATCCGTTTTGAAGACGGAACCATCAAAACTTTGGGGATCATGTTGCCGGGCGAATACACGTTTAACACCGGTGATAAAGAGATCATGGAGATCATGAGTGGAGAAATGGACGTTCAACTTCCGGGTTCAGAGGAGTGGATCACTATCACTGGTCCACAAGATTTCGAAGTAGCGGCTAACAGTGCATTTCATCTCAAAGTCAAAACCGTTTCAGACTACTGCTGCCATTTCGTTAAATAATTTTCTGTACAGAGGCTAATCCCTCTGTACATCCTTCTCATGAATCCACCCCTCACCCTCGTAAGGTTCCCATCCATGTTTCCCACCCATACCGCTCACTTTATAGTAATCACCGCTTTTTACTCTTGACGTTACCGTCGTATGGATTTTTATAGCGGTGCAGTTTTTGTTTTGATCGCATATCACCGTATCTTTAGTAGTTTTCATACGAAGAGGAGTGATTGCAATATTTGCATCTAATTGAAGCTTAGAACTTTTTTCATGTTTGCCGTCAATGATTTCCAATAAAAGAGTTCTTGCCTCTTTATCCCCTTGTTTTGCCGCTTTAGCAAGCCATATCATTGCCCACTCGAGATTTTTTTCTACTCCTCGCCCCGATGCATAAAGCAGTGCAAGGTTATACTGTGCATCTACATACCCCTGATGTGCAGCTTTTTCATACCATTGGGCTGCATTGGTTTGATTCACCTCGACACCGATTCCCCTCTCATATATAACACCGGTTTGAAACTGCGCAACCTTATCTCCGCGCAATGCTGCGGTATAAGTGTCCCAAAATGATTTTGACCCTCGAACTTCTTTCAATCCATCTGCATTAGATGCGTTTATCCAACCACTCAGCAGGAAAAGTATAATCCATTTGATTCTCATGGTTGCCTCATAATGTGTTGTAGGCTCGATCACCTGCATCGCCCAAGCCAGGGATAATAAACTTATTTTCATCCAGTCTTTCATCAATCTGTGCTATTACAATCATTACATCGGGGTATACCGATTCTACAGACTTAATCCCTTCAGGTGAAGCGATAATATTGAGTGAAATTATTTTACTTGCCCCTTTTTTCTTAATAATTTCAATGGCATCGCTTAAAGATCCTCCAGTTGCCACCATTGGATCGACCAAAATAACAGTTTTACCGCTACATTCTCCGACACGATCATAATAAAGATGACTTTTATGGGTCTCTTCATCTCGTTTAATCCCTAAAAAACCCGATATCGAATAATTTAATGTTTCAATAACCGCATCGTGCATTGGCAATGCAGCACGAAGCACTGATACCACCATAATCTGCGATTCATCAATACAATCAACACTCTGTTCACCTTTCCATGTAGTAATTTTTTTACTTCTTAGCGGAAAGTTTTCAAGGGATTCATAGAGCAAAATTTTAGTTATCTCTTTAATTGTATGGCGAAAAACCAAAGGAGAAAGTGTTATATCACGAAGGGTATTTACTAAAGACTGCAGAAGGGGATGAGTTGGATGTATGTACATAATTTTTCTTTCAAAAAAGATGTACCATTATAATACATATTGGGTGCTGACTGCCTAAGCAGCAACACTTATTTGTAGCGATAGGTAATTCGCCCTTTATCCAAACTGTAGGGAGTTAGTTCGATTTTTACTGTATCCCCCGGGAGGATTTTGATGTAGTGCATACGCATTTTACCTGCGATATGACACAAAATTACATGACCATTCGGCAACTCAACACGAAACGTTGCATTCGGTAGTGCCTCAATAATCTTTCCGTCTACTTCAATGACATCATCTTTTGCCATATTATTCCTTTACGCGATTGATAATATTTCAGCTCTACCGTTGATAATTGCAACCGTATGCTCGTAATGAGAGCCTCTCAGCCCATCTGTGCTCACCACATCCCAGCCATTTGCTAAAATCTTAGAGGTTCCCTCTTTTTGGCAAATCATCGGCTCCAAACAAAAAACCATTCCATTTTTGATCTTTGGTCCCGCTTTCGCATTTCCTCCGTCCAAATAGTTTGGAATTTCAGGCTCTTCGTGCGGTTTTTTTCCGATTCCGTGACCACAAAAGCCTCGAAGCGGTACAAAACCTTTAGATTTTATAAACTGCTCTATCTCATAAGAGAGCTCTTTAAAACGCATCCCGTCTTTGATAATATCAATAGCAAAATAGAGAGCATCTTTGGAACATGCTATCAATGCTTCGTCTTCGTGAGAAATTTTTCCTACTCCAACCGAAATTGCCGCATCCCCAAAATATCCCCCTTTTTTCGTCCCCACATCAAATCCGACGATATCCCCTTCTTTCAAAGCGTAATCGGTCGGAATACCGTGAATGATAACTTCATTAACAGAGGTACAAACAGCACTAGGAAAACCGTAAAGCCCTTTAAAAGAGGGGATGGCACCTTGACTACGAATAAATTCTTCACCAATAGCGTCAAGCTCTTTGAGGGTAATCCCCGGTTTAGTATGAGAAGCTAGTAGTTCCAACGTCGCGCCGACGATTTTATTCGCGGCACGAAGTGAAGCTATTTCATCATTTTTGCGTAGCGCAATCGCCATTGTTACAGGCCAACCGCACT
>ERZ1649853.698-NODE-698-length-13671-cov-5.092685_pt1 | contig 13671 bp, 14 predicted proteins | sample MGYA00575353_ERZ1649853 | MGnify/ENA primary metagenome ERZ1649853 (study PRJEB40853, sample SAMN11349654) | freshwater sediment metagenome | isolation source: river sediment | host: Sediment | place: India: Okhla Barrage, New Delhi | collected 2017-02-21 ...
TCGGCCGGGATGAGGCGACCGGGAAGACCTGCCTGAAGATCCCTCTGCCGGAGGCGGAGGCGATGAGCCGGATCGTATCCGGGCTAGGGCAGCTGCTCTCGGGGGTCATCGGGACGAACCGGCAGCGGTAGGCATGGAAAAATGATTATAAAAATCGCGGTTTTGCTTACAAAACAGAATCTCGGCGCATCGAAGCGATTTATCTCGATTTTTTATTTCCTGAAGGAAGACAGGTTTGGTCATATGATGATTTTGTCCTTTAATCCCAGAGCCTCGTCTCCCTTCGTCGTTCTTCTCGTCGCTCCAATTTCCCTTGGAGGATGTCTTGGCAGATGTGTTTGTGAGGAGGTACATGTAAACAGGATGAACCTGAATTTTCATCCTCAGTGTACTTTACGCACGTTTCCCGAAAAACATCTTCTGCAGACCTGCTCCGGCTCTGGGCCTCTCGGTGTTCCATGTGTATTTTAGATCGGACGTCGGCATGCAGAATAGCGATACTTTTCAAGATTCGTGGACTGAAAAGGTGACCTGCGAATCGATTTGTATCCCCATCACCTCCAGGATAGCGAGATAAATCCGCGACATATCTTCTGCGCCTAGAATGGTGAGGGGGCCTTTGATGAGGCGCTGGTTGTCGATAGCGCGGATCTGATCGATAAGAAGGTCGGAATCGCGCTCCAGGCGTTCTCGGGCGCTGAGGCGCAGGCGCAGGGGCGCGGCGTCTTCGATCAGGCGGGTCGTCAGGGGAATGACCAGGGTCGAGGGATGGCCGGCGTCCAACAGGGCTTGGTGCTGTATGATCAGCACCGGTCTCGTCTTTCCCGGTTCAGTTCCGCGCTGCGGATTGAGATCTGCCAACCAGACGCCGCCGTGTTCAAGTTTCCGGGTCATGTTCAATCTCCGCGAAATCACGATTAACCGCCATGCTTTCTTCCTTGACTCGGGTGCTGACCTCCATCAGCCTAATCCGCTGGCGACGTCTGCGGGTTTCCCGATTCATCGATTCGACGGCCCGGCGAAGATACTCGGCCCGGGGAATCTGCAACTCAGCAGCCTGACAGTCCACTTCCCGGAGGAGATCATCAGGCAGACGGATGGAAATTGTATTCATACATACGGCTCCTTTTGTATTCGCTGATTGAATACTAATTTGATATAGTGTAATTGTCAACAGGAATTTCAAGAGGAATTTCAAGAGGCCGATGACTGTACTCCCGCCCCCTTGTCATCCCTCGGGAATTGTGAAAGAGTCCTTTACAGAAGGAGGGTCATGGGAGCGTTCCGTCTGGTCAGCGAGTTTCAGCCGCGGGGGGATCAGCCGCAGGCCATCTCCGGCCTCGTCAAGGGGTTGGAGAACGGATTGGGGCACCAGGTGCTGCTCGGAGTGACCGGTTCCGGAAAGACCTTCACGATGGCGAACGTAATCGCGGCGGTCAACCGGCCGACACTGGTGATCGCCCACAACAAGACCCTGGCCGCCCAGCTCTACGGGGAATTCAAGGGACTGTTCCCGGACAACGCCGTCGAATATTTCGTCAGTTACTACGATTATTATCAGCCCGAGGCCTACCTTCCCAGCACCGACACCTACATCGAGAAGGACTCCTCGATCAACGAGGAAATCGACAAGCTCCGACATGCGGCGACATACGCGCTGCTGGAGAGGCGGGACGTGATCATCGTGGCCAGCGTTTCCTGCATCTACGGTCTGGGTTCCCCGGAGGCCTATCAGGGGATGCTGCTGCTGCTCGAAGAGGGGATGGAGATCCCGCGGGATGCAATGCTGGCGCGTCTCGTCGAGATCCAGTACGAGCGGAACGACATCGATTTCCATCGCGGAACGTTCCGCGTCCGGGGCGACGTGGTCGAGATTTTCCCCGCTTATGAGCAGGAGAGGGCGATCCGCGTGGAGTTCTTCGGGGATACGGTCGAGTCGATCTCGCTGGTCGATCCGCTGCGCGGGCGAAAAATCGAACGGATCCGGAGAATGCCCGTCTATCCCGGGAGCCACTATGTGACCACCCAGGACCACATGAAGCGGGCGATTTCCGGGATCCGGGAGGAACTGGGGGAGAGGCTGCGGGAGCTGAAGGTCGAAAACAAGCTTTTGGAGGCGCAGCGGCTGGAGCAGAGAACCCTTTTCGATATCGAGATGATGGAGGAGATGGGGTACTGTTCGGGGATCGAGAACTACTCCCGCCACCTGACCGGCCGGAAGCCGGGGGAGCCGCCCCCGACATTGATGGAATATTTCCCGAAGGACGCCCTCGTGATGATCGACGAGAGCCATGCGACGATCCCCCAGCTCATCGGGATGTACCGGGGCGACCGCTCGCGGAAGGAGACCCTCGTGAACTACGGCTTTCGGCTCCCCTCCGCCCTCGACAACCGGCCGCTCCGCTTCGAGGAGTTCGAAACCTTCCCGAACCAGCGGATTTATGTCTCGGCGACGCCGGCGGCCTACGAATTGGGAAAGGCCGGGGGACGCGTCGTCGAGCAGATTATCCGGCCGACGGGGCTGATGGACCCGGAGATCGTCGTAAAACCGGTGACCGGCCAGGTCGACGACCTACTCGCGGAGATCCGGAAGCGGGCCGAACGAGGCCAGCGGGTCCTCGTCACGACGCTGACGAAGCGGATGGCGGAAAACCTGACGGGATACTACGAGGACCTCGGCGTGCGGGTGAAATATCTCCATTCGGATGTCCACACGCTGGAGCGGGTCGAGATCATCCGCGATCTCCGGCTGGGCGAATTCGACGTGCTGGTCGGCGTCAACCTGCTGCGCGAAGGGCTCGACATCCCGGAGGTCTCCCTGGTGGCGATCCTCGACGCCGACAAGGAGGGATTCCTCCGTTCCGAACGGTCGCTGATCCAGACGAGCGGCCGCGCGGCCCGGAACGTGGAGGGGCAGGTGATCATGTATGCGGATGCGGTGACCGAAGCCATCCGGGCCTGTCTGGACGTCACCCGGCGCAGGCGCAAGATCCAGTCCCGCTACAACGAGGAGCACGGGATCACCCCGGAGAGCATCAAGACCGGGATTCACGAAGTCCTCCGCTCGGTTTACGAGGCCGATTACTTGACCGTTCCCATCGCGGTGTCGGAGGAGGAAGCGGCCTACGCCTCCGAAAAGGAGCTTCCCGTGATGATCCGGAAACTCAAGGAGGAGATGAGGCAGGCGGCGAAGGCGCTGGAATTTGAGAAGGCGGCGGTTCTCCGCGACCGCATCCGCGACCTGTCCAAGCTGATGCTGGAGATGGGAGGCGGGGGGGAAGCCAAATGGCCGGCAAGGAAGAGATTCGCGAGCGGATCCTGAAATGTCGAAACAGGATGACGCCGGAAGAGATCGCGGCGAAAAGCGCTGAAATCGTTCTGCGTCTGACCGGGCTTCCGGAAATCCGGGAGGCGGCTGTTTTGATGATCTACCTGAGTTTTGGGAGCGAGGTCCGGACCGACGGGGTCCTCCGCTGGGCATGGGGGAACGGAAAACGGATCGTCGTTCCCCGCTGCCATCCCGAAGAGCGGAGACTGACGCCGTGTCTGCTTTCGGGATTCTCGGAACTGGAGACCGGGCATTACGGGATACGCGAACCGAAAGCAGAGCAGGTCCGGGCCGTTCCGACCGAAGAGATCGATGCGGTTCTCGTTCCTGCCGTTGCGTTCGACCGGCGCGGGTATCGTGTGGGGTACGGCGGCGGATACTATGACCGCTTTCTGCCGGAGGCGCCCCGGGCGGCCCGGATCGGCGCGGCCTTCGCGTGCCAGATGGTCGGCCGGATCCCGGCGGGACCCCATGACATTCCGGTGGATCGGATCGCGACCGAAGAAGGGATCCTCTTTCCGACCCGTCACACCGGTCGCCCCTTTTTCCCGGAGGATGCCGTCCGGAAACGGCAATAACCGCTATCCGCATGATGGAGTCGCCTTCCTTGGCCTGGACGACTGAAGATCGATTCATGCTGCAACTCCTCTTCACCCCGGAAGAGGCGAGGCCGTTTCTCACAAGCGGAAGACCGGACGTACTTTCATCCGGGGCCGCCGCATTGGACGGACAGCGCCTCTTCGACACGGCGAGGCGCGAAGGCGTGGCGGCGCTGCTCTTCCGCAATGTCAGGAAGCACCGCCTTCAAGATCTGCTTCCCGAGCCGATCCATCGGGGCTTTTCGGACGCCTATCACATCAATCTGAAGCGCAACATGGCGATCATCGGCAAGCTGCGCCCGGTGCTGTCCGAGTTTCGGAACAAGGGGATCTCCTGCATCGTTCTCAAAGGGATCGCCCTTGCGGAACGCGTCTATCCGGACATCGCCGTGCGGGGGATGTCCGACGTGGATCTCCTGATCCGGAAGGACGACCTTCTCGAGGCGGATCGCCTGCTGCTGTCCCTCGGATACGACTCCTGCGACAGTTCGGCGGCGGAGGCTCTCCGCAACCCTGTCGGCTATCTGGCCAGCGTCGAGTACCGGGGGGCCAAATCCCCTTTCCATCTCCACATGCACTGGCACCCCGTCAACACGTCGGTTCCGGCAACCCTTATCGCCGAGCGGATCGACCTCGACAGGCTCTGGGACCACGCCGTCGAGGCGTGCGTGGCGGACGGCAGCGTCCTGATCCTCCGTCCCGAGCATCTCGTCATCTATCTCTGCGAACATGCCCTGAGGGTCGGCCACTCGTTCGACCGGCTGATCCTCATCTGCGATCTCTTCTTCTCCATCAAGGCCTTCGAGAAGGTCATCGACTGGGATTTCATCGTGGAAGAAAGCCGGCGGTTCAACCTCTCCCGATTCGTCTGGCACGGCCTGTCCGTGGTCCGGCGCTATGCCCCCCTGGAGCTCCCCGACGGGTTCCTCGCGCAGGTGAGGCCGACCGATCTCTCTCTCGGGGAAAGGCTGTTCCTCCATCTTCAATCCAGGAACCGGAGGGTCAGGGGCAGCAGCTATCTTCTCCATCTGGCGATCAACCGCGGTTTTTGGGCAAAGACGACGTTCCTGTTCCGGACCTTTTTCCCTCCGAAACGGATCATGCTGCAGCGGCGGTATCTGAAGGATGTCGAATTTTCGAAAATGATGTATCTTTCCCGCATCGGAGAAGTTCTATCGCATCTGTGGAGGGGAATGACGACCGGGCGACCGGGTGTGGGATAGCACTTCCGATCCCGGATCCGTTTCTGCTGCAAGGCGCCTGTGCATCCCGGGAAACACAGGCTTTTAGGTGCAATGATGGACAGTCCTTTACTGAGAGCCCCGACATCCGTGGATATCGCCATCACCGGCCGATGCAATCTGCGCTGCGCGTACTGCAGCCATTTCACCAGCGCCGGCGATTCGGGATCGGACCTTCCGGGCGACGAGTGGCGCCGGTTCTTCAGGGAGCTGAGGGAGTGCGCGGTTTTCAACGTGACCCTGCAGGGAGGAGAGCCGTTTTGCAGGGAAGACCTCGCGGAGCTGATCGACGGCATCGTGGAAAACCGCATGCGGTTCAGTGTCCTCAGCAATGGAACGCTCATCACCGAAGAGACCGCCTCCTGTCTGGCTTCCACGGGCCGCTGCGACGGCGTGCAGGTTTCGATCGACGGGTCGACGCCCGGGACGCACGACATCTTCAGGGGCGAGGGGACCTTTTACAGGGCCATCGACGGGATGAGGCGGCTTCGGGAATGCGGCGTCCCCGTTTCGGTCCGGGTGACGGTCCACAGGCAAAACGTCAGGGACCTGGACGGGATCGCGGCGCTGCTGCTGGACGATCTCGGCCTGGAGGGGTTTTCGACCAATTCCGCGTCGTTCATGGGGCTCTGCAGGCAAAACGCCGCCATGGTCCAACTCACCGCGGAGGAAAGGTCCATCGCGATGGAGAGCCTCCTGCGGCTGAGGGGAAAATACGGGGGACGAATCTCCGCAACCGCCGGCCCGCTGGCCGAAGGCATGGCCTGGCTTGAAATGGAGCGGGCCCGCAAACGGGGGGAGAAACGTCAGCCCGGCAACGGATGCCTCAGCGCCTGCGGGGGACCCATGGAGAAGATCGCCGTCCGTTCCGACGGCATCCTGGTCCCGTGCATCCAGATGGGCCATCTCGAACTGGGCCGGATCAACCGGGACCCCCTCATAGAGGTCTGGCAAAACCACCCGGAGCTGATCCGGCTCAGGAACCGATGCCGCATCCCGTTGAAGGATTTTGAATACTGCCGGGACTGCGGCTACATCGATTCCTGCACCGGGAACTGCCCGGCGCTGGCCTATCTGATCCTGGGCGATGACGGCCGTCCCAGTCCGGACGCCTGTCTCAAGCGGTTTCTGGAGGATGGGGGAAGGCTGCCCGATGAAGGGCTGCTGCAGCCAGCCTGACGGCGCGGCATCGGAAAGGAGCGGTCGGAAAGACGGATGCGGCCTTTCGGGGCGCATGCCGGTCATGCCATGCACCGGCCGATGGAAAAGGAATCCAGGATGGCTTGTGTCTTCCCGAGGGAGGCGCCGACGGCCGCCATGTCCAGGTTTTGCTTGAGCCTCTCGCAGAAGAACTGGATGCACAGAAAGCTCCGGCAGTCCGGGGGGAGGATGCAGCCGGCCTTCCAGAAGGGGCACAGATTCTTTTCGGCATTGGGATAGCAGGGATCGGGCAGAATCGTGTCGCAACGAACCAGGAGGTAATCGTTAAGGCCGAAACCGCCGACCGTGCCCGCGATGTAGATGGACAATTCCGGCGTGTACAATTTGCAGCACTGTGTTTCACAATCCGGGCAGAGCTTCGCGACAGCGGGCAGGATCATCTGCTGGATCTCCAAGAGGGATCGCTTGTATCTTGCCGATTCCGCCCTCAGGTAGTCCCGTGCACTGCCGTCCAGGGACCGGTAAAATCGTTCGTACAGTTCGAATCGTTGCCGGGCCGCCCTGAAATCGGGACCGACCCGGTCCGCGAAGCCGCCATCAGGATGCATGTCTCGAAGCCGTCTGGATGGGTGGCCGGTAGAAGCGCGCCGCTATGGAACGTAATACCGCGGGATCAACGCCCTCCCTTGCAGGGCGCAGCACGTCATGGCCTGCCGGGCACTCCGGTCAATGGAGGAAAGCGTCCGCCGGATGGATGCGCTACCCAGGCGTCACTACCGAGCCGGTTTTGCACCCCCAGATGGCCCGGGTGCCGGAACGGCAGTTTCCTTGCGCCGTTCCACCCGATTTGCATCTGCCGCCGCTGGCGGTCCCTCCCGGGGTGCACTGGACGGCGCCGGGCGTGCCGCCGGCATTGCAGACGGACTGCGCATAGGCGACGCCGCCGCCGAGATCGAAAAGCCTCGGAGGCTCATAGGGCGCCCGGGAATCCTTTTGCCGGTCTTGTGAATCGGTCATTTCAACCTCTTTGATGACTCAATGATTCCCCAGATCTCCTCGTTCAGGGAGAAATAAAGCCTGTGCGGTATGATTCTATCACACAGGTCGCAAAAAAAGCCAAACAAATCCGCCCGGACCCTGGCCGACAGATACCGGGGAAAAAAGAGGTGCCTGTGGAGGATCAGCGGGACGGCCTCTTTTGTCGGCATCTTCTCCAGGCAGGTCCGGTCGGCCTGGGAGAGGAAATAGAGGCCCTCCAGTCGGGCGCTCCGGCCGATCGTATCCCCGTCCGCCCCTTGCGAACGGTCCGTCTGGTCAAAGGGGGAGGGGAAGATGAAGCTGTCGCCGTTTCGCCGGCACAGCACGGGGCTGTCGTCAGAAAAAACCCCCTGCCCGCCGTGCAACCTGGCCAGTGTGCTTTTCCCGGCGCCGGACTCCCCGAGAAACAGGTAGCCCTTTCCATCCCTTGCCAGCGCGGCGCTGTGGATGAAACAGCCCCCTTTCTCGCCCAGGACCTGGGCGCAATAGGTCCAAAACAGTCGGTATACAGGCTGCAGCCGCCGCGGACCCTCCTTCAACAGCATGCACCCGGAGGACGTTTCCGGGTTGAACAGGAGCAGCCCGCCCAGGCAATGCGAGGCAATCGTTGTTTCGGTGATCGGGAAGAGGCCGGCCCATCCCGGAATCCCGTCCAGCCAAGCCGCGATATCCGGTGTCGACAGCCGCTGCTCGGCGACGCGCTTCCTCCCCCTCTTCACACCCGGTGGGGTGTGATCGGGAAATTGCCGGATGACGATCCGGACCTCCGCGTCCCATGGCTGCTCCGGCTGTAGAAAATCCCCGAAAAAGGCCTTAAACAGCGGCGCCGCCCTCTCGGCCCCATCAACTAGATCGATTCCGATCAGCAGGTCCGCGATGCCGACGGTCAGCTTCATGACGGCCTTTCATCGTTGTCGATTCTCGACAGTGGGAAAAGCCCTGCTTCATGGGCCTCCCGACACAGGAAATAGGAGGCGAAGAGATCCCGATCCACGGCATAGGCGTTCGCCCTGCATGAGCCGAGACATTGAAACCGGAACAGGCATCGGCCGCAGATCCCCTGGAGCCGTCCCGGCAGGCCGGCCCGGAGGTCGGCGAGAACCGGGTCGTTTTCCCACACCTCCCGGATGGAATGCCGGCGGATGTTTCCCATGCGAAGCTCTTCGCTGGTCTGCCCGATGCCGCAGATGGATAAATCCCCGTTCGCCAGGATTCCCAGGATGTTCAGGATCCGGCATTCGACGATCCCCCGGGCCTTGATATCCTCGATGGATCGGAACGCCGCGGGAAGGTCGAAGATGATCTCCAACCCCTTGCGGAAGGACCATTCCTTCTCCACCATCCGATAGAGCCGGATCAGCTCGGCAATATCGAGATTATCGTTTTCCCGGAAACGATCCTTGCCCCTTCCGCAGGGCTGCATGGGATTGATCTTCAGGGAGACGGCGCTCAGCTCCGTGCAGAGGGAGATCAGGCCCGGGATCTCCCCGAGGTTCCGACGGCAGAGCGTCATGATGACCTGAAAGCCAAGGCCGTTTTCCGCCAGCAGCCGCAGGCCCGTGATCGTCCGGTCAAAACATCCCTTTACCCCCCGCAGTTTATCATGAACCTCGGCTCTTCCCGCATCCAGACTGACGGATATCTGCGCCGTTTTGCACTTGCGAAGCGTCGCGATCAGATCCCGGTCCAGCAGGGTTCCATTGGTCTCGACGATGACATCGATCCCTTCGGCCGCCAGGAACCCGAGCAGCGGCCGGGTCTCCCGGTAGAGGAACGGTTCGCCGCCTGTCAGTTTGACGCTTTGGAGACCCAACGTCATGGCTTCGGCGATCGTCTTTTTCAGAATCTCTGCGGGGAGTTCGTTGCTGGGGTCCCGGACGGAACCGGGTGAAATCCAGCAATGTCCGCACGACAGATTGCAGCGGTCGGCAAGGTAGAGATAGAGGCAGTTCAGCGGAAATGGAGGGCTCGGTTCGCTCATCGGATGGCCATCGGGGTCAGCGGCTGTTCGACGGAAGGATGAAGTGGTTTTTCTCTAAATCCCCGAAGAAAGTTTCGACGTCGTTCTGTAGCCGGGACGGATCGGCATCGGGATACAGATCCAGCATGTTTTGGACCACCCGGCTGAAATCCTTCTCCCCGTTCAGCATCGCATAAGCTTCCCGGCCTGACCGGTTCATGTACCTCAGATCGCCTGTTTCGGGATTGAAAAGAAAGGCGCCGTCTTCCTCTTCACGATAGACCATCTGATTGTTCTGCTTGAAGATTCTGCTTGAGTCCATCATCTTACAGAATGACCGCGCCGCATCGGTTCAAGCCGGAAAGGAACGCGCGCACGTCCCTGCGGGCATGCATCTCGGTGGTTTCGAACCTCTCCGCGATCTCCCGGCAGATCTCCCGGAAACCGTGATCCCCGTCGCACAAATCCCAGACCGCCCGTCCCGTGTCGTTCATGCCGAACACAGGGATTTTTCTGCCCCCGCTTGTCCGATACAGGGTGGTTTTGTCCCCGAGGATGCCGCAGGTCATCCGCCGATCCCTCCGGGGTCTCGATGACTCCAGACGCTCGATTTCCAGCCGGTTCACGATCTCCCTGCCGGCGCCTTTCGCGGCCCTGAGTTCCCTGGGGCCCGCCATCAGCGCGCACGGAAGGATGGTCATCATCAGCAGGAATCGTCTTCTTGGCACGGCCGCATCATCGTTCATATCGTTTGTCCTTGCGATGCAACGGATATCTCATCCGTGCAATTTGGGGGTGTCGCTTCAATCCCGCTTTCATCGTCATTCGAAGTCAGTATAAGTTATCGGTATCCCGCATGTCAAAGGAAATTTCCCGATTGTCAGAATTGTCCTTGACAGCGCGGCGGGATCGGGGCAAGATGCCGCGCGTTTTGAGGGGCGCCAGGCCGTTTTTGAACGGCGGCGTCCGATTTTCTTCGGCACGAGGGGAGCATGGAGGAGAACATTCGGATGGAAGAGGGGCGGGACGAGAAGAGTTTCGCCGAACTGCTGGAAGAAAGCGGGATGGAACAGGGCTGGCTGAAGCCGGGCCAGCGCGTGGAGGCGATGATCGTCAAGATCACCCCGGAGTGGGTGTTCATTGACGTGGGCGGAAAACACGAGGGCTTTCTGGACCGGCGGGAATTTGTCGATGCGGAGGGAAATGTGACGGTCCGGGAGGGGGAGACCATCCGGGCCTATTTCCTCTCCTCTCAGCACAACGAGAAGCGGTTCACGACCAAGGTCAGCGGCGGCGAAGCGAGCCGGACCTTTCTGGCGGATGCGGCCAAAAGCGGAATTCCCGTCGAGGGACTGGTCGAAAAAGAGGTCAAGGGCGGCTTCGATGTCCGTGTCGCCGGGGATGTGCGGGGTTTCTGCCCGTTCTCCCAGATGGGACTTTTCCGTGCGGGGTCGCCGGCGGACTGGATCGGCAAGCGGCTGAGTTTCCGGATCATCGAATACGGCGAACGGGGACGAAACGTCGTCGTTTCGCACAGGGCCATTCTCGAAGAGGAGCAGGCCAAGCAGAGGGAAGCCCTGAAGGAAAAGCTCCGGGAGGGGATGACGGTGAAGGGGACGGTCGTCTCCCTCCAGAAGTTCGGGGCCTTCGTCGATCTCGGCGGCGTCCAGGGGCTGATTCCGATCTCCGAAGTTGCCTGGGAGCATGTGGGCGACATCGTGGAGAAGCTGGCCGTCGGCCAGGAAATCGAGGCGGCCATCCTGAGGCTGGACTGGGGACAGAACCGGGTTTCGCTCAGCCTGCGGTCGAACCTTCCCGATCCCTGGGAGAGGGTCGAATCGGAATTTCCCGAAGGATCGATCTTCACCGGAACCGTGACGCGCCTGACCAAGTTCGGCGCGTTCGTGACATTGATCCCGGGTGTGGACGGCCTGATCCATATCTCCCGGCTGGGCCGCGGGAAGCGGATCACCCACCCGTCGGAGGTGCTGAAGGACGGGCAGTCGGTTCAGGTGAAAATCGAAAAGATCGACCGGGACGCCAAACGCATCTCGCTTTCGCCGGTCGGGGAGGCGGACGGGGAAGAGGCGGAGGAGCGGGAGGATTATCGGCAATATGTCGACAAGCCCACCGGCTCCTTCGGTTCCCTTGGTGAAGCCCTGCAAAAGAGGCTGCGGGTACAAAAAAAGGATTGACCGTCAGGCCATGACCGCCGACCTGGAGACGAAGCTTCACGATGCACCCCGCGGACCGGGCGTCTATCTGATGAAGGACGCGTCCGGGGAGATCCTCTACGTCGGCAAGGCGAGGAACCTCCGGGCAAGGGTGCGGGCCTATTTCGCCCGGACCGATGCGCGGGCGATGATTCCGTTCCTCGTTTCACGGATCCGGGATCTGGAGTTCATCCTGACCGGGACGGAAAAAGAGGCCCTGATCCTGGAGAACAACCTGATCAAGGAGCACCGGCCCCGCTACAATGTCGATTTCCGGGACGACAAATCCTACTACAACATCCGGATCGATCCGTCCGAACCCTTTCCCCGCTTTCAGCTTGTCCGCCGTCCGAAAAAGGATGGCGCGCGCTATTTCGGGCCCTACCCCTCGGGCGGGGCCGCAAAGGAGACCCTCCGTTTTCTGCAGACGATCCTGCCGCTACGGCTCTGCCGGGATCGCGAGCTGAAGGTGCGGCGGCGCCCCTGCCTGGAATACGAGATCGGGCGCTGCGCCGCCCCCTGCGTCGGCCGGATCGGCTCCCCCGAGTATCAGGGCCTCGTGAAGGATGGGATCGCTTTTCTGGAGGGCCGGGAGCGGGCGTTGATCGGCGATCTCCGGGCCCGGATGCACCGGGCGGCGGAGGATCTCCGTTTCGAGGAGGCCTCGATCCTGCGGGACCGGATCGCGGCAATCGAGGAGACCCTGGAACGGCAGAGGATCGTGTCGATGACCGGCCGGAACCGGGATGTCTTCGGCCTCTGCCGGGAAGGGGATCGGACTCAAGTCGCGCTTCTCTATGTCCGCGGCGGGCGGATGATCGGCCAGAAGACCTTCCCGGTGATCCGTCTCCGGGCCGAGACCGGCGAGATCCTCTCCTCATTGCTGCTGCGGTATTACGACGGTTCGGCGGACATCCCCGAAGAGATCGTCGTGCCGGTGGCGCTGGAGGATGCGGGGATTCTGTCGGAGTGGCTTGCCGAGAAAAAGGGAAGGGGGGTTCGCATCGTTTGTCCGAAGCGGGGCGATGCTCTCGCCGTGGCCGGGATTGCCCGCCGGAACGCAGAAAATGCGTTGAAGACATCGCTGCTGGCCGAAGAGAGACCGGCCGAGGCGCTTCGGCTCCTCTTCGAAAAGCTCAAGCTTCGCAAGCTCCCCCGGAGGATCGAGTGCTTCGACATCTCCAACATCGGAGGGAAATACGCGGTCGGTTCGCTGGTGGCCTTTGCGGACGGCGATCCGGCGAAGGGGGGATACCGCCGTTTCCGGATCCGAACGGTTCCGGGCGCCGACGATTACGCAATGATGTACGAAGTTCTGAAACGGCGCTTCGAAAACAAGGAAAATCTGCCCGACCTGGTCATGGTGGACGGGGGAAAGGGGCAACTGGGCGTCGCCCTGGCGGTGGTGCGGGATCTGGGGATCGAAGGGGTGGATGTGATTGGATTGGCCAAGCAGCGTGAAGAAGCGAGGCGGGAACCATCCCGGTCTTTTCAGGATCATCCCCATGAACCGGACGAACCGCAAGCAGAGGCGGACGGAATCCGGCATGTTTACAAATTGAGGCGGGAGGGAAGCGAAAGGGACGATGCCCGAGCCTCTGCGGACCGGGGCCGCGGAACGGACAGATCCGGGAGCGGCGAGGATCGTGTCTTTCTGCCGAGCCTCAAGGAACCCGTCTATCTCTCCCGGTGGCCGTCGGCCCTCTTTCTGCTCCAGCGCATCCGGGATGAGGCGCACCGCTTTGCCGTTACCTACCACAGGAAGATCCGGGAAAAGGATGAGCTGCGATCGCTGCTGGATGGGATCCCCGGAATTGGCGCGAAGCGGAGGAAGGCCCTGCTGGTCTTCTTCGGCGATGTCGAACGAATCCGGGCCGCAACCACTTCCGAATTGCAGAAGGTCGAGGGCATCGGCAGGGAGACGTCGGACCGGATCCGGAATTATCTGAACGGCGGGCCGGCATGAAAGTCTTTATCGCATCCTTCCTGTTTGTCGTCCTGGCCGAGATGGGAGACAAGACGCAACTGCTGGCGATGGCCTTTGCCTCCCGATACAAATGGCAAACCGTCATGTGGGGCGTCTTCGCCGCAACCCTCGTAAACCATCTCCTTGCCGTCTTTGCGGGCAACT
>ERZ1649853.699-NODE-699-length-13660-cov-5.774054_pt1 | contig 13660 bp, 15 predicted proteins | sample MGYA00575353_ERZ1649853 | MGnify/ENA primary metagenome ERZ1649853 (study PRJEB40853, sample SAMN11349654) | freshwater sediment metagenome | isolation source: river sediment | host: Sediment | place: India: Okhla Barrage, New Delhi | collected 2017-02-21 ...
TAGCAATACTGTTATACGTGATGTAATTGCTTTGTTTATTTTCATGTGAGGCATCCAATTCAAGAGAATAATTGTCTCCAAATAGGTAGATTAGCCCCCCGTTAACAACATTAGATTTGAATTTTTGTTGGGTGCTTCCAAATCCTGCTGAACCCTCTTGAGCTGGGTTTTCATTATACTCCTCGAGTGTCATTGGTCTTCCATAAAAGGAATTATTATTGCTAAAATTAACACCCGTGTGAAGCTCAATATTATTGGTGGGCTTATATGAAAGTGCTATTCCACCGTTGGTACTTTTTTGCTGATCTCGATTTCCATCTGCATCTATAACACGCACTCCATCAGTGTCTGAATGGTTCAGATGAAGTGCATACGAGAAACGATCTTTTGCCGAAGAGAGATAGAGTGATTCTCCCAATGTATGGTAGTTTCCCGCATAACCCCCGATTTCGTTGCGATTGCCTTGTTTGGTAATGATATTAATAACAGCAGCGTTAGCACCGTCTCCATACATAACAGCGCCGGCCCCTTTTAAAATTTCAATCTTCTCGATGGTGTTAAGCGGTATTGATCCTAAGAGTTGAGAGGTCATATCGATATTATTTAGACGGCGTCCATTGAGGGTAACAACGATATTCTGGTATCCATCACCAATCCCATAACCGTGAAGATCGAGTTTTTGTGCGAATGTATTTCCATAACCTGTAGAGGTGATGAGGGAGGTATATTGATTAAAAAACTCATAGATATTGATTGCATGGGAAGCTTCGATCTGTGTTGAGGTATACACTTCCGTAGCATAAGGGGCTTTGAGCTCATTCGTCTCAATAGCATTTGAGGTGATGGTGATTGGTTCGAGTTGAAGTGTATTAGCCTCTAATGAAGCGACAAGTGTTGCGCATGCAACGAGTGAAAGGGTCGATTTAAACATAGATATCCTTGGGATAATAATTATTTTTGTTTGGCAATTCGTCATCCCCGCGAAGGTGGGAATGATAAAAGTGGGTAGTTTTAGTGTTTATCGGGAGGAGAAATAGCGGAATAGATATAGATGGGACAAATAGGGGTGATGAGTTCTATACGAGTAATGTTTTGGAGGAGACGAACTTCGGAAGCGTACGCTTGGATAGCGACCAGTGAAAAATAGCTTTTACCAAATCCGCGTGGTGAACGCATCACTATCCTCCCCAAATTTTTCGGGAATTATAGCGAAAAAGGGGAAGAGGATTTTTAGGATTTGAATTGATTTAGTTGAGCATTTAGACTGGTAGCGGCATTGTAGAGTTCGGCAGCGATTTTTGAAATTTGTTTAATCTCTTCTTGGTTGCTCTGAGAGAGATTTGACATTTCAGAAACTTTGCTGATGATGTCGTGAATTTTACGTGCCATGTTTTCAGCTTCTTGGACACTTTGCTGACTGGCGTCTACGTTTGAACGAAGTGCATTTGAAGCGGAGTCGATTTTGACATCGATCTCTTCACTTCGTTCAGCGAGACGTTCGATATTTTCACTGTTGCTGCTCATCATATCGGATGAGTCAGAGATCGATTGGATAACGATCGAGATAGTCGAGTTGATTTCGGTGAGACTTTTTTGGGTACGCTCAGCGAGTTTACGCACTTCATCGGCAACAACGGCGAATCCTCGACCGTGTTCACCCGCTCGCGCCGCTTCGATCGCAGCGTTGAGGGCGAGGAGGTTGGTTTGGTCAGCGATATCAGAGATGATACCGAGGACTCCGCTGACACTTGCGGCGTCGCTAGAGAGCTGAGTGAAACGCTCGCCCAGTTCATTACTCATTTGTGTTGCACTATGAATTTCACGGGTAATTGCATTGGCGATATCACGTACTTGAGAGAGCTCTTTTTCGGTTGATTGACTGTTTTGGAGGGTTGTTTTCGCCATATTAACGCTTTGTTCTAACGTTGCACCGATTTCAGCAGCCGTGTTGTTGGTGGTTTGTGCAATGGTATTGGTTTTTTCCGATTGAGTTGAGAGATTGGTTGCTGCAGAGTTTAGGGTAGAGGTAGAACCGACAGCTGAAGATGTGATCTGCTTGGTATCATTAATCGTCGTTTGAATTTTGGCAATAAACTGATTGAGATAGTTACTGGCGATTCCAATCTCATCACTTTTGTTTAGAATTGGAAGACGTTTGGTGAGATCACCGTTTCCGTGTGCCAAATCGCTGGAAACATTATCGAGTTCTTCGATCGGACGGAGGATACTGGTCCCTGAAAAGTAGTTGATGGCAATCAAAATACCGGTTAGTACGGTTCCGAGAATCAAAAACCATTTAAAAAAACCGGCTTGGAGTTCATCAAAATAATCAGCTTTATTGATTCCGGGAATAACCCACATATCCCATGCAGGGATATAGCGGTAAGCGGCAATTTTATCTTGACCCGTGGTTGCAGAGACATACTCGTAAATACCGCCCGCTTTATCGGCGCGGATGTGATCGATATAGTCGTGTCCGGCTTTGCTTTGCCCTTCATCTTTTGGGTGAATTGTCATTACCCCCTCGGCGTTAATAAAGTAGACATAGCCGCTTTTCCCGATTTTAATACTTTTGATCTCTTCTTTGAATTTCTCATCTTTATAGCCATCGGGCTTTATCTCGGAGACAAAAATAACATTTTTCTCAAGTACATCGGCTACGGTATTCAAATCACTGATCATAATCTCTTTGATCGACCCTACTGCAATGAAGTATGCTACAATGACACTTACGAGGATGGCACCTATGGCTGCCACAAGATTGACAATAAACTTGGCTTTGATCGTATTAAAAAGATTCATGGTTTATATCCGTTAACGGTTAGATTCTGTCATTGTAGTTCTCTTTTTCTAAAGCGAAGGTAAAATATGAGATTTTCTTATTTAGAACAAATCACAAAGTATATGGAACGGTTCAATCATATCGTCGCGGCATACCGTTATGATGACACGGGGATACGTATAGTTTTCGATCGTGACAACAGCTGGAATTTTGAGATGCAGAGGGGAAATTCGACGATTAGTATCGGTGAACCCCTGAATCGCGGAAAGATCTATCAAGCCCCGTTTGATGTTTTGCTCGCAAAACGGTTTAACCGCTCTAGCCTTCAATCGGTTGAACTTTATAATCACGATAAAATTATTCGTCTCACTGTAAGTACTAGCGGTTCATATAAATCCGAAACCACCATTTTACAGTTTGAATTTACCGGTAAACACACGAATGTCATTATTATGGACAAAGATGAAGTTGTACTAGAAGCATTGCGCCACATTGATGATGAGGTTTCCACCCGAAGTGTCCGCGTCGGTCAAAAATTGGGCGAGATACCCAAGCCTGATTATAAACCGCAGCACTATCCGCTTGAGGATGTGCGAGCGTTCTTACTCGAAGAGTTCCGACGTCGAAATACGGATCGGCTTGATCGGCTCAAAAATGAGAAAAAATCCCTGTTGCATAAACGTTTAGCGACACTGCATAAACATTTAGATGCACTAGAGAGCGAATCGGCATTGATGGAAGAGTCGCAAAGGGCTCAAAACTCCGGACATTTGGTATTGGCGAATTTAGAGAGTATCAAACCTTACGAAAAGAGTGTGGAAGTCTTTGATTTTGACGGTAGTACTATCACTTTAGAACTTCCCAGCGGATGCAACAGTGCTTCGGGGTGTGCGGAGAGTTTTTTTAAACGATCTAAAAAGGCCAAACAAAAAGCGATCGGATTGCATCAAGAGAGAGCTAACCTCGAAGCCAAAATTCGTCATTTAGAGCTTTTTATTCAGACGGTATCGGAAGCTACCACGCCTGAGGAGATAGCTCTGCTATTCCCTGCAAAAACACCAAAATCCAAACTCAAAACTTCGGATTCGATTGCCGAGTTTTGGATTGAGGGGATAAAAGTTTCTCTCGGAAAAAGTGAAAAAGGGAATATCGAGATGCTTAAGAATGCTAAAGCCAAAGATATCTGGATGCATCTTAAAGACCGACCTTCGGCGCATGTCATTATCAGTACCGATAAACAGCAGCTCCCTGAACGTCTTATCGAAGCAGCAGCGAAATTGTGCGTCGATTTTTCGGTATTTGAAAAAGGGTCTTATTTGGTCGATTATACTCCACGAAGAGAAGTGCGGGTTCAAGAGGGTGCGAATGTCCTCTATACGAACTACAAAACATTGTCCATTCAAAAAGGATAAGATCATGGCAATCGGTCCGATCGGCAATACGATTTACGTTAATCAGCAAATGGCGAGTGTGGCAAGCGAAAAAAATGCCGTTTTAAACCGATTTGAGCTTCAAACACTCGCCGCTGCCTCCGCTTCGCAAGAAGCACGCAAAGAGATTGAAGAGGTACGTCCGACCGAAGAAAATCAGGGTGTCGACGCTGATCGCGAACACACCAAAGAGCAGGCGGAACAAGAGGAACGGCGCTCCTCGCACGAAGAAGAACAAGATGAGGAAACTCCGCCGCTAAAACCGGTCCATATTTTGGATATAAAAGTGTGATTTTCGCTATAATTTCAAAATTCTAAAACCATTGGTTAATCAAATTATGCAAACTGCAAAAAATTCAACGCAAGAACGTATTGTTACTGCGGTATTTCTGGTCATCGGCGTCTTGACCGTCGGTCTTATTAACAACTTTTGGCTTATGTGGGCAGTGATGGGTATTGTCTACTTGCTCGCCTTTCATGAAGCGACCCGTTTATTTGGGATTAATAATAACTCTTTGTATGCGTATGCGGCTATTTTGTGGCTTGCGGCGGCATTGTATCCTTATGGAGAGGATCTATTTGTTATTGCAGGGCTTATTTTTGCCGCTGCGGTAGCCTATACCCAAAACATTCCCCCTAAAAACTTTCTCCCTTTCATCTATCCGACGGCAGGGATGCTTTTTATGCTCAGCATGTACCAAGAATACGGGATGGGAGCGATGTTGTGGCTCCTTGTCGTCGTTGCTTCGGCAGACGTTGGGGCGTATGTGGTCGGGCGCAGTATCGGCAGAACCCCATTTAGTGTCTCCAGTCCGAGTAAAACCCGTGAGGGTGTTTATGGCGGGATCGCCGTTGCGACGGGTGCTGGATTTTTTATCGGTATCACGATCGTCGATATTACCCAAGCGATCATCATCTCGATGGCAGCGGCAATCGGTGCCGTTTTCGGAGATTTGTTTGAGAGTTATCTCAAGCGTCAAGCAGGGGTAAAAGACAGCGGTTCGATTCTCCCTGGGCATGGCGGCGTACTGGATCGTATTGATGGCTATCTGTTTGCTTCGGTCATTATGCTTGTCCTCCTGCGGGGTCTTGTTTGATTCTACTGGGCTCCACCGGTTCGATCGGAGTCAATGCTCTCAATATCGCTGAACAATTTAGCCTCAGCGTCGATACCCTCGTCGCGGGGCGTAATATCGATCTTCTCAATCAACAAATCCTGAAACACTCTCCTAAACGTGTCGTTGTCATGGATGAGGCTGATTGTTCTCGCGTAAACCATCCGAATGTTCGCTTCGGAGAGATGGCGATCCTCGATGCGATTGAAGACTCCTCTTCGCAACACGTTGTAAATGCTTTGGTGGGATTTGCAGGCTTTCGCCCCACCCTTAAAGCCCTAGAATGCGGTAAAAAAATTGCCTTGGCGAGCAAAGAGTCTTTGGTGGTCGGCGGAGCGTTTGTCGATACCTCTCATGTTGTCCCTATCGATAGCGAGCATTTTGGATTATGGTATCTCAACCAAGGGAGCCGAAAAATCGATCGGATGATGATAACCGCCAGCGGGGGAGCCTTCCGTGACTGGCCGCTGGAGAGACTCTCTGACGCAACCCTTTCTGATGCCCTCAAACATCCCAACTGGTCGATGGGGCAAAAGATCACGATCGACAGTGCCTCGATGGTAAACAAACTCTTTGAACTTCTCGAAGCACGCTGGCTATTTGGCGAGGGGCAATACGATGCCGTGATTGAGACTAAATCACTTATTCACGCCATGATTGATTACACGGATGGTTCTACGACGGCCCATTTTGCCCATGCCGATATGCGTCTGCCGATTGCCTATGCTCTGATGGGAAGCGTCGATACCCCCATTGTGGATAGAATCGATTTGAGCCGTATCGGATCGTTAGAATTTCGTCCGATCGAGAGAGAGCGTTATCCGATTTGGGAGATCAGAGAGGATCTGTTATCTAATCCGTCGCGCGGAGTCATTGTTAATGCGGCAAACGAAGCGGCGATTGAGCGTTTTGTGGCAGGGGATATCCGTTTTATCGACATTTCTACGATGATTCTTCGGGCATATGAAACCTTCAGTAGAGCCCCTGAATCGATCGAAGCGGTATTTGCTTTGGATCACGAAGTTCGTCGTTTTGTCCGAGGGTTATAATGAACAAAACATTGATTTTACACGGTTGGGGCGGAAGCGATGACCCCCATTGGCAAGCGTGGTTAGCGGGAGAGATCGCCAAAGATTATGGTACAGTATCTTTTCCTCTTCTCGATAACCCCCATTTCCCGAGCAAAAATCGATGGATGAAACAGATCAAATCGATCCTGAGTGATTTCCAACCCGATGTCGTTATTTGTCACTCGTTAGCAAATATTGCATGGTTTCATCTGTGTCATGAGGGGGAAATTTCCTCTGTAAAACGGCTCTTACTCGTCGCTCCGCCTCATTTGACGTGCGAGATCGAAACCCTCAAAACCTTTTTTCCTCTCGAAGCTCCACAAAATCTCTTTGCCGAAGAGATTTTATTGGTCACCTCAACGAACGATCCATATATGAGTATAGACGAGGCCCTAGCGCTTCAAAATGCTCTTGGTGTTGAGATGAGAGTGATTGAGGATGCCGGTCACATTAACACCGCATCAGGATTCGGTGTCTGGCCGTGGGTTAAAGAGTGGGTCTTGCAATGATCCTTAGTATTGAAAGTTCATGCGACGATAGTTCTATTGCGATAACGGAAATTGCAACGAAAAAACTAATCTACCATAAAAAAATTTCCCAAGAATTAGAACACTCTCAATACGGCGGTGTTGTCCCCGAACTTGCCAGCCGTCTTCATGCAGAGGCGTTACCCCGTATTTTAGGGGAGTGTGAACCTTGGTTTACACAACTTAAAGCGGTTGCTGTCACCAATGAACCGGGATTGGGTGTTACCCTCATTGAGGGTGTTACGATGGCAAAAGCTCTGAGCATTTCGTTAGGGATCCCTATTTTGCCGATTAACCATCTTAAGGGGCATATTTACTCTCTTTTTATTGAGAAAGAAGCAATCATGCCAATCACGGTGTTATTGGTTTCCGGTGGCCATACACAGCTGATTGAAGTAAAATCGTACAGTGATATGGAAACAGTGGCAACCACGATGGATGACAGCTATGGAGAGAGTTTTGATAAAGTAGCGAAAATGATGGCATTAGGATACCCAGGAGGGCCGCTGATCGAACGCTTAGCCCATAGTGGTGATTCGAATAAAGTGAGCTTTACCGTCCCTTTGTGGCAATCTCCGCTCATCGCGTTTAGTTATTCAGGACTTAAAAATCAGGTGCGTTTGGCGGTTGAAGCCAACGATTCATCCCGCTATGCCGATATTGCGGCGGCGTTTCAAAAAACGGCAACCGAGCATCTGATCCAAAAGTTGAAAAAGTATTTTAAATCCCATCCTCCAAAACATTTTGCGATAGTAGGAGGGGCGAGTGCCAATCTCTATCTTCGAGAGAATGTTACAAAACTTCTCACACCCTTTAAGGGTGGGTTATTACTCTCAGAATTAAAATTTTGTTCCGATAATGCCGCCATGATTGGGCGTGCTGCGATTGAAGCGTATGAACTCGGAGAGATGAAACCCTATACCAGTATTGCGATCAACCCCCGTTGTAAACTTTAGGAATGCTTAATGCATTACACCTCTTTCATAATTCAGACTCAAATTATCCGATTTAAAATATACTTCTCCCATCAAATAAAATAAACCCAAAAGAAGGAGCCAATATGGCAACGACTAAATTCAAAGGTACTGACGTAGAACTTTTAGGAAACACTGTAAATGTAGGTGACAAAGCACCTGAAGTTACCGTTGTTAACTCAGCAGGTCTTGGTGACATCAAAGTTGGTGGCGCTCAAGGTAAAAAACAACTCATCATCGTTGTTCCTTCATTGGATACTGGTGTTTGTGCAACTGAAACTCGTAACTTCAATGCAAAAGCTGCTGGACTTAAAGACGTTATCACTACTATCGTATCTCTTGATCTTCCATTCGCAGCAGGTCGTTTTTGCCAAGCTGAAGGTATCGATAATTTGACAGTATGTTCAGATTTCCGTAACAAAGATTTCGCAAACGCGTATGGTGTATTGCTTGGTGGTTCAGTTCTTGCGGGTGTAACATGCCGCGCGATCTTCGCAGTAAACGAAGAGGGTGTTGTTACTTATAAAGAGATCGTTCCAGAAATCACTGAAGAGCCAAACTACGACGCAGCATTAGCAGCAGTAGCGTAAGTTCTCCTTCTCTCCTTCTGGAGAGAATCTCCTTCTTTTTTCTTCACACACTTCTTATTTACACGTAATACTAATCAATTCACCCATTTTGTTTAACACATAATCGTAACGTCCATCGAGAGTAATCGTTGCACGGGCAAATTTACCGTGGTTTCCTATTGTTACATCGAGGTAAGGAGCTGCATTTAGTTTTTGTTGCATCGATTGAAATGCTGTGTTACGTTTAAAATCAAGGACTATACGGTTGGGGCTGCTTAAAACAAAATGACGAACCAATACATCGGTTGTTTTAATTGTTAAATTTTTTCCTTGAGAATTAAAGCGGATAAATCCAAAATTAGCAGAGGAGATTTTGTTGATCTCCGAAGATGGAGCGGTTGTAGAGCCATTTGTTTGTGAAATGGTTAGTGAACGATGCCAGTCGATACTTTGATCAATTTGTATTTTTCTCTTTTCGATGCTCCCATCGATATTTTGTATGGTTAAAGTGACCTCTTTTAAAATACGTGCCTGATTAGGAAGTGTGTAATTAACGCTGCTTAATTGCGGTTTTGTATCGGGTAGATTGGAAGTTACTTTTTGAACATCAGAAGGATTAGCGGCAAAAAATGGATTTTCCCGTGCACATAGCGCACCGAATAGGAATAGAGAGAGGAAAAGTGAGTGTTTCATAAATCTCCCATGGTTACTGTGAATCAGCATCTAGCTCTTTAAGCTCAAAATATTGCTTTTGCAAAGCAGCATTTTCAGCTTTAAGGCGTTCGATATCTTTACTCAAATAATCTTGATACTCTTCTAAATCGAGAAGAACACTGAGTGAGTTATTCCCAAAAAAGATAAATCCCATATAAACACCCACTGCAAGAACAAATCCTGAGGCGAGGAGAAACTTTTGTGTGGAGAGACCGAAATAACGTTCGGTTAAACTCTCCTTCTCCTCATTCCCCAGTAATTGATTATCGTTTTGCATTAGTTAAAGAGAGCACTCCCTAGGTATTCGCCGTACATTACTTCGGTTTCGATTTCTAATAAACGGTTGTATTTTGCCGTACGTTCGCCACGTGCGGTTGAACCAGTTTTGATTTCACCACAGTTGAGAGCAACCGCAAAATCAGCGATAAATGCATCTTCGCTCTCACCTGATCTATGAGACATAACACATTTGTATCCGTTACGCTGTGCGAGACGAACTGTTAGCATGGTTTCAGATACCGATCCAATTTGGTTTGGTTTGATCAAAATCGCATTTGCAATCCCTTTTTCAATCCCCTCTGCTAAGATGTTTGCATTGGTAACAAACAGATCATCTCCGACGAGTTGAACTTTTGATCCTAAACGTTCAGTAAGAACTTTCCATCCTGCCCAGTCATCTTCGCTTAGGCCATCTTCGATCGATACGATCGGATATTTAGCGCAAAGATCAGCGTAATAATCGACGAGTTGCTCAGAGGTAACGGTACGGTTTTCCGAATCTAGGCGGTATCCACCATCGCATACCAGTTCAGACGCCGCAACGTCGAGGGCGATAGCGATTTGCTCTCCTGCTTTGTATCCTGCTTTTGCGATTGCTTCCATGATTACTTGGATTGGTTCTTCGTTAGAACTCAAATCCGGTGCAAATCCGCCCTCATCGCCAAGTGCGGTATTGGCACCGCGATCTTTGAGGATTTTTTTGAGGTTGTGGTACACCTCTGCCGATGCACGGAGACTTTCAGCAAAATCGGTGAATCCGATCGGCATAATCATGTACTCTTGGAAATCGACGCTGTTGTCCGCATGGCTTCCGCCATTAATGATGTTGAGCATCGGTACAGGGAGAACCATTGCATTGGCTCCACCGAGATAGCGGTATAGAGGAATTCCAAGGCTTTTCGCTGCCGCACGGGCAACTGCCATAGAGACACCGAGTACCGCATTGGCTCCGAGATTAGAGTAGTTTTCTGTCCCATCTATCTCTTTCATAACGGCATCTACCATTGCTTGGTTAAACGGGCTAAGTCCCATTACTGCATCGGCGATGTGCGTATTGACGTTTTCAACCGCTTTAAGAACCCCTTTTCCCATGTAGCGAGAGTCGCCGTCGCGTAGTTCTAATGCTTCACGTTTACCGGTACTTGCACCGCTTGGTACGATTGCACTTTCACGGGTTCCATCGCTCAACTGTACGGTTGCTTTTACGGTAGGATTCCCACGGGAGTCCATTACTTCAATTGCACTTACTTCATCAATAAAAATCATTCGTCTACCTCACCTATATCAGATTCATCCATTGCTATGATGCCAGAGACACCCATTGCGGATTTAATTTTTTCTTCGACTTTGCGAGCCAGTTCCGGCTCATCTTTAAATTTTTGTTTGACGTTTTCACGCCCTTGTCCCAGTTTCGTATCTTCGAAACTAAACCATGCACCACTTTTATCGATGATATCGAGCTTAACACCATAATCGACAAGTTCCCCCTCTTTGGAGATACCCTCACCAAACATGATATCAAATTCTGCTTGACGAAACGGAGGTGCCACTTTATTTTTAATGACTTTAGCTTTAACACGGTTACCGATTTGGCTTTCACCTTGTTTTAGTGTAGCGATTTTACGGACATCAATACGGACCGATGCATAGAATTTTAATGCATTTCCTCCGGTTGTCGTTTCAGGAGAACCGTATCCCATCGTTCCGATTTTCATACGAATTTGGTTGATGAAGATAATCGTACAGTTCATTTTGTGCATGATACCGGTCAATTTACGCAACGCTTTAGACATTAGCCGTGCCTGAACGCCCACTTGCTGATCGTTCATCTCCCCTTCGATCTCCACTTTCGGTGTTAACGCCGCAACGGAGTCGATAACGATCAAATCCACTGCTCCGCTTCGGACGATGGTTTCAACGATATCGAGAGCTTGCTCACCGTAATCGGGTTGTGAGACAAGAAGGTTTTCGATGTCAACACCAAGGTTTTTGGCATAACCGATATCGAGGGCGTGTTCCGCATCAATAAAGGCACAAACTCCGCCATTTTTTTGACATTCTGCAGTAATTTGCAAGCTCAAAGTTGTTTTTCCTGAGCTTTCTGGTCCGTAGATTTCGATAACACGTCCTTCAGGGACTCCGCCGATTCCTAGGGCTAAATCCAGCCCAATCGACCCAGTGCTGATTGCATTGATCGGTTCGATCTCTTTGTCGCCCAAACGCATCAACGTCCCTTTTCCGAACGTTTTATCGATTTGTTTCATCGCAAGTTCAAGCGATTTTAGTTTGTTTGGATCCATCATGTGGTGCTCTCCTGAGACTAAAGTGTTTTAAAATTGCGTCATAATATGACAAATTGAAATATATTTAAAATATATGACAAATTGCAATATTAATAATTCACATTCTGGAATAGAGATATTTTAGCGTTATTTGGTTAAAATTTAATTGATTTGTGATTCAGAGCAGGAAATTAATGTGAAAAAAATGGTAATTGCCCACTCCCCCGATGCCGACGATATCTTTATGTATTACGCCATCAAATTTGGATGGGTTACGAAAGCGAATACAGTTTTCGATAATATCGCTTTGGATATTGAAACCCTAAACACCGAGGCGCTCAAAGGGACATACGATATCAGTGCTATCAGTTTCGGACTTTATCCTCACATCCGTAATGATTATGCCCTTTTACGTACGGCCGTGAGTTTTGGACAAGGGTATGGTCCTAAGCTGATCCGCAAAAAAGAGACAGCTCTCAAAAAACGGTTTAAAGTGGCACTGAGTGGAAAATATACCACGAATGCACTACTCTTTCGAATCGCCTATCCTGATGCGAAAATCGTTTATATGAATTTTTTAGAGATCGAACAAGCTGTTTTGGATGGTGTTGTGGATGCGGGTGTTCTTATCCATGAGTCTATTTTGGGCTATGATGAATCTCTCGAAGTAGAACGAGAGCTTTGGGATGTATGGTGTGAACTCTCCGGCGGGGATCTCCCTCTCCCGCTGGGAGGGATGGCGATTCGTCGCTCACTTCCGCTCACTTCGGCCATCGAGTATGAAAACATCCTTACCAAAGCGGTACAAATTGCCCGTGATCACAAAGAGAATTTATCTAAAATGCTGATGGAGCGTAATCTTGTCCGTATCGATGGACCGACACTGGAAAAATACCTTGAACTCTACGCTAATGATGAATCTATAACTCTCAATGAAGTACAATACAAAGCAATTGAGCTTTTGTTTGATTTGGGACACAAACATGGCTTTTTTGATGTACGTATCGATCCGAGAGAGTTTATGATCCCTCTCGAATACACCGAATTGAGGTACTCGTAAATGATGCAGTCGGAGCTCATAGGTCTTGGGATCGAAACTTTTAAAATCGCGCTTATTTTGTCATTGCCTGCACTTTTAGTGGGGATGTTTTTAGGGCTTGCAGTGAGTATCTTTCAAGCAACCACCCAGATCAATGAAATGACCTTGAGTTTTATTCCGAAAATCATCGGAATCGTTGTTGTCATTATCCTTACCATGCCGTGGATGATGAACGAAATGCAAGACTTTACTATCCGTATCTTTAATATGATTCCGACGTTTATGCAATGAATACGAAAACCGTCGATTTTTCAAAATTCAGTTCTATCCGTATCGGTCCGGTCATCGAGGTCGCTCTCATTCAAAACGATCAGGTTCCTGAGGGGCATTTGATCATCGGCTCGGCGAATAACGTCCTCATCTCTCCTACCCCTCCACCGCTCATGATGCTCTCTAAAGAGTACGATTTTATCGCTCTGGAACCCGACGGTCTTCATATTGGTGCGGCAACACCGGGGGGCAAGGTTGTCTCATTTTGCAAAAAGAATGATATTGCTCATTTTGAATATCTCTCGAAACTTCCCGGAACCTTGGGTGGAATGTTAAAGATGAATGCAGGACTCAAAGAGTATGAGATTTTTAACCATCTTATCGCGATACGGACACAAAGCGGATGGATACAAAAAAGTGAAATAGAATACGGCTATCGTAAAACCTCAATAAATGAAGTTGTATTTGAGGCGGTATTTGAAGTAGAACACGGGTATTCGATTGAGAGATACGATATGTTTTCACATATGCGCTCCAATCAGCCTCACGAACCAAGCGCGGGGAGTTGTTTTAAAAACCCACCGGGCGATTATGCCGGACGTCTGATCG
>ERZ1649853.700-NODE-700-length-13655-cov-6.691471_pt1 | contig 13655 bp, 14 predicted proteins | sample MGYA00575353_ERZ1649853 | MGnify/ENA primary metagenome ERZ1649853 (study PRJEB40853, sample SAMN11349654) | freshwater sediment metagenome | isolation source: river sediment | host: Sediment | place: India: Okhla Barrage, New Delhi | collected 2017-02-21 ...
GGTGCAACTGCTGGATGCTGCCGGCTTCAATGTGGTCCTGATTGAAACTGTAGGCGCGGGGCAGTCGGAGGTGGAAATTGCCCGCCTGGCACATACAACCCTGGTGGTCGAAGCTCCCGGACTCGGAGATGATATTCAAGCGATCAAAGCCGGTATTATGGAAATTGCGGATATCCTGGTGTTAAATAAAGCTGACCTGCCGGGTGTTGAAAGCACTGAGCGGGCGCTCAAAGCCAACCTCGACCTGGGCTATCCGATGGGCATCAACGGCAAAGCCGGGCATAAGCAAGCCTCTCAGGCGCAGGAGGACATAGCTTCAGATTGGAAGCCCCCGGTGATCAAGACGATTGCAACCAGGGGAACCGGAATGGGAGAATTGAGCGATGCCATCTTTCGCCACCGGGATCACTTGCTGGGGTCCGGCATTCTAGCAGCAAGGAACTGCGAGAGGCTTCGAACGGAATTCGAGCATCTACTGCAATACAGATTAATGGAAAACTGGAAGCATAAACACCCCGCACGTGAGATCGAGAAGTTGCTGGCACAGGTCTATGCACGTCAGTTGTCACCCCAGCAGGCAGTCGACCAGTTAATCTGAATGGAATGAAGGGATTGATTTATAATCATCGGTCAGGAGATTATTAATATGGAAAGAACTTTGATTAAGGACTTGCGCGAGAAGATCGGTCAGACTGTCATGATGGAAGGCTGGCTGCAAACTTTACGCGATCAGAAAAAGATCCAATTCATCATCCTGCGCGACCCGACAGGACTGGTGCAGATTGCCCACTGGAAGCCTAACGACGAAGCGCTTGCTGAGGTGATCGGTAAGTTGGGCGCGGAATCCGCTTTACGCGTGACCGGCAAAGTGGTGGATAATCCCGTGGTTAAACTGAATGGGTTGGAAGTCCAGCTTGAGTCTCTCGTGGTGGAAAATGCTGCGGAGATCCCCCTTCCGTTCGATCCATTTGCTGAGACCCTGCCGATTTTGGATTTCCGGCTGGACTGGCGATACATCGATCTGCGCCGCCCGGTGAACGCGCTTTTCTTCCAGGTGCAGACCACTGCTGAAATGGCGATGCGCGAATACTGGATAAAGAATGGGTTCGTAGAAGTTCATTCGCCCAAGCTTACCGGCAGCCCAAGCGAAAGCGGCGCTGAGTTATTCTCTCTTGATTATTTTGAACGCAAGGCATACCTGGCACAGTCACCGCAGTTCTACAAGCAGATGGCCATGGCAGCCGGTTTTGAAAAGATCTTTGAGATCGGTCCCGTCTTCCGGGCAGACCCCTCGTTTACTTCCCGCCACATGACCGAATTTACCGGTGTGGATGTTGAGATCTCCTGGATTGAAAGCCATGAAGATGTGATGTGTTTTCAGGAAAACTGGCTTCAATATGTCTACTCCCGCGTGAAGGATATTCACGGTGATGCCATCAAAGAGCACTTTGGGGTTGAACTTGTGGTTCCTTCTGTGCCTTTCCCGCGCATTACGATGAAAGACGCCATTGCGATTCTGAAATCTCGCGGTTATACCCTGCCGGCGGATAAGAAAGGCGATATCGATCCGGGCGGCGAACGCGAGATCGCCGCATATGTAAAAGAGAAATACAACCATGATTTTGTCTTCATCACCGACTGGCCGATCGGGGTGCGTCCCTTCTATCACATGCGCATCCCTGAAGACCAGGCGCTCACACGCAGTTTTGATCTGCTTGCCTGCGGTCTGGAGATTACCACCGGTGCGCAACGTGAGCATCGACCGGAAGTACTAAAAAAACAAGCGCTTGAAAAAGGACTTACCTTGGAACCTATTCAGTATTACATTGATTTCTTCCGTTACGGCTGCCCTGCGCATGGTGGTTTTGGTTTGGGGCTTTCCCGGCTCATGATGGTCATGCTGGGATTGAACAATATTCGGGAGTCTGTATACATCTTCAGAGGTCCAACGCGCTTGAACCCGTAAGGAATTGAGGAGTTATGATCATCGGGAAAAAGGTAAGATTGCGGGCAATTGAACGGGAGGATATACCCAGTTTTGTGCGCTGGCTTAATGACCGTGAAGTCACCCGTTATCTGTTGGTCAATTCCCCGTTCTCAAAAGCGATGGAGGAACAATGGTTCGAGGGGCAGCTGAAACGCCCGCCTTCTGAAGGGCAGGTGCTTGCCATTGAAGCCAAGGTTGGTGACCAGTGGCTGCATATCGGTAATACGGGTATCCACCAGGTGGATAATGTTAACCACAGCGCGGAATTTGGCATCATGATCGGTGAGAAAGCCTACTGGAACCAGGGTTTTGGCGGCGAAGCCACCCGGCTGGCATTACAGCATGGTTTTGATGATCTCAACCTGCACCGCGTTTTCCTGCGTGTTTATGCCAATAACCCCCGTGCCATTGCCTGTTATAAAGCTGCGGGATTCGTACAGGAAGGTATCCTGCGGGATGAAATTTATAAGGACGGCAAGTATATTGATGAAATTGTGATGGGTATTCTGAAACCTGAATGGGATGCGCAGAAAAGCCGAGGAGAATAATATGGCAGTAAAAAGTACCGGTCGGCACGAGCGGATGAAGTACGGGGATATTAAGTTGTATGCAGGCACCTCCTGCCCCGAACTGGCAACCCGGATTTCTACCCACATCAATTTGCCCCTGATGCAGCGTGACATCATCCAGTTCCCGAACGACAACCTCTTTGTCCAGCTGCACTCCAGCGTGCGCGGGCAGGATTGTTATGTCATCCAGACGACCTCGGCACCTGTTCACCGCAATTTAATGGAATTACTCATTCTCATTCAAACTCTCCGGCTTGATTCGGCAGCCCGGATCACGGCGGTTGTGCCCTACCTTTGTTATGCGCGGTCGGATAAAAAAGACCAGCCCAGGATTCCCATCACCGCCAGGCTGGTGGCAGACATGATCGAAGTGGCGGGTGCTGACCGTTACATGTTCATGGACCTGCATGCCGGGCAAATCCAGGGCTTTTTCTCGATACCCGGTGATGTTCTCACTGCCTATTACATTCTGATCGATTATCTCAAAGCCAAGAAGAAAACCATGCTCAACCCGGTGGTGGTAACGGCCGATCTGGGGTTTGCCAAGAAAGCCCGCAACTTTGCTGAATCCCTGGATATCCCGCTTGCATTTATTGAAAAGCGCCGCGTCAGCAACGATTCGAAAGCCCAGGCGTTGACCCTCATCGGAGATGCCCAGGGGCGCGATGTTCTGATCGTGGACGATGAGGTGGATACTGGCGGCTCCATCGTCCAGGCAGTCAACCTGGTAAAGAAGAATGGTGCACGCAACGTTTTTGTGGTCTTTGTACACCCCGTTTTTTCTGGGGATGCTGCGGACCGGCTGTCAGCGCTACCTGTGAACGAGTTCGTCACCACAGATACCATTCCCATTCCCGCTGATAAAATGGCAAAATTCAGCAATCGCCTGACCGTTCTCTCGGTAGCTCCGTTGTTGGGTGAGGTTATTCTGCGTGCCAATGAGGGGCGCAGTGTCGGGGAATTGTTCAACGAGTAGAACCGTCTTTTTCCTGGTAGTTGACAGACATGCCGGAACTCCCTGAGGTTGAGACGATTGTCCGTTCCCTGGCGAACCCGGCAACTGACTCAGATGAGAGCGGGCAATCAACAGTCCTCACCCGGGGGATTGTTGGAAGGACAGTCCAATCCGTATCACTTTTGTGGAATAAAAGCCTTGCCTTTCCATCAACGGCTAATCTGGAGAAGTTGATAGTCGGCAGAAAGATAATGTCTGTCGATAGGCGCGGAAAATTTATACTGATCAATTTTGATCAACAGGTTCTCCTGATCCATCTGCGTATGAGCGGGGATATCCGTGTTGAAAGATCAGGGGATAATGAAATCCGAAAGCATGACCGCCTTATTTTAAGATTTTCAGATGGTTGGCAGATGGTTTTTCATGACCCGCGCAAGTTCGGCCGCATCTGGCTGGTAGAACGGGTCGAAGAGGTAACCGGGGGACTTGGCTGCGAACCGCTATCGTCTGAGTTCACTGCAGAATACCTGTTTGCCCATCTCCAATCCACAACCCGCCGCATCAAACCATTTCTTCTGGATCAAACGATTATTGCCGGTCTGGGGAATATTTATACCGATGAAGCGCTTTTCCTGTCCTCTATCCACCCATTGACCCCCGCACGCGAGATCACACTCATGCAGGCTGAGTCACTGGTCCGCTCGATCAGGAACGTGCTGGAAGAGGGTATCCGGCGTAATGGCGCGAGCATCGACTGGGTTTACCGCGGGGGTGATTTTCAGAACCACTTCAAGGTTTACCAGAGGACAGGAGAGCCTTGCGTGTTATGCGGAACAATAATTGAGCGGATTGTTGTAGGGCAGCGGGGTACGCATTTGTGTCCGCATTGTCAACGTCTTACTGAAAAAACTGCAATTAACTAACAATTGGATGACTTTTTATCCAGAATATTGTATTATTAGTATATTAAGCAATAAATATTTGCAGGGGTATGATCAATCGAGGTGGGTATGCTTTCTCAAACTCTTTTGTTCTTGATTGTTGCAGGAGTGGCTGGTCTATTGATCGGGTTCCTGTTGGGGAACCTGGTGGGTGGACGGAGCAGTAAATCCTCAAAAACAAGCAATGAGGCTGAAGAGATTAAAAAAGAGGGGTATGCCGAGATTGCCAGGCTTTGGTACAGCCCGGCAACCAAGAAGATCATTTCTGAAATGGATGAAGGATTTTTCCCTGAGTTTTCAAGCCTGACACCTGAGCAGCAGAAAAAAACCCTGCGCTTATCAGAGTTGTTCAGCAACTGGGTAAAAACACCTGTTGTAGTAGAAGAAAAAGCAGAAGTTGTCGTGGAAGAAAAACCGGATGTGAAAGTGATGGAACCTGCACCAATAAAAGTTGAAGAGCCGAATCCAGTCGACTCATTACGGGAAGAAACCCTTCCACAGATGGCTAAACCTGCCAGACCTGGAAGCACAAAGCCTTTACCATTTGTAGATTCAGAACCAATTATGGGAATCCCCAAGCCTGTTGCTACGGCTGAAACGACAACTGGTGAACCAACTCCAGCTGTTCAATCGCAAATGGTTGAAGCAAAACCTGAAGATGCTGAAAAGCCAAAGGCAAAATCGATTTCAGCTCAGATCAACGAAGTGATTGATGACCTCATCAAGTCAACGACACTCCGCGATAAGGGATTGCGGCTCGTTGACCGCCCGGATCATGGTATCGACGTGGTATTTGCCGGTGAAAAATACGGAGGAATCGATGCGGTACCATATCCCGAAGTACGTTCCTTGATAAAAGCGGCGGTAACCCGTTGGGAAAAAGAAGCCGCTGCTCGCGCCAGAATCCCGCAGTAAAAAACCACCGCCGGAAGGCGGTGTTTTTTTATAGATACTCACGCAACTGCCTGGAACGCCTTGGGTGGCGCAGGCGCCTGAGGGCTTTACTCTCGATCTGCCGGATGCGTTCGCGTGTTAACCCGAACTTTTCGCCTACTTCCTCAAGGGTATAGTTGTGCCCGTTCTCCAACCCAAAGCGTAATCGCAGGATGCGCGCTTCACGGGGAGGCAGGGTATCCAGCACTTCCTCGATCTTCTCGCGCAACAGCTTGCTGTAGGTGCTTTCGATGGGGGTGGGCGTGATCTGATCTTCAACAAACTGACCCAGTTCCGAATCTTCCTCGTCCTCGTTAATCGGGCTTTCAAGAGATAGCGGCAGCCACGATACCTGAAGCATCCATTCTATCTTCTCGGGGGGTACTTCCAGCTTTTCTGCCAGTTCCTTTGAGTTAGGAACGCGCCCCAGCACCTGCTCCATCTCGTGTGAGACCTTGTAGAGCTGCCGGATGCGGTCAACCATGTGTACCGGAACTCGGATGGTGCGTCCCTGGTCGGCGATCGACCGGGTGATGGTCTGGCGGATCCACCAGGTGGCATATGTGGAGAAACGGAACCCGCGATGATAATCAAATTTCTCCACCGCTTTCATAAGACCCAGGTTGCCTTCCTGGATGAGATCTAGAAATGGAACCCCGCGCCCCATGTAACGTTTGGCAACGCTTACCACCAGGCGGGTGTTGGCCTTGATAAGGTGTTCCCGGGCAAGCACCCCGTCTTCCACCTGGTTTGCCAACTCCACTTTGCGGTCGGTCGGGCAGCCGCCATTGGAGCGGTCAAGTTCAGATTTGCTTGAGCGACCGGTTTCGATCCGGCGCGCAATATCCAGTTCTTCCTGCATCTTCAGAAGCGGAACACGGGACATTTCCTTAAGGTATAAGCCGATCGTGTCATCTGATGAGATCGTTTCAAGGTTGGAAAAAATATCCATGTCGGAGGCAGCGGGCAGGGAGTCACTCTCGACCAGGTCAGAATCGCCGTCTGCGCCATCGAAGACGTCAACACCATGACGGCGCAGGACAACCATTACCGCTTCGATCCTCTCGGCATCCTTGCTGACGTCCGGATAGAACTCCATCAGGTCATCGGTAGTCAGGTATCCCTGAATATCTGCCTTTTCGAGCAGCATATTGAGAATCTCCTTGCTCCGCGCCCGCCTTCCTGGATTTGCCAATGAGGCTCCTTTGTTATTTTATTCGACCTGGATCCTCGCCTGGTGTTCACAGGTGCTCAGGTTCAGGTTTTCCCCGCAGATGATGCACAAACCAGCACAATCCGGTTTGCATAAAGGTTTGATCGGGTTATCGGTGATCATGTATTCGCGCACCACCGGACCGAAATCAACATTCCCGTCTTCTGGTACATAAAGCCCTGATTCAGTGAAGTTTTGCGTTTTATACCCAAAAACCTCATCAAACTCGATATTCAATTGCAGATCAAATGGTTCCAGGCAGCGCACGCACTCAGAATGTTGCACTCCCTCGAATTTGCCTTCACAGAGCAACCCCTGGGGAGTCCGCGAAATGTGCACCATCCCCGCAAAATTCTTCAGATCAAGATCCGGGGGGAGGTGAATATCCTGGGGTTCAAAATGGATGTCGCGAAAACTGCCAACCGGGAGGTTGTAAAAAAAACCGACGTTAATTCTTAAGGGATAGCGTTGACTGGCCAAAGTGACCCATCACTAAGCAGGATATAATTGTTCTGAAAAATTATAGCATAGGCACTATTTGAAGTCAATTTTTTATCAAAAAATTCATAAATATTAAGGGAAAAATGCAGCTCTTGATTGCCACGACCAACCCCGGTAAGAAAAAGGAATTCATTTCCTTGTTGGAATTAACAGGGATTGCCCTGACTTTTCCGGATGTCCTTGGGATTCGCATGGAAGTTGAGGAAACAGGCGCAAGTTATGTCGAAAATGCCATCCTCAAAGCGGATGCTTTATCCAAGCTTTCTGGGCTGCCAACGCTGGCAGATGACACGGGGCTGGAGGTGACAGTTCTGGAAGGGCGGCCGGGTTTGCATTCCGCGCGATACGCCGGAGGGGTAGCCAATTCTGATCAGGGGCGCCGGCAGGAATTACTCAGAGAACTGAGAAGTTTCCCGCAACCGTGGCTTGCCAGGTTCACTTGTGAGGCAGCTATCGCCATCCCCGGTCAGCCAACCCGCACTTTTCATGGTGAGGTCGCAGGGGAGATCATTCAACAGGAACGCGGCGAGCATGGCTTTGGCTACGACCGGATCTTTTTTATCCCTGCTTTGGGAAAAACAATGGCAGAACTGGACCTTGCTGAAAAAAACCTTTACAGCCATAGAGCACTGGCGGTTACCAGGGCGTTGCGATATCTTGAATCCCTGCTATAGGAATTAGATCTGGGGTTTACCAGGTTTGCCAGCCTGCTCTGCCAGGGCTTTTTGCTGCGCCTCGCGCCATTTCTCCAGCCAGCCGGCCATCTTCCCTTCATACCCCTGGTCTGATGGCGAGTAAAAATGGGTTCCAACCAGTTTGTCCGGCAGGTATTGCTGGGGGATAAAGTGACCCGGGAATAAATGCGGGTATTCATACCCCTTGCCGTGCCCGAATCCCCTGGCGTCGCGGTTCGAATCCATCAAATGTGTCGGCACAGCCCCTGTGCCATTTTTCTCGATCTCATCTTTCACCGCAAAGAACTGGGTCGCACTGTTGGATTTTGGCGAAGTGGACAAAAACAAGGTAGCTTCCACGATCGGGTAGATCCCTTCGGGCATGCCGATGTACTCAAATGCTGTCGCCGCAGAGGAAGCCACCACCAGTCCCAAAGGCTCTGCCAAACCGATATCTTCTCCCGCCAGGACGATCAACCGCCGCAGGATGAAGCGCGGGTCTTCACCTGCGAGGATCATCTTTGCCAGCCAGTAAAGTGCAGCGTCGGGATCGGACCCGCGTACGGACTTAATGAAAGCGGAGATCGTATCATAATGCGCGTCACCCATCCGGTCATATACGAGCGCCCGCTTCTGGATGGATTCCTGTGCCACTTCCAGTGTGATGTGGATCGTACCATCATCTTCCGGAGAGGTACTTTCGACCGCCAGTTCAATGGCGTTGAGCAGGTTACGCGCATCCCCGTTCGATAAATAGGTCAGGTGGTCACGGGCATCCTGGTCCACCTTAACCTTGCGCGAACCGTAACCATATTCCCGGTCTGCCAGCGCCCGGGAGAAAATAACTTCCATGTTCCCTTGTGTGAGCGGCTCGAGCTGGAAGATCCTGGAGCGTGATACCAGCGCCGGGATGACATCAAAATACGGGTTTTCGGTGGTTGCACCGATAAGCGTGATCATCCCGCTTTCAACATGGGGCAGCAGTGCATCCTGTTGGGCTTTATTCCAGCGGTGCACCTCGTCTACAAATAGAATCGTGCGGTGTTTGTATAGTTTGCGCCTGTCTGTGGCTTCAGAAATGATCTTGCGTAATTCAGCGACGCCGGCGAGGACGGCAGATATACTCTCAAATTGGGCTTTTGTGTGTGCAGCGATGAGACGGGCGAGGGTGGTCTTTCCTGTTCCCGGTGGTCCGGTAAAAAGGATCGATGAGAATAGGCGGTCGGCGGTGATGGCTCGCCGGAGCAACCTGCCCTCTCCGATGATATGCTCCTGCCCCACAAACTCCTCCAATGTCCGCGGTCGTAAACGCGCCGCCAGGGGGGCTTCATCGTTCATTCTTTCCTGCATGGCATGATCAAAGAGATCCATGGAGTCATTGTAGCATATTCCGAAAAAAGTAGAACATAATAACTAATAATCACATTCAGCAAGATATTCTGTATACTAAAGAGTGTCACAACAAGGAGAGACATGAGCATACCATTATTCCAGGTTAATGCCTTTACCAGTGAGATTTTCAAAGGGAATCCCGCCGCAGTTTGTTTACTTGCTCAACCGGCAGACCCGGGGTGGATGCAGAGTGTGGCGCGGGAAATGAATCTTTCAGAAACCGCATTCGTATCTCCCCGTGAGGATGGTTATGGGTTACGCTGGTTCACCCCTGAAGCCGAGGTGGAACTCTGCGGGCATGCCACCTTATCAAGCGCTTATATTCTCTGGCAGGCAGGATACGTGGGGCAGAACGAAAAGATCAGGTTCCATACCCTCTCGGGAAAACTGGTCGCCTCAAGGCATAAGGAATGGATCGAACTGGATTTTCCCTCGGCTGCGGTCATACCGGGAGACATCTCCGAAGAAATTCTGGCGGCGCTCGGTCCGGTTCCCGAAACCATCCTTCGCTCTGGCGACAAGTGGCTGCTGGAATATGCGGATGAGAATGATATTTACGCCATGAAACCTGATTTCGTCGCCTTGAAGCAGCGCAGCGGGCGAGGTTTGATCGTTACTGCACGCTCAGAAAAACCCGGTATTGATTTTATTTCCCGCTACTTTGCACCATGGATTGGGGTAAATGAAGATCCGGTAACCGGTTCCTCGCACACGATCCTCGGACCTTATTGGGGGCAGAAACTGCATAAAAGCCACCTGGTGGCTTGGCAGGCTTCGGCAAGGGGAGGTCTTCTCAAGATCCGGGTCAGCGGTGAGCGCACCTACATCAGCGGGCAGGCAGTGATGGTTTTCTCCGGTCAGCTCTTCACCTGAAGGAGTTGCTATTGATTCCAAGAACAAATGATGTTGTGGTGGTCGGAAACATAGGCATCGATACCAATGTCTACTTCGCGGGTGACCAGATCGATTTTTCGGTTGAAGCCAATTTCACCACCAATGTGGACATGATCGGGCAGGCTGGCGGATATGCCAGCCGAGGGTATGCCCGCCTGGGAATGCAAACAGCATTCATCGGGTATATCGGAGCAGATTACTCAGGGGACCATATTCGCCGGACGCTCGGAAAAGAGCAAATCGATCTCCAGGGGTTGTTCATTGATCCGGCGGGAACCAGCCGCAGTATCAATCTGTTATATCAGAATGGTCAGCGCAAGAATTGTTACGATGGTAAAAGCCACATGCAGCTGGAACCGCACCTGCAAACCTGTGAACAGGTGTTCAGAGGAGCCAGACTCGCGCATTTTAATATTCCCAACTGGGCGCGCAGGCTACTCCCGCTGGCTAAAGAAGCTGGGGCAAAGATTGCCTGTGATATCCAGGACGTGGTCAATGTGGAAGATCCCTACCGCAGTGATTTTATCCTCGCGGCAGATTATCTCTTCTTTTCAGCGGCAAACTATTCGGATCCTGCGCCGCTCATCCGGGATTACCTGCATCGTAATCCAGAAATGGTCGTCATCTGCGGAATGGGTGCCAGGGGGTGTGCACTCGGAACTGGCGGTGAGATTCGTTATTTCCCGACGGTGAGTTTGGACCTTCCGGTTGTGGATACCAATGGAGCCGGCGACTCATTGGCAGTTGGATTTCTCACCAGCCACGTGCTGGATGGATTGCCGCTTGAAGAATCAATTCTCCGCGGGCAGATTGCAGCTCGTTACAAATGTGCTATTCGCGCTTCTTCCAGCAACCTGATTACCCGCGAACTTCTGGCGCATTACAGGGAGCAGATGAAATGACAGAATTTACCTTTGATGGGCTCGTGGGAAGGATCGACCGCATCGACAATTTTCTCTCCAAATTTGTTATCCCGCGCCGGGTGGATATCTGGACCCCGCCTTCCTACTCCGCTGATACGCTTCAGCGGTACAAGGTTCTCTACATGCATGATGGTGAGAACGTTTTTGATTCCTCAAGCTCTGTCTGGAGTCAGGTGGATTGGGGCATCGATGAAACGGTCACGAGGCTGACGGATGAAGGAAAAATAATGCCCACCATGGTTGTTGCCTTATGGTCAACCAATATCCGCGCTTCTGAGTACATGCCGCAAAAATTACCTGAGACAGCATCCACTGCAATATTAAGAAAAATGCTCTTCAAGCGCGATCAGACGGAAATCTGTTCCGATAACTATTTACGCTTCATTGTTGAGGAGGTCAAACCATATATTGATAAACACTATCGCACACTTGTCGGAATGGAGGACACATCCATCATGGGAGCGAGCATGGGGGGATTGATTTCTATGTACGCGGTCTGCGAATACCCGCAAATTTTTAGCGGCGCAGGCTGTGTTTCCACTCATTTTCCAGTCGGCCGCGGTATAGCCCTGCGTTACATGGCAGACCACCTGCCTGATCCAAAAAACCACAGGTTCTACTTTGATTTTGGCACCAGGACGGTGGATAAGAACTATGAGAAGTACCAGAAACGGGCGGATGTACTGATGGCGAAAGCCGGGTATCGGCAAGCAGAGAACTGGATCACGATGAAATTCGAAGGCCATGAGCATTCCGAAAAAGATTGGCGCAAGCGCGTACATATTCCTTTGGAATTCCTGTTGAAGTGAAAAACCTTATGAAACCTAAAGGTACCAGATTTTTTTGTCACATAGCGGCTTATCAACCTGGTATATGGGATTGAATGTGTTTATATGAAAATCCCTGACCATGTCCGATATATTAATAAAAAGTTCACCAATCGCCTGATGATCAGGATTGCTGGAAAACCACGCAGCCCTATCGTTCTCCTGGAACACAGGGGAAGATCCAGCGGAAACTTATACAGGATTCCCCTGCTGGCACAGAAATTCAAAGACGGGTTCATGTTTGCCCTTACTTATGGCACGAATGTGGATTGGTATAAGAATGTGCGGGCTACCGGTTGGGCGCGCTTAACCTGCCGGGGTAACCGCTATGACCTGAGCGAGCCGGTGGTGGTCGAAACCTCGGAAGGACAGGCTTCTTTTAGTTCTCCGAAGGGACAAATTCTGCGCATTATTGGCATCCGGGATTTCTTCTTCATGAAAGCAGAAATGCTCCAGCCTGATGAGGCTTAATTCTCACGCCTTTCTTAATTTGAGTTTCTAGAATTGGAACAGAATGTCTGAGAATGAGGAAAGAAAGATTGTCCGTTCCTTCGGCAGTCGTGTTGTTTTCTACACGCTCACGAATATATTGCTGGTTGCGTTCGGCTGGCTGGCAGGTTGGTGGCTCAAAGGGCATTCATTCATCGCCTGGGGCCAGTCAAATTACTTTTCCGATTCTTTCCGTCTATTCTACCTGGCTTATCTGCTGATCGAAGCCATTGTAGATTTTAGTTTGTCTCCCCGCTGGATCCGCCCCATGGATGAGGTGCCGCACGAATGGCTTCACTGGCGCGCCCGTATGTGGGAGACCGTGCTGGTGGTATCTGTGTTCAGTGATTGCATGGGTCTACTGCCGGTGAGCCTCTCGGGTGGCGCCCGCTGGGCAGGCGTTGGCTTTCTGGCTGCAGGTTTGCTCCTTTATGCAAAATCCAGCAGTGACCGCCGCGAATTCCTGCGTCGATCTGCGGGTAAACCTTTTCCAGTCAATGGCGTCTTTGGTGTCATCCGTTCCCCTGAAACACTATCACACTTGATCACGGCTGTGGGAACCGCCCTTGTGTTCAATGCCTGGGCGGGGGTTTTCTGTGCTTTGATTACCCTCGGGATCCTTGTAGGATACGTGAGCGCTCAGGATCGAATGATGCAGGAAAAATACGGCAATCCCTGGACGGCATACAAGGAACGCGTAAATCGGTGGGTTCCCTTCCTTTTTTGACCCCACCACTTCCGATTAATAGAACACTTGCTCCTTGACGCATCTGCCGGAGTTTGATATAAACAACGTGTTCACCTTTGGGTGAATTTTTAAATTAGACCAGCGTCTTACCTTGTCGAAGGGATAAGGCTTTGGTATAATCTAGCACGCTCTTTACTAACCTAAGTGCGAACCAAAGGTTCGCCGACATAGCTCAGCTGGTAGAGCAGCCGCCTTGTAAGCGGCAGGTCATGGGTTCGAATCCCATTGTCGGCTCAGTTACAGGTCGGCGTGTGAGAGTTTCTTCAACCGGAAACGCTCACTCGCGAACCGGTAACGGTTCGGAGATGGACGGTTACCCAAGTGGCCAACGGGGACTGACTGTAAATCAGTTGGCGACACGCCTTCGGAGGTTCGAATCCTTCACCGTCCACTCGGCAGGGGCAGTTACTCTACCATTCTGACCCCGTCATCGGCAAGCCCTCATAGCTCAGTTGGTAGAGCGCGCCCTTGGTAAGGGCGAGGTCATGGGTCCAATTCCCATTGAGGGCTCTACGCCGGATAATATTTGTCTTTTTAAGTACTTTTTAAGGAGAAGAACATGGCGAAGCAGAAATTTGACAGATCGAAACCGCATATGAATATTGGGAC
>ERZ1649853.701-NODE-701-length-13654-cov-3.987205_pt1 | contig 13654 bp, 7 predicted proteins | sample MGYA00575353_ERZ1649853 | MGnify/ENA primary metagenome ERZ1649853 (study PRJEB40853, sample SAMN11349654) | freshwater sediment metagenome | isolation source: river sediment | host: Sediment | place: India: Okhla Barrage, New Delhi | collected 2017-02-21 ...
TCTTCCTTTAACTCGATGAAATTCTCAACGATTCCGTTGTGAACCACCACCACCTCGCCCGTACTCCCTACGTGCGGATGGGCGTTGCGCGCGCTTGGTTCGCCATGGGTGGCCCAGCGGGTATGCCCAATGCCAACGTTTCCTGCCAGCGGCTCCTCGAGCAAATGAGCCTCCAGGTTGCTTAGTTTTCCGGCGTTTCGCTGCACTTCGATTTTTCCATGTGATAAGACGGCGATCCCGGCCGAGTCGTATCCACGGTATTCCAGTTTTTTCAAACCATTCATAATGATCGGTGTCGCGTTCTTGTCACCGATATATCCAACAATACCGCACATTTTAACCTCCTGCGTCATAGCCTGGATTTCTTTACAAATCCATTGATATTTGTTTATTTAATTATTCTTCATTTTTGGAAAGGACAGGAAATCACTTCCTGGAGGGCATCCGCTGATCTTTCGATTTTCCCGATGTTTTCGGTTAGCTCTACTTCGCAGTAAAGAACCCTCATCCTCGTCAACCAGATCCTTCTCTGGTCCATGCGCTTTTCTTTCCAGTAATTTTTACTTTCTGCTATCTCCTTTCTTTCAGGATTATACTCGATGATTCGATCACCTTATCACAAAAGTCATCATAACTCGTTGGTATAATTCGTTGAATAGATGACAGCGATCAAGAATCCGCAGGAAGTCGCGGAAACAACCCCTCTCATACCCAAGGCACTATCCCCGCAGGACAAGCGCAATTTTCGTAATGTGCAGATCGACGCGATCGGGGTCGGTCTGGCCAATGCCGCCGCGCCGTTTCTGCCGGTGTACCTCACCCATCTGAATGCCACCTCATTCCAGGTCGGATTATTGAGTTCCATGCCGGCTTTCACGGGGCTCTTGCTGGCGATTCCCCTCGGAAGGTTTCTTCAACGCCAGACGAACCTGGTGAAATGGTTCAGCATCGCCCGCCTTTTGGTCATCGCCAGTTATGCCCTGACCGGTGTGGTTTCCTTTCTCTTACCAGAATCCACGCTGGTGAATTCCATCCTGCTGATATGGGCGATAGCGACCATACCGCAATCGCTGGTGGCGATCGCTTTTTCGGTGGTGATGAACGCGGTAGCCGGTCCGTCACGCCGTTTTGAATTAATGACCCGGCGCTGGTCAACGATGGGACTTACCACTACCCTCGTTGTGCTCGGTATCGGCCAAATACTGGATCGGGTCATGTTTCCATTGAATTACCAGTTGATGTTCATCGGTCTATCAATCGGCGGGCTGATAAGCTATTACTACTCCTCGCATATCGTTTTAGAGCCTGTTACACCCCCACCGCTCGAATACAGCCGCAATCTCAAAAAGCAATTTTTGGAATTTAAAACCCTCGTATGGGCTGAAAAACCGTTCGTAAGGTTCATACTTAAACGATTTATCTATATGACCGGCATTCAACTTTCCGCCCCGCTGATCCCGCTTTACCTGGTGAGAGTGGCAAAAATATCAGATGGTTGGATCTCGATCATCAATATGTCACAAACCGCCATTCTTGTGATCGGCTACTTGTTCTGGACCCGTCAATCCAGAAGCAAGGGAACCCGGTCAGTGCTTTTATGGACCACGCTCGGCTTTTCTTTTTACCCGTTGATGGTTTCTCTCACGTTGGTGCCCTGGCACATTGCCATTTTTGCAGGTATTGCCGGAATATTCCAGGCTGGCCTTGACCTGGTGTTCTTTGACGAATTGATGAAAAAGGTGCCCATCGAATACAGCGCAATTTTTGTTTCCTTCGCGCAAATGATGCAATTTATGGCCACCATCGGCGCGCCATTGCTTGGGACATTCCTCGCTGACACGTTTTCCATCCAGGTCGGCTTGATCACGGCAACGGTCATCCGGGCGCTGGGATTCATCGCGTTCTTGGCAGGAAGCAAGGAGCTGTTGAAGCGCTTCTTGCCAGCAGGGTTGATCCGCCGTTCTTGACATTTTTCGCTTGCATCCGTAGAATGATAAGCACAAAAGGATGTAAATCAATCAACGAGATACCACAAACAAACAAGAAATCCCAACTATTTCAGGAGGCAAAATGCAAACCCCACAGAATTTAAAGTACACGAGTTCAGATGAATGGCTGTTGCTCGAAGGTAAGATCGCGACATTAGGAGTGACGGATTACGCCCAGGACCAACTCTCAGATGTGGTCTTTTGTGAAATCGCGGTTGGTGTCGGCGACACGCTGGATAAAAATTCGATCGTGGCAACCATCGAATCTGTGAAAGCGGCAGCGGACGTTAAAACACCTGTTGCTGGCAGGGTAACTGAGATCAACGAGGAACTGGCGAATATGCCCGAAGTGATCAACACAGACCCATTCGGCGCAGCCTGGATGCTGAAGTTCGAGTTATCCGATCCGGCAGAACTGGATTCCTTGATGGATGCCGAGGCATATAAGGCATTTTGCGAAACCCGAGGTCATTAATGTACATTCCTCATACTGAGGCTGAAACATCCGAGATGTTGAAAAGCATCGGAGTGAAGCAAATCTCCGACCTTTTCAACGATGTACCGCTTAAACACCGCTTCTCCAGGCTGGCCATTCCACCCGGTGTAACCGAGATGGAGGTGCTTGAGGAGTTGAAGGAGTACGCCGCTGCCAACGAACAGGCAGGGGAACTGGCGTGCTTCCTGGGTGCCGGTGTGTACAATCACTACGTCCCTGCCGCGGTGGATTCTCTGCTGCGCAGGGGCGAATTCTACACGGCGTATACGCCCTACCAGCCGGAAATCTCACAGGGAACGCTGCAGGCGATATTTGAATTCCAAACACTCATTGCCAACCTGACCGGAATGGAAGTGACCAACGCGTCCCATTACGATGGCGCTACGGCGACGGCTGAAGCCGGTGTGATGGCATATCACCACTTCAGAGGCAAACGCCCGAAGATCGTCCTGTCTTCCGCAGTCCACCCGCAATACCGCGAAGTGCTGTGCTCCTACCTGTGCGGATATGAAGATATCCATATTGAAACCGCCGGCAAGGGTGAATCCGCCTTAAGCCACCCCGATAACCTGCTGAAGCTGATTGACCAAGAAACGGCGCTGGTTGTCGTGCAATACCCCGATTTTCTTGGACGGATCTTCGATTTCCGCAACCTGGTGAAAACCGCCCATGAACAGGGCGCCCTGGTGGCTGTCGTTGTCAATCCAATTGCCCTCGGACTCTTGACACCCCCGGGTGAGATCGACGCGGACATTGTCGTGGGCGAAGGACAGCCGCTCGGAATTCCGATGTCGTTCGGAGGACCGTATCTCGGCTTCTTTGCCACGCGCAAAGAATACGTCCGGAAGATGTCCGGCCGCCTGGTGGGAGAAACAACCGACGCGCAGGGACGCCGTGGATATGTGCTTACACTCACCGCCCGCGAGCAGCACATCCGACGCGAAAAAGCTACCTCAAATATCTGTTCCAACCAGGGGTTGATCGCCCTGGCAACCACCATTCACATGAGCCTGCTTGGCAAAAACGGTCTCAAACAGGTGGCCGGTCTCTGCTACCACAAAGCGCATTACGCAGCTAAAGAGATCGCGAAACTGCCCGGTTTTGAAGTGATCGGCGCAGAGCCATTCTTCAATGAATTCATGGTCAAGTGCCCAAAAGATGTGGCCACGCTGAACTATGATCTGCTCGACCTGGGTTTTCTAGGCGGGTATGACCTGAGAAAGGAATACCCGGAGCTTAAAAACCATATGCTCGTGGCGGTCACAGAAATGAACTCCAGGGAGGAGATTGACGACTTTGTTCAAGCCCTCAAGGAGGTCAGCGATGACTGAGCCTACCATTTATGAGCTCTCCTCACCAGGCAGAATTGGGTTCAGGTATCCCGCCCCGGATGTACCCGAATCCGCCCTGCCGAAAGAATTCATGCGGCAGGATTTGCCAATGCCGGAGCTTGCGGAAGTGGATGTGATCCGGCACTTCACCCATCTTTCCACCTTGAACTACAACATTGATAAAGGCTTGTATCCACTCGGTTCCTGTACGATGAAATACAACCCAAAGATCAATGAAGCGACAGCCCGGCTGCCTGGTTTTACATTCACGCATCCCCTGCAGCCGATCGAGACTGTTCAGGGCAACCTGGCGTTGATGTACAACCTGCAGGAACAACTGAAGGAAATCAGCGGGTTCGCCGCTGTTACCCTGCAGCCTTCGGCTGGCGCGCAGGGCGAACTGGTCGGTGTGATGATCATCCGCGCCTATCACCGCTCGCGCTCAGACACGAAGCGAACGCGCATCCTGATTCCGGATTCAGCGCACGGCACCAACCCCGCTACATCCTCAATGACCGGGTTTGAAGTTGTGCATGTCCCCTCAGACGCCCGCGGAAATGTCGACCTGGACGTGCTTAAAAGCCTGGTTGATGACACGGTCGCTGGGCTGATGCTGACCAACCCGAATACACTTGGACTTTTCGATGAGAACGTCATTGAGGTGATCGAAATCGTTCACAAAGCCGGCGGGCTGGTCTATGGAGACGGTGCGAATCTGAACGCCCTCCTGGGGATCGCCAGACCGGGTGACCTGGGCTTCGACATCATGCACTTCAACCTGCACAAGACCTTTTCCACCCCCCATGGGGGCGGAGGTCCGGGTTCGGGTCCGGTTGGTGTATGCGCCAAACTGGCAGATTTCCTGCCATCACCGATCATCGGCATTATAGAACCAGCAACGGAAGAAATAGCGCCGCTTTACGGATTCGTTACCCCAGCGAAAACCATCGGCCGGGTTAAATCCTTCTACGGCCAGTTTGGCGTGCTCGTTCGCGCATACACGTACATCCGCATGCACGGACCGGAGGGCTTACGCAAGATCGCAGAATACGCGGTCCTGAATGCCAATTACCTCCTTTCGCGGGTGCGCGAGTATTATCACCTCCCGTATGAGCGAACCTGCATGCATGAATTTGTGGTCGAAGGCAACTGGCCGGACGTCCCGGATATCCATGCCCTGGATGACGCCAAGCGCTTGATGGATTACAACTTCCACCCGCCCACAAATTACTTCCCTCTCATCGTGCATGAAGCGCTGATGATCGAACCCACCGAGTCTGAAAGCAAGCAAACACTGGATGCCTTCGCCGACGCGCTGGTAAAAATCGCTGAGGAAGCGCGCGTTTCACCGGAATTGCTCAGGGAAGCGCCGCACAACACCCCCATCAGCCGGCTGGATGAGGTAAAAGCTGCTAAAGACCTGGTTTTATGCTGTTGGATCCCCGACCAGGAATGAACCCTGTTTGAATTGAATATCGGCTCCCTCTAAAATGGGAGCCGATTTGTTTTTAAGAAAGTTAACCGACCTTTTGGTGGATGAGTAGCTGGATTCTATCCAGTGCTTCGGGCAGTTTTGATGCATCTTTGCCGCCGGCTTGCGCCAGCGTGGGCCTGCCGCCGCCGCTCCCGCTGATCAACTCGGCCGCCTGCCGCACGAGTTCCCCGGCGTTCAACCCGCGTTTTACCAGGTCATCGGTCACCGCGCACATGATCATCGGCCTGTCATTGGTCACCGAACCGATCGCCACGATCCCGCTTTGATACTTCTGCCTGAAGATATCGGTCAATTGGCGGAGTGTATCCGCATCGGCACCGTCCAGCTCAACAGCCAGGAAGGGAATCCCGGAGATTTCTTTCAATGCGCCTAATTTTTCAAGGAACTGGGTTCTAAACCGGACCTGCATAGCTTTTGTCAACTCGCTCCGCAGGGATTCGTTTTCCTGCTGAAGATTCTCCACTTTAACAACCAGTTCGTCTACTGAGCTGTTGAATGACCTGGCAGCCCGCCTTAAGATCCTGTTGCGTATGCGGGTGACCTCGTATGCCTGCCAACCGGTGACCGCTTCGATCCTGCGGATTCCCGCGGCAGCGCTGCCTTCGCTCAGAATGATGAATGAACCGATCTCACCGGTGTTTTCTACATGCGTTCCGCCGCAAAGCTCGTAAGACACCTGGTCATCGGCATCGATGGTGACTGTGCGCACGGTTTCTCCGTATTTCTCGCCAAAGAGCGCCATTGCCCCCTCTGCCATCGCGGTTTGAAGAGATTTTTCCTTAATGGTGAGCGGATGCACAGCCAGAATTTCATGGTTGACCCCGGCTTCGATCATATCCAGCTGTTCCTGGGTGAGCGCATCCGGATGAGTAAAATCAAACCTGAGCCGATCAGGCGCGACCAGCGAGCCTGCCTGGCGGGCGTGTTCACCTATAACCTTGTGCAGCTGCGCGTGCAACAGGTGAGTGGCGGTGTGATTGCGCATCACGTTCATTCTGCGCACCCGGTCAACTTCCAGGATCGCCGTGTCCCCTCGCTTAACCTCGCCTTTGCGCACCATTCCGATGTGAATGATGATCCCGGCGGCTGGTCTTCGTACATCCTCGACCTCAATCTCCCAGTCCCCGCTTTCACTGCGAATTACGCCAGTGTCGCTCACCTGGCCACCGGATTCGATGTAAAAGCCCGTTTTCGGTACGATCACTTCGACTGGAACTCCCGCGATCGCTGAATCGAGTTCTTCGCCTTCGCTAAATAACCCAACAATCCTGGTGTTCAACCTCAACCATTCATACGGATTGTATTCGACACCGGCGCGGCTGATCTCATTCTTCGCCACCAGTTGCTCGAATGCCTGCCGGTATTGCTCCACCTGCCCGCCGCCGAGCGCTCCGAAGCTCTTCCCCGCCCCAGATTGGATCTTGTGTTCTTCCATGGCAGCCTTGAATCCCGGTTCGTCAACTTCCAATTCTGATTCACGGGCGATATCGCGCGTGATCTCCAAAGGCAATCCGTGCGTGGCGTAAAGCTCAAACGCTTTCTCGCCATCCAGCACATGGCGGCCGTTATTCTTCAACTCGTCCAGTAATTCATCCAGGTGAGAAACCCCCTCCTCCACTGTGCGTTGAAAGCGACGTTCTTCACGGGTGAGGTTTTCCAGAATGGTTTTTCGGTTCTTCACCAGTTCGGGGTAGGCATCGCCATAGTTATCAATGACCACTTCAGCCACTTTTGCCAGGAAAGGCTGATGCAGCCCGATCTTTGAACCGAAGCGCGCCGCACGCCGGATGATCATGCGGCAGACATAATTCCTGCCGGTGTTTCCCGGAACGACCCCGTCCGCGATCAGGAAAGCAGCCGCCCGGCTATGGTCGGCGATAACACGGAACGGCGTGTAATTCTGGTACATCCCTTCCAGGCTGATGCCGGAAAGATCCCGCAATTTCTCCATTAAGGGAGTGAAAAGATCAGTCTGGTAGTTCGAACGGACGCCCTGCAGGATCGCCACGATGCGATCAAAACCCATCCCGGTATCCACATGTTTGGCAGGCAGCGGCTCAAACGTGGTCTGGTTGATCCGGTTGTACTGGATAAAAACAAGGTTCCAGATCTCGAGGTAGCGCGCGCAATCCCCATTTACCCGGCAGATATGCCCGGGAACGTCCTGCTTGTTGCAGAAATCCGGACCCCGGTCGATGTGAATTTCGCTATCAGGTCCGCAAGGTCCGACATCGGCCATTTCCCAGAAGTTGTCCTTGCGACCAAAATACAGGATATGCGCCGGGTCCAGGTTCTTTTGCGCCTTCCATATGTCCGCTGCTTCTTCATCGGTCGCTATTTGGCCCTGCTCGTCTTTGAAACCAGTAACATACAATTTGGCAGGGTCGACCTCCCACACATTGGTCAACAGGTCCCATGCCCATGAGATCGCTTCTTTCTTGTAATAATCCCCGAATGACCAGTTCCCCAGCATCTCGAAGAAGGTGTGATGCGAATCATCCCGCCCAACATCGTCCAGATCGTTATGTTTTCCGGCTACACGCATGCATTTTTGGGAATTGACTGCCCTCGTGTACGGACGCTTGTCGATGCCAAGGAAAACATCCTTAAACTGCACCATGCCGGCATTTGTGAAAAGCAGCGTTTGATCGCCACCCGGCACCAGCGGAGAGGACGGTACAAAGGTGTGCCCCTGGCTGCGGAAATAATCAATAAATGATTGCCTGATCTCGGAACCTGTCATTTTACCTGACATCGTAAACCTGCCTGTTCTTCCTGATTTCGTAGTTTCTGAATTATATTCTAAAAATCTGCCGCAAATAAAAAAGCCGCGGTCCCCTATCGCCGCGGCTTAAGTATTCATCCGGGAGCTATCTTGAAACGGACAGCTTCACCATCTTGCCCTGCTTATCCAGCGTCACCCTGGCGTACTGCCGGTGCACCTTTTCCGCCTGTGTAACCTGTTTGCTGAAGCTGACGACCACCCGGCCGGAGTGCGTTGCGGTGCCGATCTTCGAGACCGGGCTACCGGCTATTGACGGCTGGTTGTACTTTTGGTTTCTGACACGGATCTCAGCGTTTTCGATACCCGGCAGATAATCCTTCACCAGGCTCTTGGCATGTTTGATCATCTTGGGCGCGATTTCGTCATTCTGTTCATCCAGCGACATAGAATCAGAAATGGTTTTGATAACCGGGTGGTTCAACTCGCGCGGGGTGACCTTGCGGGCTGCCCGGGAGGGATCATACGCCACCAGCGGATCGCCATAAAGCACGAAGGAGATCAAGGTTTTCTGATCTTCACCATCCAGGTATCCCTGGCGGCGGTTCAGCTCACGGACAAATTCGATCTTGGCTTTTAACATCGACGCGCCGATGGTCAGCCCTTCGTTCAGATGCTTGAGAATGAGGTATCCCATCAGGTCGGCGCCAATCAATGGTGTGTTCACCGAACCATACGAGATCGTGGTAGAGCCAACCATCGCCAGCACGCCCTTTCCGAGCATGGTCAACGCGATGGACTGATCCTCGGTCCGACCAAATATGTGCCCTCCGTAACAGGCTTCGCTATACACGATCCGTGGAATGGTTGTCACTTTGCTGATTTCAGCGGGGGTCAGCGCAACAGGGAAATCTGGTCCCGGGAGGTTGTCCGTCGAATCTTTTTGCCCGTACCAGTCGCTGCCATCTTCAACCCCGTGTACGTTAAAGTATCCTATTTGAGCTTCCGCGAGTTTCTTCACATCAAAACTGGGTGAATTCCCTCTCGGTGAAAGGTATAAATTCTTCCCCTCGCCAACCGGCCGGAAAGCCACCAGCGATGACCTGCGCCAAACCGAGGCGGTGTAGCCGATATTTGTGAAGGAATTCGTCATCGACTGGCTCCAAAACAGCAGGAGCCTGAGAATCGTCTCAAACAGAGAAGGTTTACCGGCGTCTGCGCCGTGGTAATCGATCAGATTCTTTAGTTGTGAGAGAATCAAAGAAGGATCGGCGCCGTTTTCGCCCGGCAGCCTGCCCACTGCCCAATCAGATATAAAGTAATTGGTATCGAGGGCTGCGTACGGGCTGTCGGAAGGAACGGTTGTGTCAGAATCATCTGTCGGGTTGGGCAGTTTGTGGAAAGGAACGACACCGTCTCCGCCTACGATCAAAACGCTGCCGATCCGTTCACCGGTCTTTTCGAGCGCTTTGTCCAGATCGACCAGCGCTAATTTGATCTTCCAGGGATCCAGTGTATCGACCGGCGTAATGTTGTACTTGCCGCAGATGGTCAGATCGTCCGGCAGAAAGACCACTGAAGTCCAGCCAGCATTGGCTTCGACAGCCTTGCCAAGTTTTTTCATTTGCTCAACAATAAGGTTTTGAGCCTGTTCGCCATAAACCTGCTTCAGCCCGGTCCGCATGCTGAGTATGACATGGGCAGGGTAGCGCTCGTCTTTATGGGTCAATGCGGGTTGCTGAATATCGTTGGCAACCTTCTTGAATTTTTCCTCCACCTCGACGATAAAGGGTGTCTTTTGCTTTTTTGGCGCTTCCTTGATCTTCGGATGCTCCGGGTAAAGCTCGTTGGGGGTTGGAAGAACGCTGTAGCCGTCAAAAGCGGTTACATCCGTCTTGATTGGCTGCCCCGCGTAATGCGCGTCACCGACTGGCGGGCCACCTGCCAACTGGTTCAGCCCCAATTTCCCGGCGACTTCAGCCGGGATAGGCAGGTCAAACTGGATCTTGAGTTCTTTGGGGTACAGGGGGCGATACGGGAAGTTGGCTCCCCATAGACGGACCGGAACCTGGCCGATCGGGTCACTGGATGCGCAATAGTGCAGCAATTTGACCGCTTCGTCGGTATCGCCAGAATCCATCAGGGCGTTTGCCAGCACGATGGCGATCTGTACGCATTCCGGCCACCTGGAATGGTACACCTTGGCAAGAGTGATCAGCGTGTTCCGGTCACTCAGCCGGTTGGTGGTCAGGAGATGGTAATAACAAACGAGTTCGATATGCTCTGTTTCAGTCAAAATGTCGAAGATCTGGTTTTGGGCTTCTGTGATGCGGTTGCCGAGAATTGCCTGCCGGATGCGGCTCAGTTGAAAGCCCCATTCCGGGATCTTATTGACATTGACCGGATTGCCCCCCAAGGCTTTGATCGTGCCAGTCACAAGGGGTAAAAAGGCCGCATCGCTTTTCGAAAAGACTTCTTCTCCGAGGATGGCGGCTTCCGCGTATTCAGGATCCGCGCGTAAGATCTTCTGGATGACAGGAGCAGAATGGGCGTAGCGGTTTTCTTTCACCAGCGCCCGCGCATACATCATGTTGATTTCGAGATCCCCCGGGAATGATGTCAGCCACGAGAGCGCCGCCTGGCGTGAAAACCGGTAGGAAGCAGTGTCATTGGCTGCCTCGAGCATCGCGAGCATCCGTGAACGGTCTACAGTGAGTGTCTTGGGCTCTCTTGAGAAGAACTGAGGGATCATGATGGTGAGCTCACTTCCTGCGATTGATGCACCATGTTAAGTGCAAGTACTGCGCCAAGTTGCCTGTGGATGTTCAGATTACGCGGGTCAAGCGCTGATGCCTTGCGCAGCATGCTCTCCGCGCCCTGGTAATCTTTCGACTCCTTGAGCAGATTTGCGCAGGTGAGGTACAACCTGATATCCGGGCTCCCCTCATCAATGCCCTGTTCCAGTACTTTGCGGGCTTTACCGTATTCCCTCTGGCTGGTAAACACCCCGCTCAGCGAAAGGTAGGCATCGATATCACGCGGTTTACGAGCGATGACCTGGCTGTAGTAGTGTGCTGCCTGGTCAAGGTTACCCATTCTCTCCTGGATCTTACCCAGCAGCATATGCAGCTCCGGTTCCTCGGGGTGCATTTCGAGCGCGTGCTTGGCTACTTCTTCTGCCTTGGTGATGTCGCCACAGATCTCTTCGGCTTCAGCATATTGCCGCAACAACTCAGGGTTCTCCGGGTAGCGTTTTACAAAAGATTCGAGCAGGTCTCGAGCTGCCACAACACCATTGATCTCGCGCACCATGCCAGCGTGCTCGATCATGGTTTGCACCGAGGCATTCTTGCTATCTGAGGTCTTCTCAAGCGTCGCAAGGGCTGAGTTATCGTCCCCGCGGGCTTTTTGCAGCCTGGCCATGAAGACATAGTTGTCCGCGTCTTCCGGATCCAGCTGGATCGCCAGGCGTACCTGGTCGAGAGCTTTTTCAAGCTCTCCCCTGGTCCAGCTCACCTTGCCCGCTTGCAGATGCGCTTTGACAGCTGAGGGATCCGTCGCAACAGCTCGATCAGCTGCATGTGTCGAAAGGTCAAGGTCGCCGTTTTGTAGGTGCGCCTCTGAGAGCATCTCCCACACCTCGTGGCGTTCAGGCTCGTTCTCGGCTGCGTGAACGAGATATTTGAGCGCGTCTACCGGTCGCTTTGCTGCCAGCAGAGCCTCTCCCAACTGGTAATTTACATCCACCTCGCCCCGAGACACCATTTGTGCCAGCTGTAAATGTTCCACGGGTTTTTCAAGGTTGCCGAGGGCTGTCCACAATTCTGCCGCCTTCAAATGCCATTTCGCTTCATCCGGCCAGCAAACGAGCGCTTTTTCAAGAGTTTCAACGGCTTTAGAAAGGTCGCCATGTTCCTCAAACACTTTTGAAAGCAAACGATAAACCAATGGCTGGTTTGGATCTGCTCCCAGTGACTTCTTGAGGATCACGATGGCGGCTTGTGTATCATTCACAGCCTCACACAAAGCCGCTTCAAACATGACGCGCGTATTCTCACAGAACTTTTTCGCCACCTGCAATGCTGTGGTCACCTGGCCAACCTTGCGCAATCCTGTCATCATCACCGCAGCATCCTCCGGCTGCGGGGTCAGCATCGCCAGGGCGCGAATATTATCCTTGGTGGGTGTCATCGCCAGGTTGCCCCGGAGCAGCCACCGCTTGATTTCTTCCTGCTGGTGCTGTGAAAACACAGCATAATCCATGATGTTGATCTTCACGAAATTATCCAAATGTGCCGCGTCCAGATCATGGTGAATGACATCCAGGTTTTCTATGGAGTTGTGGTGTTCGATTCCCGAAATTAGTGCCTTCAATCGCAATAAACCCGCAGTCTCATTGGCTGACGCGAACCCGGTCAGTTGATCAACCTGTTCGTAGACTTCATTCCAGCGGTTGACCGCCACAGCAGCTTTGACCAGGTTGCGGCGCTGACCCAGCTGGCAGATGTACGGAACCGCTGCGCGGTCGATATAAACATTTTCAGCCATCTGGAAGAGCGTTTCCGCGTCAGTGAAACTGCCAGCGTGTACCAGTGCTCGAATTTTGGCAATCTGGTCTGGTTCCTCAACATTAATCGTTTCATTCATGATCGGTTCGTTATCAGCCAAGCCTGCGAACACGCCATCATCCTGTTCTTGTTCCAATATCAATAAACGGAATTGAGAAGTGAACGGGCTGGCCACATCCACTGAAGTGAGATCAAGCGCCTTCGCGTAATCGGTGAGTGAACCAACTGCCAGGGCCACCTCAGCCGCGTAAACCCGCGCCTCAGGATTGTTCGGCTCACGATCGACCCATTCCAGCACCCGCTCCAATAAGCCGGTATGATCTCCTGTTTGCATGCCAAAACGGATCCGCTGGGATACCGCCGGCTGAGAGGAAGCAAATATCTCCTTCCAGCTAACCGGTAAAAATGTCTCATGAATTTTCACTGTTGCGCTGCCGGCCTGCCTCAAAGCCGGAACACCGCCGTCTGGGATCACCTGGTTCAGATCAAAACTAATCTCGTTGCGCATCAGTTCGACTATCCAGGCATCTTCTCGGACGGATTCCAGGACATGCAGCGCGCGCTCATGGTCGCCTATGACCCTGTATAATCCCGCCAGGTTAAACCGGGCTTCGATGCTGCCCAACTCACACGCCTTTTCGAGCCAGTGTATGGTATCTGCCTGGTTGTCGAGCGATGCGAACACGACCGCCGCCCGGATCAGTTCGTCCGGGTTTTCAGAATCAAGCAGAAGTTGTTTGAGGGCGGCTTCTTCCTGCGGGTCAAATTCAGCAATCCCCGCGTCCAGTTTTAATTCAACCCTTGCCAGGCGAAGCCCGATATTCTGCGGGAATTTTTCGACGGAAGCGGCGATCAATTCTTCTGCTTGTTGCGGTTGCTCAAGCGTCTTGTAGAAATCCACCGCCCACTGGATATTCTCGATCCTGGCGGAAATCGCGTCCTTGAGCTCTTCAAGCAGCTGCGCTGCTGCTTCGTCATCACCGGCCAGGTGGAAATTTACCGCCTGGATACGCTTGAGCCCCAGCCAGGAAGGCTGTTTTTCGATAGCCTGGTC
>ERZ1649853.703-NODE-703-length-13640-cov-6.171145_pt1 | contig 13640 bp, 10 predicted proteins | sample MGYA00575353_ERZ1649853 | MGnify/ENA primary metagenome ERZ1649853 (study PRJEB40853, sample SAMN11349654) | freshwater sediment metagenome | isolation source: river sediment | host: Sediment | place: India: Okhla Barrage, New Delhi | collected 2017-02-21 ...
TCGGAAGGAGCAAGAAATGGACTACCAGAACATACTCTTTGCTGTTGAAGAAGGGGTGGCGACGCTCACATTCAACCGGCCGAAGGCCCTCAACGCGATGAACTCACAGACAATGGCCGAACTGCTGTCCGCCGTCACGGTCTGCAAAACGGATGAAGCCATCAAGGTACTGGTCCTCACCGGGGCGGGGGACCGGGCCTTCGTGGCCGGTGCCGACATCGCCCAGATGCAGAACCTGCGTCCGCAGGAGGCGCTCGCATTTATGGAACTGGGGCATGAAACCCTCCGGCAGATGGAGATCATGCCGAAGCCCGTCATCGCCGCGGTGAACGGCTTCGCGCTGGGCGGCGGGGTGGAGATTTCGATGGCCTGCGACATCCGCTTCGCGTCGGAGAAGGCTTTTTTCGGCCAGCCTGAAATCCTGATCGGCCTCATCCCCGGGTGGGGCGGCACCCAGCGCCTCCCCCGGATCATCGGCATGGGCCGCGCCAAGGAGCTCATCCTCGGCGGCGCCCAGATCAATGCGCAGCGGGCCTATGAAATCGGTCTCGTCAACCGCGTCTTCCCGCCGGATGATCTGATGCCGGAAACGCAGAAATTCGCCCGCAAGCTTGCGGGAATGCCGGGATTCGCGCTGAAAATGGCCAAGCACAGCATCAATTTCGGCTATGACCTGGCGCTGGACAATGCCTGCCGGATCGAAACGGAATGCTGCGCCCAGTGTTTCAGCACGGACGACCAGAAGGAGGGGATGAAGGCCTTCCTGGAAAAGAGAAAACCTGTTTTCACCGGGCGATGAACAAAGAAAGTTGAAAATGGTTTCGGCTGATCATTTGCCCCCACGCGAAGGAGGTTCCCGATGAATTTTGCACCCACGGACGAACAGAAGATGGTCCGGGAGATGGTCCGGAAATTTGCAGAGACGCAGATCAAGCCGATTGCCGCGGAACTGGACCGCACCCACCGCCACCCCGAGGAGATCTGCCGGCAACTGGGCGAGATGGGGCTCATGGGCGTTGCCGTGCCGACGGAGTACGACGGAGCCGGGATGGACAACGTGACCTACGTTATGGCCCTGATCGAGATCTCCAAGGCCTGCGCAAGCTGCGGCGTCATCGCCTCGGTCAACAACAGCCTGTACGGCTACCCGGTGAAGGCCTTCGGCACGGAGGCGCAGAAGAAGAAGTTCCTCGCCCCGGTCGCGGGCGGCAAGGTGGACGGCTGCTACGCGCTGACGGAAACCTCCGCCGGCTCCGATGCGGCCGCCCTGAAATGCCGCGCGGAGCTCAAGGGCGACCGGTACATCGTCAACGGGGTCAAGAGCTTCATCACCAGCGGCAACATCGCGCGCTACTGCGTGCTGGCCGCCACAACCGATCCGGCCCGCGGTTACCGGGCCATCATCAACCTGATCGTCGACCTGAAGAACACCCCGGGTTTCCGGATCGGGAAGGTGGAGGAGAAAATGGGTCTTCTCGCCTCCGGGACGGCGGAGCTGGTCTTTGAGGACGCCGAGGTGCCGGCGGAAAATCTGCTCGGAAAGCCCGGCCAGGGATTCAAGCAGATGCTCTCGGGCCTCGATGCGGGACGAATCGGCATCGGCGCCCAGGCCTGCGGGATCGGCCGGGCGGCCCTCGAGGACGCCGTCGAATACGCCAAGGAGAGGGTGCAGTTCGGGAAGCCGATCGCCACCTTCCAGGCGATCCAGTTCAAGCTGGCCGACATGGCCACAGAACTCGATGCGGCGGAGCTGATGCTGCTGCGGGCCGCCTGGCTGGAGGACAACGGCCTCGACTTCGAAAAGGAGGCGGCGATGGCCAAGTATTACGCCTCCGACGTGGCGATGCGGGCGGCGGTCGAAGGCGTCCAGATCTTCGGAGGCAACGGCTACATGAAGGAGTACCCGGCCGAGCGCCACATGCGCGACGCGAAGATCTGCCAGATTTACGAAGGAACGAACGAGATCCAGCGCGTGGTGGTCGCCCGGAAGCTCATCGGCCTGAGGTAATCAATTGGTATGGGTTTCCGAATCCTCTCGGTATGTCGCTCCGTGAGCGGACGGATTCCGTCGAGCGGGACGGTTTCATCCGATCCCACAAGAGGGTTGGTCGTTCTTAGAGATGAAGCGATGGGATGGGCGATAAAAGCAGGGGCTCTCCCTCTGGCAAGGCAGTTTTTCTCCTTTGCCTGCGTCGGCGCCATCGGAACGACTGCGCATTACGTCGTTCTCATCGTTTTGGTTCACTTTGCCCATGTCATGCCGGTCATCGCTTCCGTTTGCGGCTTCGTGACCGGCGCTCTCGTGAACTATATTTTGAACTACCGATTCACTTTCCGCGCGAACAGCCCCCACCCCGAAACGGCTGCGAAGTTCTTCACAGTCGCCCTGGTGGGAGTATTTCTCAATGCGATGATCATGGCTGTCCTGACGGAGTATCTTTCCCTCCATTATCTGCTGGCGCAGGTCGCGGCAACGGGAACGGTTCTGCTCTGGAATTTTGCCTGCAACCGCCTGTGGACATTTCCTGTAGAGACAAACAAGACAAAGCGATGAATTTCACCCGCCGCCTTCGGTGCAGGCCGAAATCTCTCCCAAAAAGACAGATCCCGGTTTTTGAAAAAACCGGGATCTGTCCGTTTTTTTGCTTCGACGGATCTTACTTTTTCTTCCGCTTCTCCAGCTCTTCCGCACGGAGCTGTTTGCGGAGGATCTTGCCCACGTTCGTCTTCGGCAACTCCTTTCGGAACTCGATCTCCGTTGGCAGTTTGTAGGTCGCCAGACGGGTTTTGCAGTACTCGATCATTTCCTCCTGGGTTGCCGTCTCGCCCTCCTTGAGCACGACAAACACCTTTACGCTTTCGCCGCGGGTCGAATGGGGAACGCCGATGGCGCAAGCCTCCTGGACCTTGGGATGGAGGTAGAAGACCTCGTCGATGTCCCGCGGATAGACGTTGAAGCCGCCGGAGATGATCATGTCCTTCTTCCGGTCGACAATATAGAAATAACCGTCTTCGTCCATCGTCGCGATATCGCCGGTGTAGATCCAGCCGTCACGGAGCGTCTTGGCCGTCTCTTCGGGTTTCCCCTTGTAACCGAGCATGATCTGCGGCCCCTTGACGATCAGTTCGCCGCGCTCTCCGACCGGAACATCGGTGACCTCGTCCTCCAGATCCACGATCCGGGCCAGCGTGTCCGGGATGGGAATGCCGACGCTCCCCACCTTCCGGGCGCCTCCGGCAAACGGATTGATATGGGTCACCGGCGTTGTCTCCGTCATCCCGAACCCCTCGACGATGACCGCCCCGGTGGCCTTTTCGAAATCATGGATCACCTCGACCGGCAGCGGCGCGCTCCCGGAGAAGGCCCCCTTGATGCAGCTCATGTCCGTCTTTTTCAGATCCGGGTGGTTCAGCATCCCGATATACATGGTCGGAACCAGCGGCGCAAAGGTGGGACGGTAGAGCCGGATCGCCTCGAGCAGCGGCTCTGGCTGGGGACGGGGAACCAGGCCCTGCGCAAACCCCATGTAAATCGAGTAATTCATCGTGGTGGACAGGCCGAAGACGTGAAAGTAGGGCAGCGCCCCGAGCATGATCTCCGTTCCGGGTTCGAATTTCGGGAACCACGCCTTGATCTGCTGGACCTGCTTGCTCAGGTTTGCGTGAGTGAGCATGACCCCCTTGGAGACGCCGGTCGTTCCGCCGGTGTACTGATACATGGCCACATCCTCGAAGCCGGTCTTCACGGTCGGCGGGTTGGGGGCGTATTTGCCGAGGCACTCCTTCCAACTGAACACGTCCGCGGCCGGCTCCACGTCGGCAAACGGATACTTCTTGAGCCACCTTCCCAGGATCCGTTTGACGGCGGGCAGATAATCGCCGATGCAGGTGTAGACGATCTGCTTGACCTTCGTCTTGGACCGGAGCGCGACCATGCGCTTGACGAGCAGGTCCATGGTGATCAGGGCCTTGGCGCCGGAATCATTGAACTGGTGCTCCAGCTCCGGATCCGAATAGAGCGGGTTGTTCATCACAACGATCCCCCCGATTTTCAGGATCGCGAAGTAGGCGGCGACGCAGGGAACGATGTTGGGCAGCAGGATCGCCACGGCATCCCCTTTTTTGATCCCGAAATCGGCCAGACAGGCAGCGAAACGATCCGTCATCTCCTTGAGCTGACGGAAGGTGACGGTCGTCCCCTGGAAAAGGAGAGCCGGCTTGTCGGGAAACTTTTTCGCCGACCGGTCCAGCATATCCGACATGCAGATCTCTTCATACTTGACAAATTCCGGAACGCCCTTTTCATAGGACTTCAGCCACAGCTTTTCCTGATACCTCGTCTCAGCCATTTACGTCCACCCTCCCTTCTCTGTTTTGTTGATGACCCGTTTGGTTTTCTTTGGATACCACATGATAGAACAGATTATGGGATTTTGCCATAAAAAAAGCCCCTCCTGCTTTCGCAGAAAGAGCTTTTTAAAGGTTTTAGCGAGAAAGCCCGCAGCCCTTCGGCTTCATCCCCGTATCCTCACGACATTCACCGAACAAACGGTCGGCCCCGATGAACCGCCCCTACTCCGGATCAGGAGGCTGGCGGCGCGCAGACGTCCACCGGCGGTTTCTCCTGTTCGAGGTCCATTGACTTCCAGACGATCTCGGCGATGTCCAGCGCGGCCATCGACTCTTCCTTCTTGCGGTCCTTGATCCCGTCGGAGAACATGGTCAGACAGAACGGACAGCCCACCGCAACCGTCGAGGCGCCGGTGGCGGCCGCCTGATCGGTCCGCAGGTTGTTAATCCGCTCGCCGATGTCCTCTTCCATCCACATCCTCGCCCCGCCCGCGCCGCAGCAGAAACTCTTTGCAAAATTCCGTTCCATCTCTTTCAGCTTCAGTCCCGGAACCGCCTTCAGAATCTTCCGGGGCTGATCGTAGATCTTGTTGTAGCGGCCGAGGAAGCAGGAGTCGTGGTAGGTGCAGAGGCCTTCGACGGGCTTCTTGAGCGTGATTTTCCCCTGTGCGATCAGGTCGGCAATGATCTCGGTGTGATGGAACACCTCGAACTCGCCGCCGAAGTTGCGGTAGTCCTTCTTCAGCGCGTTGTAGCCGTGCGGACAGGTGCAGATGATCTTCTTGACGTTGTATCCCTTCATGGTCTCGATGTTCGCCTGGGCCAGGGCCTGATAGCTGTACTCGTTTCCGCCCCGCATCAGCGAATCGCCGCAGCACCCCTCCTCGGTTCCGAGGATGCCGAAACTCACCCCGGCGGTCTGGAGGATCTTGGCAAAGGCCGTGGAGACCTTCTTGCCCCGGTCGTCGAAAGAACCGGCGCATCCGACATAGTAGAGGTACTCGACGTTCGCGTCCTCGGCCAGGGTCTTGACCCCCAGGTCCTTGGCCCAATCCGCCCGCAGATGAGAGCCGATCCCCCACGGGTTGGAGTTGTTGTCGATGTTGCGGTAGGTGAGCTGGAGCTCCGCTCCGAAGTCCGCCTCGGTGAGCACCTTGTACTGCCGCATTCCGATGATCTTGGGAACATGTTCGATCAGCGCCGGGCAATGCTCCTGGCAATACAGGCAGTTCGTGCAGGCCCACAGTTCGTGGAGATCCACCACCTCGCCCACCAGCGTTTTTTCCGACGGCGCCTCCGTCCGCGTCGCACCCGCCACAACGGTGTCGACCAGCGTATCCACGCCGTCGAGGGCCTTATAGACGAGCATCTTCTTCGGCGGTTTTCCGTCGCCTTCCGGGAGGGCAAGCGCCGCCTTTTTGGCGACAATCGCCGCGGGCGCCCGCTCCAACCAGTAGGTCTTCAAATCCTGCAGAAGTTTCTTCGGCGACAGGGGCTTCCCGGAGAGGTAGGCCGGGCAGCCGTCCTGGCAGCGCCCGCAGCGCGTGCAGGCATCCGAATCGAAGATCTGCTTCTTCGTGAACTCCTCCAGTTTGCCGACGCCGAACGACTCCGCGTTCTCGAAATCCCGGATCGGCTCGATGTGCCCCACCGGCTGCAGCGATCCCATGAAGTGGTTCGCCGGCGTCGTGATGATGTGCATCAGCCTGGAATAAGGGATATAGGCGATGAAGCCCAGGGAGAGCAGGGCATGAATCCACCAGTTGACCTTGTGGAGGATCATTGCCGTGTCCTGCCCGACGCCGGTGAGCGTCTTCGCCAGAATCCAGCCGGCAAAAGACCAGTATTCCCAAGGGGGATGGGTCACGTAGATCCGCAGCGCCTCGCTGACGAATCCGGTCACGACGATCGCGAGGATCAGCAAAAGGACGATCCCATCGTCGGGGGTGTTCTCCGGAGCGCCCTTGTAACCGAGACGGTCGGGCTTCCGGATATAGCGGCGGTCGATCGCCAGCAGCACGCCGATCAGGACGAACAACCCGAAGAGGTCCATCATAAACGAGAAAATCAGGTAGAACCACCCCCGCAGAAAGACCCACCCCAGGAGGGGACCCGTAATGTAGGTTTCCTTGGCGATCATGGCCGTCCCGATGAAGAGGACCACGAAGCCGAAGAAGATCAGGCCGTGCATGATCCCGGGATAGGGGTCGCGAAAGGTTTTCACCTGGAGGAGTCCGTTCAGCAGCAGCGACCGGATCCGCTCCCCGAGGCGATCCATCCGGATCTCCGGCTTGCCCAGGGCGACCCACATCTGCCAGCGCCGGTAGACCCCGTAGGCGAAGATTGCCATGGCGAGGGCCGCCAGGGGATAAAAAAGAACACCGAAAGACTCGGCGTTCCAGTAGATCTGCCTACCCTCGTTACCAACCGAAAACGCGACGTGCTCCATAACCCCTCCCGGTAAGAATGACCGACGGGACACAGGCGACGGGGGCAGGCTTCCGCATCACGGGAACCGACGGCAAATCCGTCCCCTGACTCCATCCTCGCGATCCCAACCCTGTCCGAACCGATTCGGCATCCGTTTCGTTGCCGCTGGGACAGACATCTGTGGTCACCCTGTGGAGGCGGATTGGACATCCGCCCCCACAGGGCCCTCGATCATGCCAGCAGTTTCTTGCACTCTTTGGTGAATTCGGGAACGACCTTGAACAGATCATCCACGATGCCGTAGTCCGCCTTGGTAAAGATGGGCGCCTCGGCATCCTTGTTGATGGCCACGATGAATTTCGAGGAGCTCATCCCGGCCAGATGCTGAATGGCGCCGGAAATGCCGCAGGCGACATAGAGGTTCGGGGAGACGATCTTGCCGGTCTGCCCGACCTGATCGGACTGGGGCCTCCAGCCCGCATCGACCGCCGCGCGCGACGCGCCGACGGTGGCGCCGAGAACGGCGGCCAGCTCCTCCAGGATGGCGTATCCCTCCGGGCCCTTCATGCCCCGTCCGCCGGAGACGATGATGTTGGCCTCCGTCAGGTCCACCTTGCCGCTCGCGTCCTTCTGCACCTCGAGGACCTTCGTCTTGAGCTGGCCCGCGTCGAGGGCCGGATCGAACTTCACCACTTCGCCGGCCTTCGCGTTTTCGACCGCCGGGAAGACGTTCGGCCGGAGAGACGCCATCTGCGGGAAGGTGGCGGTCACCACCTCGCCGAAGCACTTCCCGGCATACATCGGCCGGATCGCAAGCAGTTTTCCGTCGGCGATCTTCACATCCGTGCAATCCGTCGCCATCCCCGTCTCCAGCTTCCCGACCAGGCGGGCGGAGAGGTCCTTTCCCTGGGTGGACGCGCCCAAAAGCAGGATGGCCGGATCATTCTCCTTGACCACCTTCGCCACCGCCGCCGCATGCGCATCCGTCGTATAGGGTTCGAGGGCGGGGTTATCCGCCACGAAGACCTTGTCCACTCCATACTGACCCAATTGCCCGGCGATCCCCTCGATCCCCGAGCCGCACAGAACGGCGCATACCTCCTCGCCGAGCTCGTCCGCCAGCTTCCGGGCCGTGCTGGCCAGTTCGAAGCTGATCTTCCGGAACGCGCCGTCCCGCTGTTCTGCAACTATCCATACCCCTTTTGCCATCTTCATATCCTCCTATATGACCTTCGCCTCTTCGCGAAGCAGTTTCGCCAGCTCCGCGGCCTTCGCCGCCGGATCGTCCCCGCAGATGATTTTTCCCGCGGCCCGGGCCGGGGGCGGCACAAACCTGGCCACCTTGGCCTTGGCCGAAACCGTCACACCCAGCGCGGCGGCGTTCTTCACATCAACCGGTTTCTTCTTGGCCTTCATGATCCCGGGGAGGGACGCATAGCGGGGCTCGTTGAGCCCCTTCTGGGCCGACACGATGCAGGGAAGCGCGCACTCGATCAAGAGCTGCGCCCCCTCGATCGGCCGGATGACCTTGACGGAACTGCCGGCAAATTCGAATTTCGTGACGACCGTCACCTGGGGGATGCCCAGCAGTTCGGCCAGAATGGCGGCCACCTGACCGGAATCGTCATCGATGGCCCGCTGCCCGCAGAAGATGATGTCATAGGGGATCCCCTTGATCGCCGCCGCCAGGGCAGAGGCCGTGGCGAAGGCATCCGCGCCGTCGAAAACGGGATCGCAGATATGGATGCCCTTGTCGGCGCCCATGGCCAGCGCGGTCCGGATCGTCTCCATCGCGCGCTGCGGTCCGACGGAGACGATGGTCACATCGCCGCCGTTTTTCTCTTTGAGCCGCAGGGCCTCTTCCACACCGAATTCGTCGTAGGGGTTCATGACCCACTTGATGCCCCCCTCTTCGACGCCGGAACCGTCGGCCTTGACCTTGATCTGGGCCTCTGTGTCCGGGACCTGTTTTACGCATGCAACAATATTCACTTTCGCCTCCTTCGTTTCGATATTTACAGTCTGTTGTTCACCAGGTCCGTGACCACGGACGGATCCGCCAGCGTGCTGGTGTCTCCCAGGTCGCTGACGTCGTTTGCGGCCACCTTCTTCAGGATGCGCCTCATGATCTTGCCGCTCCGGGTCTTGGGGAGACCGTCCGCCCACTGGATCTTCTCCGGGGTCGCGATCGGCCCGATGATGTTCCGGACATGCGCCACGAGTTCCTTTTTCAGCGCATCCGACTTCTCGACGCCGGTGTTGAGCGTGACGTAGGCGTAAATCGACTGACCCTTGATCTCATGCGGATAACCGACCACGGCCGACTCCGCCACCTTCTCATGCGAGTTGAGCGCGGCCTCGACCTCGGCGGTCCCCATCCGGTGGCCGGAGACGTTGATCACGTCGTCGATGCGTCCGGTGATCCGGTAGTAGCCGTCCTTGTCCCGGAGCGCCCCGTCGCCGGAGAAATAGAATCCCGGGAACGGCTCAAAGTAGGTCTCCTCGTATTTCTTGTGATCCCCGTAGATCGTCCGGGTGAAGCCCGGCCATGCGCGTTTGATGCACAGCGCGCCGCGGCCGACCAGTTCCTTGACCTCCTCGCCGGTCGAGTCGTCCACCAGGGCCGGGACGATGCCCATAATCGGCAGCGTCGCCATTGCCGGCTTAATCGGGATCGCGCCGGGCAGCGGCAGGATCATGAAGCCGCCGGTTTCCGTCTGCCACCAGGTGTCGACGATCGGGCAGCGGTTCTTTCCGATCACGCTGTAGTACCAGTGCCAGGCCTCCGGGTTCAGCGGCTCGCCGACCGAGCCGAGGATCCGAAGCGAGGAGATGTCGATGCCTTCCACCCACTGGTTCCCCTCCTTGGCGATCGCGCGGATGGCCGTCGGGGCGGTGTAGAACTGGGTCACCTTGTACTTCTCGACGATCTGCCAGAAGCGGCTGTAGGTCGGGTAATTGGGGACGCCCTCGAACATGATGGAGGTCGAGCCGTTGCAGAGCGGGCCGTAGAGGACGAAGCTGTGTCCCGTCACCCAGCCGATGTCCGCGGTGCACCACCAGATGTCGTTTTCGTGCACGTCAAACGCGAGTTTGTGTGTGTAGGCGCAAAAGAGGAGGTAGCCCGCCGTCGTGTGAAGGGCGCCCTTGGGCTGTCCCGTCGAGCCGGAGGTGTAAAGGATGAAGAGGGGATCCTCGGCGTCCATCGATTCGGGTTCGCACTGGTCGCTCGCCTTGGCCATCTCCTCATGCCACCAGAGGTCGCGGCCCGCTGTCCAGTCGATCTTGACCTTCTCGCCGACCCTTTTCACCACGATCACCTTTTCGACCGTCGGGCATTCCTTCAGGGCCGTGTCGGCGTCCTTCTTCTGCGGGACGGCCTTGGCGCCGCGGAAGGTCCCGTCGCAGACTACGAGAATCCGGGACTTGGAGTCCTGGATCCGGACGGCCAGCGCGTCCGGGCTGAAACCGCCGAACACCACGGTATGGACGGCGCCGATCCGCGCACAGGCCAGCATCGCGATGCCGGCCTCGGGGACCATCGGCATGTAGATGCAGACACGGTCTCCCTTTTTGATCCCATGGGATTTGAGGACATTCGCGAATTTGCAGACCTCTTTGTAGAGTTCGCGGTACGTGATGGCGCGCTCTTCGCCCGGCTCGTTGCCGACCCACTGGACCGCCACCTTGTCGCCGCGCTTCTCCAACTGCCGATCCAGGCAGTTGTAGGCAACGTTCAGTTTCGCGCCCTCGAAATACTTCAGATAGATCGGCCCTTTGCGGATATCGAAGTTGAAATCCTCGACCTTGTCCCACTTCTTGAAGAAGGTCAGGTATTCATCCGCCTGCTTGGCCCAGAAGCCGGGCGGGTCGGCCAGGAACCCCGCTTGGAGCTTCTCGTACTCCTCCCGGCTTTTGATGTACGCGATTTTACGAACCCTCTCCTGTACCGGATAGACCTCTTTCAACTGTACCTTTTCCTCTTCTGCCATCGTGACCTCCCTTTTTATACTGAAATCGTTTTTAGGCTTGAGCGACCCTTCCTACCGTCAGAATTGCTGCTTCATCCGATCCGGGACGACGGCTTTCCGCGGCATCCCACGCCCGTCATCCCTTTGTTCCTTATCAATACCGTATGGTTAATGGCGATCCTTCAACACCGACCCGCCTTGGACAGAAAAGGACCCGTTCCGGTGAAAAACCGGGAAAGCCCCTTCCAAGTCAATCGGTATCGCTCCATGGCCAGAAAATAAGGATGCGTTGGTATAGCAAAATCCGGGCACAGATTCGGACCGCCCGGAGATGTCACTGATTGTGAACGGCGGTCACTATATGACCAGAGGTCATGTCATTTCGGTTGAGCTGTATATCAAGACGTTCCGTATGTCAAGAACTATTTTGGGATGAAAAGATGACCCCTTCAAGGCAGGAAATCGAGCCCGTGCCGATGCCTTTTCGCCCCTCCGTGGATCGACAGTTTCCAGAAAATCCGCGAAGCGTTCCCGACACGATGCCGCGGCAATGTGTGTCCTTTTCGACACACTTTTCCCTGGATTCGGTTTTTCCTGTCCCATTGTTCGACGGTTTGCCCGATTCACCCACCCGCCTTGAAGCCCAAGATGAGAGGAAAAGTCAGACTGAACACGGTGCAGGACGCCGTTTTTTATGGGTTCTATGGGGCACGCACTCCCGTCCGGCCCCGGCGGGACTCCCGTCCGTCCCGGGGAATCGGCTGATGGTATGGGGTTTGCAGGTCGGAGGACAGCGGTTGCAGACCGCATCCCGCAGTTGAGAGAAGAAGATTGGGGCTTGACATCGCCCGCAAGGGGTGTTAGCGTTCGGCAAAATTTCCTTGAAAGGAGGTGATCTCCCGGGTATCGGTTGAAGCGGCCTTTGGGGAATGCAGCGAGATTCCCCGCCGGGTCCGGACCGGCGGAAGACAGGCCGCAAGCGGAGACGCGAAAGCGTCTGGGTTTTAGGGGTTCCCCATGCCCGTGGGGACAGAAACCAAACCAAAAATTCAGGAGGAAAACCATGAAGAAGCTTTTGATCGTTTTGCTGTCGCTGGGGCTGGTCCTCGCCTTCAGCATGACGGCGTCCGCCCTGGACGTGAAGTTCGGCGGGCAGTATTATCTGACCGGCGCCTATTGGGGAAACTCGGGCGCAGCAAAGGAAGATGATGCCACATCCCGCGCCTTTTTCTACACACGGACGAGAGTCCAGACGACATTCAAAGTGGCCGAGGGGCTGGATTTCACCACCCGTTTCGACGCCCTAGAGAAGCAGTGGGGGCAGACGAACTGGAAGGGCGGGTATTCCGACGAGTCCCTGAGCCGTCCGATGCCGCCCGCGGCCAAAGCCCCGCGTCATACCCAGGAGAATTTCGAGTTCGAGCGCGGCTATGTGACGTTTAAAACCGCTATTGGCGGGTTCCAGATCGGTTATCAGCAGGCGGATGTCTGGGGAACCGCTTTCAGCAACAGCGAAACCACGCGGCCCCGGATCATTTATATGCTGCCCCTGGGTCCGGTGGACCTGAATTTCGTTTACGAGAAGTTCTATGAGTCCGACACCGCGATCGCTTATGGCGCCACCAACCGTCACGCCGACGCGGATTACGACACCTACGCCTTCGCCCCGGTTTACAAGTTCAAGGGCGGGGACACCGGTGTGCTCTTCAAGTACTACGTAGACCACAGCCGCCGGGGTGACTTGGGCTACACAACGAACGTCTTGTACATCGCACCGTACGTGAAGGCCACATTCGGCCCCGTGTATATCGAGGCGGAATTGGGCTACACGGGCGGAAAAGCCGCCGAGTTTGACGCAGGTGGAACCGACAAAGACTTGGAGGGGTGGGGCGGCTACATCAAGGCGCAGGGGAACTTCGGCCCGGCCTTCGTCGGCTTCCAGTACGGCTATGCCTCCGGCGACGACGGAGCGGATGCAGACAAGACCAAGACGTATCCGATGGGCGGCGGCACGAGCTGGAACCCCGCAATGCTCCTGCTGAACGATGACCTGAACACCTGGGGCAGCGGCGGCACGACGACCAGCCCGACCGGCATCACCAGCAGGAAGTACAACATGATGCTGGCCAACCTGTACGCCGGCTTCAAGGTGACGCCGAAATTCCAGATCGATGGCGCGATCACGTGGGCCAAGGCCAACGAGGTGGCGGATCACTGGGATGAGGATCTGGGATTCGAATTCGACCTGTCCTTCACCTACAAGATCTACGACAACCTGAGCTACATGGCGGGTGCCGCGTATCTTGTCACCGGCGACTACTTCAAGTACGGCGTTGCCGGCAAGGAGATCGACAATGACTACCTGCTCCTCAACAAGCTGACGCTGAGCTTCTAAGTCGGCCTGTCGGATCGGAGTCAACCTTTTCAACCCGCCCCGGGGAGAGATCCCCGGGGCTTTTTTTGTCCATCTACCCCGCCAACCGCCTTGACCCGACGGCCTCTGCATGGTAATGGTTACCGTGCAGTTTCTCCATTTCCATTCCCGGCCATTGCGGACGGAAACGGTGCCGATCCGATCCCGTCGCATCCGGAACGGGTCGGCGGATAAGCGGCGCGGGGGGGCGCGATGCCGATCTACGAATTTGAGTGTGCGGTTTGCGGCCGCCTTTTCGAGCGGATCATGAAGGTCGGCGAAGAGAGGCCGCCCTGTCCGGATTGCGGAAAAAGGAAAACCCGAAAACGGATTGTCCCGTTCCGGACCAACGCCTGGTCGACTTTCCTCGACGGGATGGAAAGAAAGGTCAGCCCGGAGAAATTCAAGTAGGGATTGAGGTAAGGAGAGGCCATCGAAAAGATCCACGGAAACCTGACCGGACTCGGCGCCGATGA
>ERZ1649853.706-NODE-706-length-13634-cov-6.184255_pt1 | contig 13634 bp, 7 predicted proteins | sample MGYA00575353_ERZ1649853 | MGnify/ENA primary metagenome ERZ1649853 (study PRJEB40853, sample SAMN11349654) | freshwater sediment metagenome | isolation source: river sediment | host: Sediment | place: India: Okhla Barrage, New Delhi | collected 2017-02-21 ...
GAGGTGTCGTAAATATTGTTATTCCCAACCTGCGTGACTTTGACAATGGCGGTGTCACTCATTCCACCTGTGGCGCTGATCGGTACAGTGACTGCCACATCGAAGGTGACGCTTTCCATGCTGCCCAGAGTACCTAATGAAGAAGGCGCACTCACTTCCCAGTCATGGGTGACCGACACTTTGAAATCCTTTGCGGTCGACAGGCCGTTGGTGTACGCCATCGTATAGGTGATTACCTGTCCGGGGAAGCCTACATCTTCGGCACTGTCCGGTGTCATTTCTGAAGCAACGGTGAGGAAAGTTGCCGTGGGCACTCCCCAATTCCCATCTGCATCCTGGCTTTCAACGAAGAGGATATGGCGTCCAGCATGCAATCCACTGGTATTAATTGTGGCCTTGATACCTTCCGATTTGGCATTGAAACTGCCATCGCTGGCTTCCATCGGATAAGTCACGGTACTTGTTATCCAGGAGGGTTGGTCAATGCTGTAGCGCGCCGCGGCGATATTTTGGGTAGGCTCGCCGCTGCCGCCGTAACGCTCATCATTTGCAGTCGCGGTGAGGTTAACTGTCTGCCCGGGATGGATATTATCTGGAAGAGCGCTCAAGTAGAGCGACTCTGGACCTTTCGGGTCGATATAGGGCTGGCGGCTGGCTTTGAAACCATAGAGCAGCGAATTTCGGTTCGTCGGGTAGATCGTGTTTTGGAAGGTATCACAGTCCTGGAAGAAATCGGTGCCCATTTCAAATGTATAAGAAGCTACGCCCAAGGTGCCATAAGTCCAATCGTCGGTGGTACCATTCGTGGGATATAACCCGTAAGATTGGTACGGGGTATAGTCATTGAAATAAGCATATTTTCGCCCTAGCGTTTGGAGTTCTGTATAGTTTGGAGAATTGTCGCCAGTCCAACCCCAGGGCCATAAAACCAGACCTGCTGCGGAATGCAGGGTGACAATGGATCCGGTAGCTGTGATCGGAGCTGGGTCGTCGTCTAGCGGGCCGCGTTGGTCTTCGAAAAGGGTGAGTACATAATTCTCGATGGCCTGCGTCTCGGGTTCAGAGTTTTCTGCGGGTCCGCGGTAAGTCTCGTCACAAGGATATGTACTGGAGCCAGGTCCGTCCCAATGGAAGCCATAATTTCGATTGAGGTCTGTGCCCCAACTGCTGGGGCTACTACAACCGTCGTCGCTGTCGGTATTCTTTCGCCAGTATTGGCCTGATTCTGCAAATTTGCGGCCATCTGGATTGGTCATCGGGACCACATGGATTTCATAATAATCCAGCAGCCAGTGAATATCCGCGTTTGAATTGTAGCTGCCGAGTAGGTATTCAATAAGGCGAGTAGCTGCCTCAGCGGTTACGTACTCTCGAGCATGGATCTCTGCCATTACGAAGAAGGTCGGTTTGGGTCCGGGGATATTCTCGTTTGTAATCCGCATAGCCCAGATGTCATAGCCATTATCTGGGTTCTGGTCTTTCTCCCAGGAATCGCCAATATCGATCAATTCGGTCAGGTCGGGATACTCGGCTGCCAGCTCCTGGAGGTCGGTGTAGGTCTCTTCCACAGTGCGGTAGCAAGGGTACCCAGGGATGCTATCGGTTCCTTGCCCCAGGAGCGGCACCAGCGGCTGGTGGATCTTATCGGTCATTGCTTGGTCGATCTCCACGCGATAGCCTTCCCGGATGAGCAATTGGGCTTCTTGTTCGGTAAGCATTGCCACCAGATAGCCTTCAGCCTGGTTAACGCTCCAGATATCCAACCTGGCAGACAGGCTATCCAGGTTGGCGCGTGTAGGATAATAAATCCTTGCGATAACGAACTGCTCATTGGGGGTCTCAACTTGCGATGCCTTCCCTGGCACGGTCGTGAGGCTGCCCAGAGTTCCTAGACAAAGAATGACGACCATGAGAAGATGATATATTCGTTGTATGCGCATCACGATTCTCCTTTAAGGCATAAGAATTACTTAACGGTTAGTGGCATATACAGATCATACCAGCCAGCTAGAGTAGTCAACTCAACACTCTGTTGCTGAGATGAGTCGCCCCCTGATGTGAATGTGACAGTTGCAATGTTGACATCCCCGCTGCGTGCTATCTCTGGTACATAGATGACGATCATAACCTGAGTTGAATCATTGGCAGTGATCGGGCCGATCTCTACAGGCGCTTCGAAAGCCCAGCCACTGGACAGTTCAAGATTGAAAGTGTCACTGATGTTACCCATGTTAGTGATGGTCAACGTGTATGTCAGAGGTACACCCGATGTGGCTGCTACCAGATCAGCTGTCTCGACTGAGACTTGCAGCCCATAGACCGCGTTCGCAGTGGTGGCGAGGGTTGCTGTAGCCGGCAGGGTGCCAGGCACTGCAGAATCCAAAGTAATTTCAGCAGCGTCGTTTGCGCCAGCCATTGCTCCCGATGGAATTGCAACTGTGATCAGGATACTACCAGCCTCCCCTGGCGCAAGCGGGCCGATGGTAGCCGGCGCAGTAGTTTGCCACGTCGCACTGTTCACGGTTACCTCATACGTATCCGTCATATCACCTGCGTTGGTCACTGTAAGCGTATGGGTAATGGTCTGACCGGGATCGCCAAAGGCTGTTGAATTTTCCGGTGACACTACCGGACCGCGCAGCAATGCAGTGGTGGTAAGGGTAGCGACTGTGCTTTGATCTGGGTTCTCTTGCGAGATCAACGTGATCTCGGCTGTATCGGAGTCCCCTGGCAATGCTTCGATCGGCACACTAACAAAAATCGTTAGATCAATGCTTTCACCAGCTGCCAGTGGACCGATAACATCTGCCTCTGGCGTTGTCGTCCAGACACCGGTGGCGCTGACATCGAAACTGTCGGGCGCGTTACCGGTATTTGTCACCAAAAGTGTGTAAGTAACGATCGACCCTGGATATCCCTCGCCAGTTTGACTGAGAGGATCGATGACTAGATCATAATAGTTGGCGGTCGTGGTTGCTGTCGCACTATCGCTCACTCCTGTGCCGGTTACTGTAACCAGCGCGGTGTCACTTTCACCTAACGTGGCGGTGGGTGGAATACTTACGGTCAGTTCGAACTCAGCGCTCTCCAGGCTGCCCAAAGGCCCCAGGGAAACCGGCGCACTGAAAGCCCACAGGCTGTCGATAGCGATGGTGTAAGTGTCTGTAAATTGCCCAATGTTGGTAACTTGTAAGGTGTAAGTAACATCTGCTCCTGGGTCCGCCTGGGAGGTGGAAGCGGGTGGGGTGAGGGAGACATTGTAATCCGTGGATTGTACTTCGAAGAAGATCGCCGTGAAAGGTCCCCACACTCCCTGGTTGTTCTGGCCATGTACGAGCAAGTAATGCTTACCTGGATTGACGGATGTGGTATCCACCACTGCCTCGACATCCTCGCTGGTCTCATCCCATGCACCGTCTGAAGGCAGCATGGCGATGCCCGTACCGTCCTCACCGGGAGCATCAATGAAATACTCTGCTGCCGCAGCGGGATAGACTGGATCTGATCCGTAGCGGTCATCCGTGATCAGTGCGGTTAGGTCAATGGCTTCGCCCTGGATCGCGGAATAGGGGCTTACCGCTAAATTCTGTGCATCCGGACCGAAGGCAGTCATATAGGGTGTATGCGCAATCTTGTGCATGTAAATAAATACCGGGCGGTTTTCAGCCCAGAAGTTGCGCGTCATACCGTCGATGCCATCCTGGCAACCATAAGCAGGAAAGAAGTCACCGCAACTCCCATAGTTTGGCCCAACCTCGAAGGTATAGGCGGGGATGCCTAGCTTGCCATAAGTCCAATAATTGGCAGAGCCGTCCACAGAATAACCTATTGTTCCAGCCGGGTAATAGTAAGGGTCGATGACAGCTATCTTGCGGCCGATATCTTCCATTTGCTGCTGGTTGGGAGCATCAGGATAGCCATCCAGGTACCATGGCCACAGGATGTCATCGGCATAGCTGTGCAGGCTGACGAAGATGCCTGTGGTAGTTAGAGGTGCCGTATCGCCAATTTCGTCATCGCCATTGGGTCCGTTCTGGTCTGGAATCAGTGTGACGATATATTGTTGAAAAGCGCTGGTTTCTGGCTCTGATGCACGGGCCGAACCGCGATAAGTCTCGGAACATGGTTCCCCAGATGAGCCACCGCAACAACCCCACAAGAAGCTATGGTTGCGGTTCAGGTCTACGCCCCAGGAATCCGGATATGAGCAGCCATCATCATTGTCCATGTTCTTGCGTCGGTAATTATCGATATCCTGCTCGTTTACGCGGTAGCCATCGGGATTTTGCATTACCAGCACATACACCGCATTATGATCTACTAACCAGGTTGCATCTGCATCAATGCCATAGCCTCCCTGGTCGAGATAACCGGAAGTAAGATACTTGATGTAACGGATTGCCAGCTCCGGGGAGCTTACCTCCCGGGCATGGATTTCAGCCATGATGAAGAAGACGGGTTTATCTTCGATAGCGCCATACGCAGGGTCCTCGTTGGTCACGCGCAGAACGAGCATGTCGCGGTTATAACCGCCATTGTCACCCTGCCAGGCATTGCCGATATCAAATAGCTCGGTGAGCTCAGGGTATGTAGCAGCCGTTTCTTCCAGAAAATCAACAATATAACGACCGTAAGCATTGTAATATTCATCATCGAAGTAATAATAGCGTGGATCAAGAGCGGCATTCGGAGATAGTATTTGGGAGGTCGTCTCCTCATCAATTTCGACACGGTAGCCGAGGCTGACCAGCCAGTCGCGCTGTGCAGGATAGACGGAGGCGATAATATAACCTTGCTCTCGGTGATTCTCCCAGATATCCAATGAACCAGCAATCGCTTCTAACTCTTCCTGGGAATTGTAGTACACTCGTACACCCAGGCGATCCGCTTTAGTTGTCTGCAGGCTGATCGCTTGGCTGGATTTGATCGAGGCATCAGCTGGTGTAATACTAGCTAAAAGACCTGCCAGGAAAGAAGCGCAGCAAAGCAAGCCCAATGTGATGAAGATGACGCGCTGTATTCTAGGGTGAACTTTTTGCATTTTTAAATTCTCCTCAAAAGGCTAGTCTTCAATGTAAGGAACAAAAGCTGCGCGCGCCAGGCCTTGTTCGAAAGCTTTCTTTGCCACAGCACGAGCAACAGCCTGGTGGACATTCATATCCAGCGGGTTAGGCACCAGTTCATCAGGCGGGGTCAGGTCGGCAATCGTTTGTGCAGCAGCCAGATACATCTCATGACTGATGTGCGTAGCATAAGCGTCCACCGCTCCACGCAGGATACCTGGGAAGCCCAATACGTTGTTCACTGATTTTCCGTCGGCTGCAAAAGCCGCGCCGGCGGTGACTGCTACTTTAGGATCAATTTCCGGGTTAGGATTCGAGAGCGCCAGGATGATCTGTCCTTTGCGTACCCATTCGGGCTTGATCAGTCCTGGAGCGCCTGTGGTGGCGATGACCACATCGGCTTCTAACATGATCTCGCGTAACGTGGCGCGCTTGCCACCAGCTTTCTCGAAGCGGACCAGTGCCTCCTCCGATAGATCTGCGCCCAGTACCGGATTGCCGGTGAGCTGCATCAGCATACGCCCGATGGCATTGCCGGCTGCGCCTAATCCCACCTGTCCAATCACAAGTTTGGACATATCTCTGTTGGTGATACGGCAAGCGGTGGTCAACGCCGCAGTGCTGACCACAGCAGTGCCATGCTGGTCGTCGTGCATTACCGGGATGTTCAGCCGCGCTTGCAGTGTTTCTTCGATCTCGAAACAGCGCGGCGCAGAGATATCCTCGAGTTGGATCGCAGCGTAGGTGGGAGCAATAGCTTCCACGGTATCAATAATGCGCTGAGGGTCTTTGGTGTTGAGCAGCACTGGAACGCCGGAAAGACCGACCAATGTTTCCATCAGCATGGCTTTGCCTTCCATAACCGGCATGCCAGCTACGGGGCCGATGTCTCCCAGCCCCAGGATGGCTGTACCGTCGGTGACGATGGCAACCATGTGGCTGATGGCGGTGAACTGGCGCGCCAATGAGGGGTCTTTGGCGATCTTTAGACACACCTCTGCCACGCCAGGCGTGTAAACCCGCCGCAATGTTGCCAGGCTGTCGATCTTCGTCCGGCTGCGAATTGCGATCTTACCCTTTTGGTGCAATTCTAACACTTCATCCCTTATTTCCAGGATGTGCGTTTCAGGAAAAGCCGCAATGGCTTCCAATACCTTATCCATTTGCGCTTCATCGTCGGTATATATCGTGACATCCCGTATAGTTGAAACATGGCTTTCCCGGATCAAGCGTACGTCGCCGATGTCGGCTCCCGCATCGCCAATGATCGAAAATAGCCTGCCGAGCGTGCCGATGCGTTGCTCATTACGCACACGGATCGTGCGCATGTACTTCTCGCTAGACTCGGGATAAGAAGTCGTTGGGTTATCTGATAGCATAAGAGACTCTCTCACTGGTTATGCCACAATTTGAATTCCTTTAGGGTTGAACCGCCAATGAATTCCCGCATGATCGAATTGCCCGGAATGTAGTCAGCGCTGATGGGCACAAACCACTCTAGCAGTGCTAAGAGTCGCTTGGCTTCGATGAACTCGGGCACACCTAGGGGTACCTGGCGCAGTAAGGGCTCAGCCAGCGGCTTGAGTACAGACAACTCGTAAGCTAAGGCTGAATTGAACATCACGTCAGCGTTTTCTTGGAAGGGGAAAATATAAGCCTTCTCGCCACGCCGCACAGAATCCCAGCGTTGGATGGTATCTCGTGCATTATAGCCGCGCTCGCGGGCATCCCGCACGATGCGGCGCACCAGGCGCGTGTCGGTGGTGGAAATGCGGTTGTGATGATCAAGATTGAGTTGGGTCAGTGCTGAGGCGTAAATTCGGAACGTCTGCTGTACGGGCAGTCCAGGCAGCAGGTCAGGATTCAGCCCATGGATGCCCTCCAGGATGATCACCTGCCCAGGTTGGAGCTGGATTTCTTCGCCGCTTTCCCCGCGTCCGAGTTTAAAATTGAAATGTGGCATTTGCACCCTCTCTCCAGCAATTAGACGGCGCAGATCATAAGCCAATCGCTGCGTATCTAGTGCTGTCAGTGCTTCGAAGTCGGGTTTGCCATCTGCACCGAGAGGTGTCTCATCCCGGTCGTGAAAATAATTGTCCATTTCCAATGGAAAGGGTGAGATGCCTTGCGAGATGAGCTGGATCGCCAATCGTTTGGATAGGGTGGTCTTGCCACTCGAAGAAGGGCCTGAGATCAGGATGATCCGCACAGGGTTCTCGGTGTCCGCCCTGTCATAGCGAGCTTTGATTTGTGCAGCAATCTCAGAGACATGTTGTTCGTGTAAGGCTTCCGAGACCAGGATAACTTCCTGCCATTTGCCTGCATCAATCGCGTCATCCAGCGCACCGACGTTGGCAATCCCCAGCCTGTCTAGCCACTGCCCGTATTGCCGGAAGGTGACCAGCAGCTTGGGATATTCGGGCATTGGCAAGAGCTCGGTTGGTCGGTGTTTGCGCGGGAAGCGCAAGGTGAACCCGCCATTTGTCTCGCTCAGACCGAACCAGCGAAGGTAGCCGGTAGAAGGCACCATATAGCCGTGATGGTAGTCTTGGTGATCGCCCAGGCGGTAAAGTGTCAGATAATCCTTTTTTCGGTGTGCCAGTAAGCGCACCTTATCCGTTTGCGCTTTGGCTTCAAAGTAGGCGATCGCCTCGACGAGTGGAGCTTCTCGTTTCGTGAACGGAAGATCCTGCTCGACAATGGATCGCATGTGGGCTTCCAGCAGTTGTAATTCCTCGTTGGTTAGTGGAGGATGCCCTTTTACCTCGCAATAATAACCACCCGAAGATACCGAATGGTCGATATTCAGAGATGCTTCTGGAAAAAGATCATCAAAGGCTGCATCCAAAAGGAATGTCAATGAGCGACGATAGATCAACATACCGTCGGGTGTTCCCATCGTCACAGGGCGCACGACAGCATCTAATTGGATTGGGTAAGTCAGCTCGCGCAGTTCTCCATTAACAACCGCACCCACAATAGGTGGCGAATCAGGCGTATTCAAAATTTGCAAAAAACTACCCACACACGCGCCGCGTGGGCCGCAAATTACCTGCTCATCCGGCAAGTGAACCTCAACGGAGGGGCGAGGAATGACATATTGAAAACTTTCGGGGGGGTAATTATCCATGGGTGCTATGCAACCGGTAACCTATACCAAGCAACGTATTGTAACATTAAGTAAATCCGTTGATGCTAACAATTAAGATAGAGGGACCCGGCATATTGCTTTACCGGGTCCCTGTGCCTATTCTATTTCTCTAGCGCTGCCACTCCACAGCATAAAGCGAGGTCTTTAGCTGCCTTCACCTCATCAACACGCCCTACAGGTGTGATGTGCGGGGCTTCTTTGAGCAACTGCGGTTCATTGTGCGCTTCTTCTGCGATCTTGATCAAAACATCCGCAAATGCATCCAGCGTTTCCTTGTTTTCGGTCTCGGTTGGCTCGATCATCAGCGCTTCGTGCACGATGAGTGGGAAGTAATTGGTGGGTGGGTGGAACTTGTAATCCATCAAGCGCTTGGAGATATCCAGAGCTTGCACGCCTGGTGCGTCATCCCAACGTCCTTCCATTACGAACTCGTGCATACAGATGCGGTCATATGGCACATGGTATGTGTCGCGCAGTCGCGCCAGCAGGTAGTTAGCGTTCAGTACCGCAAATTCGGCAACTTTGCGCAATCCATTGCCACCGTTCATCAACATATAGGTGTATGCTCGCACGATCATGCCAAAGTGACCGTGGAAGGATTTCACGCGGCCGATGCTCTTAGGCGGGTCGATAAACCCGTAGAGTGGTGGCATTTCGTCGTCGCCTTCCTCGATCACATCCACCAACGGGCCGGGCAGGAAATCGACTAGTTTGGAACACACACCTACCGGTCCAGCGCCGGGTCCACCACCGCCGTGCGGGGTGGAGAATGTCTTGTGAAGATTGTAGTGGAGCACATCGATTCCCAGGTCACCCGGTCGGACAACACCGAGCAGGGCGTTCATATTAGCGCCATCACCGTACACTAGCCCACCAGCTTCGTGAACCAGGCGGACTACCTCTTCGACATTCTCGTCGAATAACCCGAGTGTGTTGGGGTTGGTAAGCATCAAACCTGCCAATGTGTCATCGCATTCGGCTTTCAGCGCCTGCAGGTCGACGTTGCCGCGCGAGTCGGATTTGAGTTCCACCACGCGCATACCGCTCATCGCAGATGTTGCCGGGTTGGTGCCATGAGCGGAATCGGGGATTAGAATCTTGTCGCGCTTGGTGTCATTGCGAGATTGGTGATAAGCGCGGATGATCAGCACGCCAGTCAATTCGCCATGAGCACCAGCCGCCGGTTGTAGGGTTACACCCGCAAATCCGCCAATTTCCTTGAGCCATTCCTGCATCTGGTGCATTAGCACCAGGATGCCTTGGACGGTTTCAATGGGTTGCAGCGGGTGTGCCCAGGCGAAGCCCGGCAGGCGGGCGGTTTCCTCGTTAACCTTTGGGTTGTATTTCATGGTACAGGAACCCAGCGGGTAATATCCGGTGTCAATGCTGTAATTGAGCTGCGAGAGGCGTGTAAAGTGCCGAACAACATCCATCTCGGAGAGCTCCGGCATAGGAAGTTCCTGGCGGAGCAGCTCGGTTGGCAAACTGCTCAACGGCACATCCGGCTCGGGGAAGCGTACACCCTGCCGCCCTGGGGCAGAGAGATCACAAAGTAGCGGCTCAGCCATGGGACACCTCCGAAAGGACTTCGATGAATGTGTCGATTTCATCACGTGTGTTCATCTCGGTAACAGCAACCAGCATGTGGTTCGCCAGGTCAGGATAATCCTGACCTAAATCATACCCGCCCAGGATGTTGTGGTCGAGTAGGTGGTCATTGATATCGCTGACCGGGTCCGGACAGACGACTACAAATTCGTTGAAGAAAGTGTCCTTTGACCACAAGGAATAACCGGGGATTGATGTGATCTGCTTGGCAGCATAGTGTGCCTTGTGGTAGTTGAGCTGGGCAAGCTGGCGCAGGCCATGTTCACCCAGCAGGCTCATATACACAGCCGAAGCTAATGCCATCAAGCCCTGGTTGGTGCAGATATTCGAAGTGGCTCTCTCGCGCCGGATGTGCTGCTCGCGTGCGGTCAAGGTCAACACATAGGCACGCTGGCCGCGGTTGTCCACAGACTCACCAGCCAGGCGGCCTGACATCTTACGCACATATTCTTTGCGGGTGGCGAACAAGCCCAAATAGGGTCCGCCAAAGGATAGTGGGATACCCAGGGGTTGCCCTTCACCGGTGACAATGTCGGCACCCATATAGCCCGGTGGGGTGAACAAACCCAGGGCGATGGGATTGATGGAAACACACAACAGGGCGCCAGCCTCGTGCGTTATCCGGGCGAGCTCGGTGTAGTCATACACGCGGCCGAAGAAATCGGGGTATTGAACGACTACTAGTGCAGTGTTGTTGTCAATCAGCGAGAATAGGCTTTGCGGACCAGATTGTAAGTTGCCTTCTCTGCCATCACCCACGAACAAGATGTTGCTGCCAGGAGTATATGTGCGCACTACCTGGCGATATTGCGGGTTCAAGGCGGGTGATAGCACGACCTTGCTGCGCTTGCCGCGGAAGTTGGCGTAGGCCATATTCACCGCCTCTGCCACGGCTGTCGCACCGTCGTAATGCGATGCATTACAGACTTCCATGCCAGTCAACGCTGCCACCAGGCTCTGGTATTCGAAGATCGCTTGCAGTGTGCCCTGGGCAAGCTCCGGTTGGTAGGGCGTGTAGGCGGTCATGAATTCGCCGCGCCGGATGATCGCATCCACTGCTGCGGGGACGAAGTGGTTGTAAGCTCCAGCGCCGAGGAAACATGCCAGGTCGCGTGAGGTTTCGTTTGCCATTGCCAGACCTTGCAACTCGCCCACTGCTTCCATCTCGGTGATAGCGGGGGGCAGGTCTAGCTTGGGGAAACGATGACCGGCTGGAATGGCCTGAAACAGGTCCTCCAGCTTGTTCACGCCGATGGTACGAAGCATTGCCTCCCGGTCGGCGTCAGTATGGGGAATGAACATAGCAACTCCTTTGCTGGTTAATGCTGTGTAGCGCAAAACGCTTCATAAGCGCTTGCGTCCATCAGCCCGTCCACCTCGGCTGGATTGCTCAGCTCAATTTTGATCATCCAGGCTGCACCGTAGGGATCAGAGTTGACTACTTCCGGTGTGCCACCCAGAGTCTCGCTGATGGATACCACTTTACCGCTGGCCGGGGAATAAATGTCGGCTGCGGCCTTGACCGACTCAACCGTGGCAATCGTATCGCCTTTTTTGATTTCGTCGCCTTCAGCAACGATGATCTCAGCGAAGACGATATCGGAAAGCTGGTCCTGGGCAAAATCGGTGATGCCGATCATACCAGTATTCCCTTCAACTTTGATCCATTCATTGCTCTCGGTGTATTTCAGATTGCTTGGGATGTTCATAGATAGGCCTCCTGAGGGTTTAGATTGTCGTAAACAAAACAGAGACACACATAATCATAGCGTGTGCCTCTGTCATCAACCTGAGAGATTCACGCCGGAGAACCCGGCGTTTGCCCCATCGGTGTCGCCAGTAGACCACGCCGGGCGACTTTCCAGAGTGCGGCAGGTAACAGTGTCCTTTTACCTGAGAGTTTCGCCGGCAGCCACACCCGCCAGGCTTGCCCCTTCGGTGTCCGGATTTAACCGGATCTCTCCCCTGTTACCAGAGATACTCAACCATTGTACAACAAAACCCTTTGACTGTGCAGGATTAAATCGACCAAATGTACTCCTCATGGTTTCCAGCCATTGAAGTGCGAAGGGAACGAACAGGTATAGTTTCCCGATTTTACCAAATTGTCGACAGAATCGACCCTTACGATATAATTAGCATTTGCATACTTGAATAAGGTTTGTATATCCTGGCTCAGGACATTATTGCAGTGACCTTAGAAACTAAAGTCCATCCAATCCGCCGGTTGATCGATTATTTTCGTGACCGGGAATATTTTGTGCTCCTGTTGAAAATCGGTCTGCCTATCGCTTTGCAAAATTTCATCATGTCCTCCTTAAATATGGTCGGCACCGTAATGGTTGGGCAGCTCGGTGAAACGATGGTTGCCTCAGTGGGGGTGGCGAACCAAATTTTTTTCTTGATGAACCTGCTGGTTTTCGGTGTGGTTAGTGGTTCTGCCATCTTCACTGCTCAATTCTGGGGCAAGCGTGACATCACGAATATCCGTAAGGTCCTCAGCATATCAATATTATTGGCAGTTGCAGGTGCGACGCTCTTTTTTGTGGCTTCGGAAGTTTTTCCCGCCTATATTTTGGGCATTTACTCGAAAGACCCGGATGTGGTCAAGGCTGGCAGCGAATACCTGCGCATCATGGCGATTTCGTTCATATTCTTTGCCATTACAACCACTTTTGCTACGGTTCTACGTAGTACAGGTGATGTGCGCACGCCGTTAATCGTCAGTATCAGCGCACTAAGCTTGAACACGCTCTTGAGTTATCTACTGATTTTTGGCAAGTTTGGTTTTCCGCAGATGGGTATTCGTGGTGCTGCGGTGGGAATTGTGGTTGCTCGCGTTATAGAGTGCCTGGCGTTGCTGATCATCACCTACCGGCGTGACCTTCCCGCTGCTGCCCGTTTGCATGATCTGAGGAGTATTGATATCAGGTTCGCGAGGCAGGTGCTCAAGCCAGTTCTACCGGTCACAGTAAATGAGTTGTTATGGGCGTTTGGTGCCACTGCCTATTCGGTCATCTACGCCCGCATCGGCACGGACGCCATGGCAGCCATGAGCATTGTCAGCTCGATTGACAACCTTGGTTTAGTGCTTTTCTTTGGTATCAGTAGTGCGTGTGCTATATTGGTTGGCAATCGTATCGGTGCTGGAGATCAGGAGATGGCGTTTCGCTACGCCGTGCGCTCCCTGGGTTTGGGAGTGGGGCTGGCAGTTGTGATTGGCGGCATCGTGCTACTGGTCAGCCGCCCCATCCTGACTCTATACAAGGTGTCCCCCGAAGTGTTACTGGAAGCAAGGCGCATCTTGACCGTCATTGCTTGTTTTCTTTGGCTGCGAATATCAAATCTAATCTATTATGTGGGTATCTTACGTTCTGGAGGTGATACACGCTACGCGTTTATCTTTGATGTCGGTACGATCTGGTTGGTGGGTGTGCCGATGGCTTCGCTAGCCGCCTTTGTTTTGCATCTGCCAGTCCATCTGGTCTACCTCTTTGTCATGAGTGACGAGCTGACCAAATCGATCGCTGGTTTGCTGCGCTTGGTTTCTAAAAAGTGGATCCATGACCTGACCACGACGGTCTAACCCAGGGATAGTTCATGAGTGGAAATGAAAATCTTACTTGTTGAGAGAAGATCATGTCACCATCTGCTAAGTACCGACGTAAACTGAAACCCGGAGAAGCGCAGCCTGTATCTGTTGCAACGCATGTATGGACGATCACATCGTTGGGCACGCTGTGGGTTGGGCTGGTTATGCTCTTGCTCGGTGCACTATGCGGCTTCGGCTTCCAGCCCTTACTCGCCTCCTC
>ERZ1649853.707-NODE-707-length-13633-cov-5.337237_pt1 | contig 13633 bp, 15 predicted proteins | sample MGYA00575353_ERZ1649853 | MGnify/ENA primary metagenome ERZ1649853 (study PRJEB40853, sample SAMN11349654) | freshwater sediment metagenome | isolation source: river sediment | host: Sediment | place: India: Okhla Barrage, New Delhi | collected 2017-02-21 ...
TGCCCACATTCTTCGCCAGCGGATCCCACCAGGCGCCGATGCCGCAGATGATGCGATTGGGTGCGAGATCGTCCAGGGTCAAAAAAGTTGCCGCCAGCAACCCGATATTGCGCGTCCAATTGTTGATCACGCCGGAGCCGATCTTGATCTTTTCTGTAACAGCAGCGTACGCCGCCATGGGAACGATCGCGTCGCGAACCAGGCGGCTTTCTGCCTGCCAGACTGAATCGAAGCCGCGCTGTTCGGCGTACTTTACGTAATCCAAACCATCGCGTAAATCATGGGCATCCTGCAGGTAAAGTGCTGTTCTTTCCTTCATGGTGGGTCTCCTGGAATAACAAGATTAAGGCCGGATTTTGACGGATTGAATTTGGTTGAGCAATTCCAAATCCTCAGGAATGTCCAGATCAAGGGCAAAGGATTGGAGATTGCATACTTCCACCCGCATGCCTTTCACTTTCGCCTGATCGACGTGCTTCTTGAATGATCCAACGCCGTACATATAGTCGATGGAACCCGCCGGGCTGACCAGCAGGGCATTCGTGCCGTCATTCCGTCGGTCGGGCGCAACGACAACCACCGGGGGTTTAATCAGATAGCCGATCAAAGTTCGAATATCTTCGACATTGATCAGCGGCAAATCAGCCGGTAAAATCATCACGTCCTGGGCAGCGTAGGCCTGCGCGACGATGGTGGCGCGTTTGAGCGCGGTATTTAACCCGGGCTTGCCTTCCTGAACGGTACGGGCTTTGAAATCCCGTGCCAATGCCAATGCCCCGGTATCCCGGCTGACAACCAGGATCTGGTCGATTTCCTGGACTTGTTTTAACGTGCGAAGCGTATTTTCCAAAAGGGTAATATTTAATACGGTGCGCTCTTCCTCAGATAGAACGCCTGCCAGCCTGGATTTCCCCCTGCGTAGAGGCTTTACCGGTATGATCGCCCAGAGGCTCATGAGGATTGAGTTCCTCCTTGTAGTTGTGAAGCCAGATTCAGGATATATTTTGCCAACCGGATGCGGCCGGGAATATCTTTCATGATGATGTCGCTTACATAAGGAATTATACCCCACTGGCGAATCTCTTCGCAATCATCCACATCAGCAGAATCCAATAAGAACGATTTAATAAAGTCCTGGTACTGGTTCGCCACCGATAACGCAGCCGGCTTCCAGCCCAATTCCCTGAACATTTTTGCAGCCGGACCCTTTATAGCCTGCCCGCCGATCAATGGAGAAACAGCCACGACGTTCTCCCTGGCTTTCAGCGCACTCCGGATGCCCTGCACGCCCAGGATTGGCGCGATGCTCACCCAGGGATTGGATGGACACACCACCACTAAATCCGCAGCCTGAATCGCCTCCAGGATGCCGGGGGTCGGTCGGGCGCTGTCGATTCCCTGGAAAGTAAACCCGGTCACTTCCGGCTGGCACCGCAAGCGGACAAAATAATCCTGGAACGCCAGATCGCCATCCGCTTGGGTGTGTACGATGGTTGCCACCGGATCGTCGCTCATCGGGAAAACATTTGCCCGGATTCCCCAGCGCTGACAGAACTGCCGGGTGATTTCCGAAAGCGATTTCCCCGCGCGCAGCAGGTCGGAGCGAACCAGGTGCGTGCCCAGGTCGCGGTCGCCCAGCCGGAACCACGTCGGGCCGCCCAACATCTCAACCGCGTCCAACGTTGCATAGCTTTCTTCCAACCGTCCCCACCCCGTCACCGGATTCGCCAGCCCCGCCAGGGTGTAACAAACGGTATCCAGGTCCGGACAAATCCGTAACCCGAGGTGGGTAAAATCATCACCTGTATTAACAATGACAGTCAAATCGGCATCCGGGCGCACACGGTAAAAACCGTCCGCCAGTTTTGCCCCACCGACTCCGCCCGCCAAAGCGACAATTTTCATTAACCAGCCTGCCTGGGATGAAAGGTTATCCTGAAAAATCAAACCGGCTGTCGATGCCAATCGAGCCGTCCTGCAGATAGATCAGCGCGAGATTATCAATGCGAAGCTCCACCGAGAGGGGCTCAAACATCAATTCAGCCACCGCGCAGCTTACATCGGCCGGTAACAACATACCATACGACAGTGTGATGTGTGGAACCCAATCTTGCGGAGCATAATACGCGTTCAACTCGTGGCTGAGTGGATGCAGCCGATCCCACAAGGTAGCATGCAAGTGCATTACCGCAGGGCTTTTCACCACGGCCAGGTATAAGACCGGTTTGCTGCCTGTAAATAATCCGATTCCAGCCGTTTTGATAGGAATGGCCTGCATGCGCGCGGCAATTTCAGCCAGGTGCTCACGTGCCAGATCGAGTTGATACTTCTGCGCGCCCTGCCAGGAAAGGTGCACAAAACTGGATTCATTTGCCGTGACCAGGCCGCATTTCTTTTGCAGTTTTTGCCACATTTCAGCAAAAACAGGTTGGTCTTCAAAATTGAAAAGCGTGGTCAAAGCGTACATGCGTTGTAATCAGCGAAACAAATCCATATCTTTGGGTCTGAGAAGTTCCTGAAGCGATCCTTCGCGCAATGCATAAGGGAAGCCGCGAACCAGCACCGCGGGAACGCGTTCATCAGCCTGGCCCATCACCAGCGAGGCTGCCGCGGCCAATTCATCCGCGGCGGCCACCTGGGTGATTTTCAACCGAAAGCCGAACATATCCTCATGCCCGCGCAGATCGACCAGCCCGGGCATCCCGGCCAGCCCAATGGCCACGCCCACCGTGCCATTCCGCCAGGCGCGGCCGTGCGAGTCGATAATCATCACGCCTGCTGATACCTGCGTGACCGCGGCGATCCTCTCCCGGATTGCGCCCGCGGATTGATCCGGGTTTTCCGGCAGCAACAGCACCCAATCCTCCGGGTTGCCGTAGGGTCCGTCCACATTCGAATGGTCGATTCCCGCGTTGGCGCAAACAAATCCCAACCGGTGCTCAACAATTATCGTACCTGGCCGGAAGCGTAAGACCTCGCGGCTTTCCTGCAGAATCAATTCAACCATCCTGGGGTCTTTTTCCGTTTTGGCTGCCATTTCCAAAGCTCTTTCAGAGGGGGCCACTTCGCTCAGGTTGACCAACCGGTTTTCAGCTTTGGAAACGATCTTTTGCGCCAGCACCAGGATGTCACCTTTTTGAAGCGCAAGTCGGTTGGCGGTTAATGCATCCAGCAGCAGCCTGCTCAAATCATCACCAGGCTTCACCAGAGGAATTTCCCGGATGGGAAGGATGGATAACATGTCTGATGGACCGCCAATCACCTTTAATGCGAATCGGGAATACCGGTGATCCGAATGCCGGCAGACTGGATGCCGAACTGTTTGTTCAGGCCGATCAGGATGGAGGTCATGCCCTCGACAACCACCGAGTTCTCGATCACGCCCGCGTCCCAGCCAACCAACCCGGCGGCGGCGACCAGCTTAAGCACCACCTGCCGGCTGGCTTTATTGCCGCCGCAAACCAGCACATCGCAGTTCGTTTCTTCGTCGTGCAGCAAGTGTTCGTATGAAATATTCTGAAACGCTGCAATTACCTGGACGCCCTCGCCAAAAATTTGCTGGGCTTCCTGGGTGGCACTGCCAGCCGGCGGCATTTGCACCCTTGTCACTTTTGGTGGAACCAGTGGCACCGTGACGTCAATCACGATCTTTCCCTGGACGTACTCGCGCATCTGCTCGCACATGGCTTTGTGGGCTGCATAAGGCACCGTGATCACAACCAGGTCAGCCTGTCCGGCTGCCAGCTCATTGGTCATGCCCTTGATTAGCTCTGAACCATCCAGCATGGCGCGCAATTCTTCAGCCACGACCAGCGCTTTCTCTTCCTGGCGCGAGCCGATCAAAACCCGGTAACCGGCTTTTGCCCACCGGTAGGCCAGTCCCTTGCCCTCCTTGCCGGTTCCGCCCAAAATCGCGATTGTACCTATCAACGGCGCATCAACAGTATCTGTCATGGTACATTCCTTTTTATGCAGCGAATTCCTGGTTGTAGCGTTCCCAAACGCGGGCGGCCCGCTGGCGGGCTTCACGCGCAATCTTTTCTTCATCCAGCGTCACCAACTGGCGGTCGCGCATTAACACCTTACCCCGTGCGATGGTAGTCGTGATCATACTCTCGTTAAAGCCAAACAGGATATGCCAGGGGAGGTTGCCGGCTGTAAGTGGCGTTATAGGGTGGTAATCCACCAGGATGAGGTCCGCCGCGGAGTCAACCGATAATTCTCCAGCCTTCAACCCGCCAAATTGATTGGCAACCAGTTCGGCGTTATTGTAAATTGCCATTTGCACCACATCGTAGCCGCCCATGCGGCGCGGGTCGCGCTGCCACAATTTGTGCGCCAGGTACGCGGCTTTCCACTCTTCCCACATGGCATTGGAAAATCCGTCGTTCCCGAGGCCAACTTTGATCCCGGCCCGCAGCATGCTCTCCACAGCCGCCATGCCCACGGCGTTATTCATATTCGACCGGGGTTGGTGAGTCACCCACGTCTGCGATTCGCGCAGCAACTCGGCTTCCCGCTGGTCCACGTGCACGCAATGTACCGCGATCGACTTTGGCCCCAAAATTCCAAACCTGGCCAGGCGGTCCACCACCCGCGTGCCCGCTTTGGCCAGACTGTCGTCCTCATCCGAGAAATGCTCGGCTACATGCACATGGAAGCCCACGTCCTCCGGGGTCAGGTCACGGCTGCGTTCGAGCGTTGCATCCGAGACGGTGAGACTGGCATGCAGCCCGAAGGTGGCACTCACAACACCCTTCAAGGCAGGCTCGTTTTGAACGCGGCGGATGAAACGCAAGTTTTCCTGAATGCCGGCTTCTGCCTGTTCAAAGCCGTTGCGATCGGTCACTTCATAACAAAGCGATGCGCGCAGACCGGCATCCAGCACACTCTCAGCGATCACATCCAGCGAGCCTTCAATCGCGTTTGGCGAAGCGTGGTGGTCGATCAGCGTGGTTGTGCCGTGCCGGATCGCATTCACCAGACAGGCCAGCGCGGAGTAACGCACATCCTCCAAATCCAAAGCGCGGTCTAACGGCCACCACAATTTATCCAGAATTTCCGGGAATGTCTTTGGCGCCGGACCAGGAATGGCCATACCGCGAGAAAACGCGCTGTAGAAATGCGTATGCGCGCAAATCAAACCCGGCATCGCGAATTGGCCCCTGGCATCTAATACCTCTTCCCCATCTGCAGGTAAAAGAGATTCGGCAGGACCAATTTCGACGATTTTCTCAGCCGAAATTCGAATGGATTGGCGATCGAGGATTTGATTGGGGATACCCCAGGTGACGATAGAGCAGTTTTGGATTAACATAACCGCGGCTCCCTGCACAGATTTGTTGAATGAAAACCTGGAGGGGCGGTGCTTTTCGACGGATTTCGATCTCCGACGCCGGCCAGCGTAGAACAGGCACGACCACCCTAATTGTCAGACACATTTTATCATAAAGCCCACGGAAACATAATCACCTCTGGCATCTTTTGAGAAGTTAATGGAAATCGCATATAATCGACATATCTTTTTGCCGGGAGTACACTATGGCCGATCCGCGAACTGCGGCGCTTTCTTACGCCCATCAAAACAGCCAGGTTTTCCTCGATTACTTGAAAGACCTGGTACGGATACCCTCTGTCTCAACATCGAGCGATCATGCCAAAGCAATGAAAGACGCCGCTGAAAACCTGGCAAACCGTCTTCGCGGGTTGGGCTTCACCAATGTAGCCCTGCACCCCACAGGCGGCCACCCGGTTGTATTTGGAGAATACATCGTAAATCAATCTGACCGCAAAACAGTCTTGATTTACGGCCATTATGACGTTCAGCCGGCGGAACCCCTGGACCTGTGGAAAACGCCGCCCTTTGAACCCACCGAAATTGACGGAAACCTTTTTGGCCGCGGCGCTTCCGATATGAAAGGTCAGGTGGCTGCATCGCTTGCCGCCGTCGAAGCGGTTTTACAGGCAGGCGAACCGCCTGTGAACATTAAATTCATGATCGAGGGCGAAGAAGAGATCGGATCGCCCAACCTGGCGCCATTCCTGCAGGCAAATGCAGCCATGCTGGCGGCGGATGTGGTCCTGAACCCGGATGCGGGCATGCTCGCTGCTGACTTTCCCACGCTGACCTATGCCCTGCGGGGATTGGCCTATTTTGAACTCCGTGTGTATGGTCCCGAACACGATCTTCATTCCGGCCTGTTCGGCGGCGTGGTTCACAACCCGGCTCAAGCGCTCATTGAATTGATCGCCGGCATGCACGATGCGGACGGACGGATCCAACTTCCCGGATACTATGATTCAGTCCGGGAAATGTCGGCCGAAGAGCGTGCGGATATTGCCAGGTTGCCAATGTCGGAAGATTTCTACAAAGCGCAGACCGGCGCGCCGCAATTGTGGGGCGAAAAGGGCTTTACTCCGGCTGAACGCATCGGCGGGAGGCCAACGCTTGAAGTCAACGGGCTCCTCTCCGGGTTCACCGGGAAGGGCTCAAAAACCGTCATTCCCTCCTGGGCAATGGCGAAAATCTCCATGCGTCTGGTCCCCGATCAGGATCCCGATGAGGTCCACCGGCAATTGGTCCAATACCTGGAACAAAAAGCCCCGAAGACCATCCGGTGGGAACTGACGAAAATGGCGGGAGGGCCGGCTTCATTCACGAATCCCAATCACCCGGCCGCAGTCGCGATGAGCCAGGCAATGGAAACCATCTGGGGAATGCGCCCGGTATTCAAACGCGAAGGCGGAAGCATCCCAATCGTAGCTGAAATGCAGGAGATCCTGGGAGTCGAGTCCGTCCTGACCGGTTTTGGGCTGCCGGAGGATAATGTTCACGCCCCAAACGAAAGATTACATCTACCCACCTGGTACCGTGGGATCGATGCGTTAATTCACTTCTTTTACAACTACGGCAAATAAGGGATTATGGCTACTGATAAATTGCGTTTACCATCCTACGGCGGACAGGCGTTGATCGAAGGCGTACTGATGCGCGGTTCAAAATACGTTGCGGCTGCATTTCGCCTGCCGACCGGCGAGATCAACATTGAAACCGAAGAATTATCCAGGATTTACCAATCGCCTTTGTCAAGAATCCCATTCCTGAGGGGAGTTGTCATCTTATGGGATTCGCTGGGTTTAGGAATGCGGTTTTTGACCCAGGCCGCCAATAAACAGGTTGGCGAGGATGAAAAAATCGACGGGCCGCAAATGGCACTCACCATGGTCATCTCGGTGGCTATAGCGGTGGGCTTGTTTTTTATCGGCCCCGCGGCGATTGGCAAAGGTCTGGAATCTCTGCTCAGGATCCCACAGGGGTGGGGCAACCTGATCGAAGGCGTTGTCCGGCTGGGCATTGTGATTCTGTACATCTGGGCAATTGGAAAAATGCCGGACATTCACCGGGTTTTTGCCTACCACGGCGCTGAACATAAGACCATCAATGCCTTCGAAGCCGGCGCGGCGCTCACTCCCGAAAATGTCAGCAAATTCAGCCTGGAACACCCCCGCTGCGGCACATCCTTCTTGCTCACCATCGTGATTCTGTCCGTGATCGTATTTTCAGTACTTGGCAACCTGTCCTGGTGGTTGACATTGCTCAGCCGGGTGCTATTGTTGCCATTCATTGCGATGCTGGGCTATGAATACATCCGTTGGGCAGCCGCGCATCTCGATTCTCCCATCGTGCGCTGGTTGATTCGCCCGAACCTCGCGCTGCAAAAGCTGACGACCAACGAACCCTCAACCGATATTCTCGAGGTGGCAATCGCTGCATTCAATGCCATGTATGCCCTGGAGAATCCGTTGCTGGCGCCAATGGAATCTCCGGTCGAACAACCTGCCGCATCGACTTGACAGCCATCCCCGCCCGGTTATACTGAAAGCAACCGGAGCTTGTAATGAAATCCTGGCAACTGGTCGCCTTTGGCATTGTACTTGGTTTGCTCTCTTCCGCATTGATCCTTCTGGTCATCAGCCGGCCGGTCGGTGAGCCAATTCAAATTCTACCCGCGCCCACGCCGAAGCCCATCATGGTCGATGTGGCCGGCGAAGTGCTGAACCCCGGCATCTACACGCTCCCTGCCGACGCGCGGGTGGCGGACGGAATTGCGGCGGCTGGCGGATTATTGGAAAGCGCCAATACCGACCAGATCAACCTTGCTGCCCACCTTGCAGACGGAGACAAGGTCTGGGTGCCCGCGGTTGGGCAAACCGTTGTGAATATCCCCGATGGTTCCGTTCGCAGCAGCGGATTTCTCATCAACATCAACGCCGCCTCTGCCAACGAAATAGAAACATTGCCTGGAATTGGCGAAGTGAAAGCAAATCAAATCGTGACCTATCGGGACGAACACGGCCTGTTTATGAGTGTGGAGGATTTGCTCAATGTTCCGGGGATTGGGTCGGAATTATTGGAAACCATCCGGCCGTTGATTACTTTATCTGATTGAAAGAGATGACAATATGGGCACCACCAAAGAAACTCTCGAATTGAAACTACGCGAAGCGATGCGGGCCAATGATGACGTCAGCAGGCGAACCATCCGAATGATTCTCAGTGCGGTGAAATTGGCAGAAATTGACAAAGGGCAGCCCCTGGATGAACCTGGAATCGCAGCCATTCTGCAGAAGGAAATAAAAATTCGTCAAGAAGCCGCTCAAGATGCGGAAAGGGCCAACCGTTCAGATTTAATTGAGGCTGCGAAAGCAGAACAGGCAATCATCGACACCTTCCTTCCGAAGCAGCTATCAGAGGCTGAAATTGAGGTCATCATCAAAGAGGCAATTTTCGAGACCAACGCCAGCGGACCAGCGGACATGGGCAAAGTGATGAAAGCTGTCATGCCAAAAACCCAGGGTCGGGCCTCGGGTGACAAAATCAATCAGATTGTCCGCAGGTTGTTGCAGCCAGGATGATACACCCCACCTCGTCAGAATCGGGTAAGCGAACCTGGGTAAGCCGCAATTCCGCCAAGATCCTGCTGCTGGTTCTCACTTCTTTGCTGTCGCTGGGCGCCATCCTTTTGCCCATTGCCATGCGCCAATCCCAGTTAGCATTGAAACCTGGCGAGGTCGCTCCGCAGGATTTTCAGGCATCCCGTGAAATTACCTATGAGAGCCAGATTCTGACACAGCAGCAGCAGGATGAAGCCGAGCGCAGCGTTCAACCCATTTTTTTAACTGCCGATCCGGCAATCACCCGCAGGCAAATAGAATCCTTGCGCCTTGCCTTGAAGTATATTGACACGGTACGCCTGGACAGTTACTCATCTTTGAGGCAAAAATTAGCTGACCTGCATGCGTTAGAAAGCGTCCGTCTGGACGAAAACATAGCCGCGTCCGTACTGGAAATTCCGGATTCATCCTGGCAAACCATACAACAAGAAGCTGTCGCCGTCCTGGAACAAATCATGCGCAACTCAATCCGGGAAGACCAGGTTGAGGACGCGCGCCGAAGGATTCCCTCGCAAATCAGCTTCACCCTCAGCGAAGTTCAAGCCGATATTGTTGTCAGCCTGACCTCGGCGTTTGTTACGGCGAATAGCCTGTACAGCGACGAGTTGACGGTAGCTGCCCGCCAGCGCGCACGAGAATCGGTTCAAACCGTGTCAAAAACCTATGCAGCCGGTGAAATCATTGCCCGGCGCGGACAGATAATCACGCCAGCGATCTTTGAGGCTTTGGACAATGCGGGGTATATCCGCCCGGAAAACAAATTAGAAGACTCGCTGGCTGCCCTGGGGTTGGTTGCGACCTTGATGGGATTTGTCGCTCTTTACGTCATACGGCACGACGAATCTCTGTTCAACGATATCCGCAGCCTGTTACTGATCGCTTCATTTTTCTTGATTTTCCTTTTCAGCGCGCGCGCCATAATTCCGAATCGAACGGTGATTCCTTACATTTTTCCGCTGGCCGCGTTTGGGTTAACAGTTGCGAGCCTTTATTCGCTTGAAATCGGCATGGTTCTGACAGGGATCCTTAGTATCCTGACGGCGTATGGGTTACCGAATGTTTTGGATTTGACGCTGTACTACATTCTCTCCACATTCTGTGGGATCCTTGTGCTTGGAAAAGGCCGCCATATTGGTAGTTTCTTCCAATCCGGAATTGCCATTGGTTTGGCAGGCTCGGCTTCAATTCTGGCTTATCGATTGCCAGAAGGGCTAACCGATTGGATTGGCCTGGCGACCTTAAGTGGCGCAGCTTTCATCGCCGGCCTGGCTTCGGCCAGCCTGACGTTGCTTTTTCAGTTCTTAATTTCGCAAATCCTGGGGCTCACCACAGCACTTCAATTGCTTGAATTTTCTCGACCTGACCATCCTTTGCTACAATTCATCCTCCACAACGCCCCGGGGACTTACCAGCACAGCTTGCAGGTGTCCAACCTGGCTGAACAGGCAGCCGAAGCGATTGGAGCGGATGCCATGTTGACGCGGGTGGGCGGCCTGTACCACGATGCGGGCAAGGCTGCCAATCCCCAGTTTTTTATCGAAAACCAGATCAAGGGTAAACTGGACACCCATGACGACCTCGACCCGACGATCAGCGCCGCCACCATCATCCGCCACGTCACCGATGGCGTCATCCTGGCAAAAAAATACCGCCTGCCGCCGCGGCTGCAGGATTTTATCCGCGAACATCACGGCACGCTGATGACCCGCTACCAATACGCGCGTGCGCTTGACCTGGCGAAGCAGGAGAATTCTGTCGTGGATGACAAGATTTTCCGGTACCCCGGTCCCCGGCCGCGGTCCAAAGAAACCGCCCTGTTGATGCTGGCGGACGGCTGTGAAGCGCGGGCTCGGGCAGAATTACCAAAGGATGAAGAGGAATTGCGTGAGCTGGTTAAAAAAGTGATTGACTATGCGCAACATGAGGGCCAATTAGATGACACTTCTCTGACGCTCAAAGATTTAATGGTGATCACGAATGTGTTCGTCAACTCCCTGCGCAACCAGTATCATCCGCGCATTCAATACCCTGAATTGGAAAGAAAGACCAGGCCGGCGGGCGAGCCGCCTTCGGCACTCCGACAATCTGAAGAGAGCAAACCATGAATATCATGATCAAGGAAGAATTCGCGCATGGAATTGACGAGAGCCTCCTGATCCGCACGGTACAGGCAGTCTTGACCCATGAAGGTAAAGCTGAACAGACCGATTTGAGCATTGTCATCGATGACGATGACCGGCTTCAGGAATTAAACAACCAGTTTCTCGGAATCGACAGCCCAACGGATGTCCTTTCCTTTCCGTCCGACGAAATCGACCCGGAATCGGGCGAACCATATCTTGGCGACATCATCATTTCGTTTCCAAGAGCAATGGCGCAGGCAACTGAAGCCGGCCATTCTCCATTGGCGGAGGCGCAACTTTTGCTCGTTCACGGCGTGCTTCACTTACTGGGTTACGACCATGCCGAAAACGAGGAAAAAGAGGCCATGTGGGAGGCTCAAAATACAATCCTGGAGCAGCTCGGCGTGCCGCTCAATCGTTTCCCCCAATAATATGGCAAAAGCATTTTTACATACCCGCCGGCGCTCATTTGCCCACGCATTTTCGGGATTGGGCTACGTGTTTCGAACCCAAAAAAACGCGTGGATTCATGCTCTTGCGACGGTTCTGGCAACCGCGGCCGGCTTTTGGTTGCAAATTTCAGAAACCGGATGGGCGGTACTGGCCCTGATCATCACGGCCGTCTGGGCGGCGGAATGTTTCAACACTGCCGTCGAAGCCACGGTTGACCTGGTCAGTCCGCAGCTTCAGCCGCTCGCAAAAATAGCCAAAGATTGCGCTGCGGCTGCCGTGCTGATAACCGCAATTGGAGCGGTGGCTGTGGGCATTCTCTTGTTCGGACCGCCGCTATTCGGAATGCTGGCCAGCCTGCATTAGGAGGGATCGATGCCTGATTTTCGTTTTGGGACGGTTGGAGCACCTATTTCTACGCCGGCAAAACCGGGCGGAAGTGTGGGAGCCATCATCCGGCTGGCAGAGCTTGGCCTCTCAGCGCTTGAATTGGGCTGGGTTCAAGCCGTACGGGTAACGGAAGCCACCTGCGCAGCCATCCGGGTTGAAGCACAAAAACAAAATATCACCCTGTCGGTGCATGCGCCGTATTTTATCAACCTGAATGCCTCGGATGAAGAATGGCCAAAATCTCGAAAGCGATTGATGGATGCCGCCTATTATGGAAATTTGGCCGGGGCCACGGATATCATTTTTCACCCCGGATCGTATTTTGGAGCCAACCCGGCGGATGTCCTGGCGGTGGCCATTCCGCGGCTGGCCGGCTGCGTTGATGAATTGCGCGCTGCCGGCAACCCGGTCATTTTACGTCCCGAGACGATGGGCAAATCAGCCATGCTCGGCTCGCTGGAGGACACGCTCGAAATGAGCCGGCATATTCAAGGCGTGCTCCCCTGCCTCGATTTTGCCCACCTGCATGCCCGCGCTGGCGATGGCAGCGTGAACAGTTATGACGAATTCGCGCACATATTACAGGTCTATGCGCAATCTTTGGGCGAATCCGCGCTTCAAAGCCTGCATATTCACCTGTCCGGCATCGAATATACAACCAAAGGCGAGAAAAACCATCTGCCGATCCGCGAATCCGATTTTCAAATTACCGGGCTCTTCAAAGCATTGCGCGGTCATCATTGCGGTGGCCGCATCCTGTGCGAAAGTCCGGTCATGGAAGAAGACGCGCTGTACATGAAAGAAATTTATCCGGCATAAAAAAAAGCCGGCACGCGCCGGCTTTGTCACCTTCAAGTTTTACAGGTATTCACGGAGATTATGCTCAACCGCATAAGCGGCCGCCTCGGCGCGGTTGGAAACGCCCAGCTTCGATAGGATACTGCTGACGTAATTTCGCACCGTGCCCTCGCCCAGGAAAAGCGCTTTGGCAATTTCACGGTTGGTCTTGCCCTCTGAAACCAGCAGCAGCACATGCTTTTCCTGCGTGCTGAGATTGGCAAATGCAGATGCCTCTTCTTCTTTGACCGCTCTGCGCACTTCCTGGAAAACACGCTGCGTAACCGCTGAATCCAACAAGGCCTCGCCCCGGCTGACCGCTTCAATCGCGCGGATCAAATCGTCGCCGCCAATTTGTTTCAGCACATAACCAGATGCGCCGGCGCGGATGGCTGAGAATAACATCTCATCCTCCGCATAGGATGTCAGCATGATTACTTTCGTTTCAGGAAAGTTGTGGGTGATTTCTTCGCAGGCTTCAATTCCAGATTGGCCCGGCAAACGGATATCCATTAACACAACGTCCGGATGCAGCCGTCCAACCAGCTCCAAAGCCTCTTTGGCAGTTCCCGCTTCACCGATCACCTCAAATTGCGGGTGCCGGTCCAGGAGCGACTTAAGTCCCAACCGAACCACTTCATGATCATCGACAATTAATATTCGCTGCTTAGACATCCGCTGCTCCTATAAGGAGAGTATATCGAAGAGTTGACCGCATGGCAAGGGCATCAACTTGACCTGATTTGGCACGCAGGCTTTATCGAAAGTGCAAAGAGACCGGGCAGTGATCCGATCCCGGCACATCGGACTGAATGACCACATCGGTAACCCTTGGAACGAACGCATCCGATACCAAAAAATAATCCAGCCGCCAGCCC
>ERZ1649853.711-NODE-711-length-13578-cov-4.549952_pt1 | contig 13578 bp, 13 predicted proteins | sample MGYA00575353_ERZ1649853 | MGnify/ENA primary metagenome ERZ1649853 (study PRJEB40853, sample SAMN11349654) | freshwater sediment metagenome | isolation source: river sediment | host: Sediment | place: India: Okhla Barrage, New Delhi | collected 2017-02-21 ...
TTCCCCTTCGAGATCCCGATGGTGCTGTGTCCCTTCCGGATCTTCGTAGATGACGGTCGCTTTGGAAAATCGGTCCACCTCGACGCTTATCCCCGGATAATAGAGGCTCCGCTCGGTGAAGGTTTGTTTGTTCGAGTGCTTGATCAGACGGGCGTTGATGTAGGGGATGTATTTCTCCCCCTCTCTGATCACGATGACGTTGTACTGGATGCCGATCAAAATGGCGGTAAGCGCCTCCAGATCGTTGGCCCTCATCGTGTCGACCATGTCGGAAATCCACTCCTTGAGTTCGTCATCGAAAAAACGGACGTTGGCGGAAATAAGCCGTATTGTAGGATCGGGATAACGGACAAGCTCTCGAATCATCGGGGATACTCTGTGCAGACGGTCACTCCGGCCCGAAAGCCGGAGAAGATATCAGTGGCTTTTGCTGACGACAATCAGCATTTTAAGGTTGATGATGATAAACCGGATAAACTGCCACAGTTTGCAGGTCCGCATGAAACGGGCCCATTTGCCGGGAATCATCGCCGTGTTTAATTTGTCATTTTTCGCGAAGTTGAACTCTTCGGGTTTGTGTTTTGCTTCCATATTCGTTTCTCCTAATTATTCCGGAATGAACGTCCAGCCCGGTTTGAGCTTCGCTTTGTAAATGAACAGATAGTGGAGGATATGCTTGATCCAGTGACCCGCCAGACCGATCTCACCGAACGTATAGTCGGTATCGCGTCCCGTTCCCGGATATTTCTCATAATCGGGAACAACGGGATAAACGGTCATCGCGGCCGCCTGGCCGTCAAACCACCCTTTACCGGCCGAAGCGACGCAGGCCGCCCCCATATGGGCCATGGAGGCTTCATGCAGCGGAGCATCCGGCCCTTTTTTGATCAGATCGCAGATCGTGTGGGCGACCGCTTTTCCGATGATACCGCTGGGCATACCGGTACGCGGAGGAGTCGGATTGATGACGGTGCCGTTCGGCGATTTGGCCGGCTTGGAGATAATGTGCGGCGGAGCAAACGCAATCCCCGCAGCGAACATGTTTTTGTAGGTCGGATTCTGGTAGGTGCGCGGCCAATCGGACGCTTTCCACTCCGCGTACGGTTTTACGGTGTAGTCGGCGTCTACTTTCATGAATCCGTTGGGGGCGAATACCGTATCGGTGATATCTTCACCCGCTTTGTTGTAGGCTTTGAGCCCCACCCCGGCGAAAGGGGGGATCAGCATCGCGAAATCGAAGCTCTCCTCTCCGAAGGAACCGTCGAGCAGCTCGTAGGTCACTTTCCCTTTTTCGACTTTGTTGACATGGGCCCCCGTAATGTAGTCGACGCCACGCTCGGCGAAAAGCGACTCGGTGAAAATCCGGCTGCTGACGACGTAGCCGCCCACTTTCATGTGCAATCCCCCCATCCCGAAGTCACCCATGAACGTTTCGTTCGAAATCCACTGCAGGTCCGCCATGTCGCGGAGTCCTGCCTTGCGGAGTTCGTGTTCGACGTTGAACATGTATTCAAATGCCGCTCCCTGACACGTACACATCCCATGACCCGTACCGATCAGGATTTTCTGGCGTTCCCCCCTGCGCATTTTGTCCATGACTTTTTCAAGCTCTTCGGCCGCGTGGACGGCGTGATCAGCCGTACAGACCGAAACGGTGTGCTCACCCAGCTGTGATCCCTCGCCCAGACCGGGTGTCGCCCCGAAGTTGAGTTTTGGGCCCGTCGCGTTGATCAGGTAGTCGTAGGTGACCTCTTCGCTCGTCCCCTCTTTGCCCTGGCCGGTATATTCAACCGTCACGAACGGTTTGCCGCTGCTGCCGCTCCCTTCGGGATGGATGCTCACCGCCTTGGCCTGCTTGTAGGTGATCCCCGCTTTCTCATAAACGGGTGCGAGATCGAACGTAAGGTCCTCTTTGGTCATCTCGCCGACGCCGACCGAGATGTTCGAGGGGATCCAGTTCCATTTTGCGTTAGGGGTGACGACCACCACCTCATGTTCCTTACCGAGCCAGTCTGCCGCAAACGTCGCGGCGGTGTGTCCGGCGACGCCGCCGCCGAGAACCACTAATCTCGCCATTGTTTCTCCTTCTAATGAAATCCATTAAGAGCGATTATATTACCATTCCATCACAATGATATCACATCCTTACGGGAAGGCGTACATTTTAAACTAAAACCGTCTCCGAAGCGAACAATGTTACCATTTTCTACAAATTTATGAAACGGACAGAATTTTTGTGATGATCTCGTAGACATTGTCCGAAAGATCGGGATGGCTTTTGATCCTCTCCAGTTCTCCCCCCATCATCGCCTTGTGCTCATTGCTGAGCCGGGCGTAATGCTTGAATGCCCCGGCCAGACCCGAAGCGACCTGGGGGTTGATCGCGTCGAGCTCGATGATCTTGTCGGCCACAAACCGGTATCCTTCGCCGCTGCGGTCGTAGAACGCGACGGGGTTGCGGGCGAAACTCCCGATCAGGGCGCGGACGAGATTGGGGACCTTGATATCGAATGCCGGATCGTCCAACAGGGCTTTGACCCTCTCGAGCGTCCCTTCGCGGCGGGACGAAGCGCGGACGGCAAAATATTTGTTCATCACGAGCGTCTGGTCGCGGTAACGGCGGTAAAAATCCTCCAGCGTCTCCCGGGCATAGGCGGGGGCGTAGTTTTCGAGCAGTTCCAAAGCCCCCAGCCGCTCGGTCATCGACGCGGCCTCTCTGTAATGGCGCGCGCATATCCGGGCCGTCTCATCATCCCGCAGACTCATCGCCATCACGAGGAGACGGTTTTTGAGGGAGCGTTTTCCCATACTCTCCCCGTCGATCGCGCTGTTGGACGGATCGTACAGCGCCTCGGTTTGTTCGCGGATGAGGCTGCCGTAGCGCGAGGCGAGCAGCCGCTTGAGTTCCTCCTGTGCGGTGACAATCGAGCCAACGTCGATTACCTCCTGGCGCTGCATCAGCGTCGTGATCGTCGGAAGCTCCAGCAGCTGCGCCTTGAACATCGCCTCGATCGATCCGTCTTTGAGAATCTTCCCGTAGCTCTCGAGGAAACGCTCATCGGCCGCCTCTCCTCGCATCATCGCCTCGAGAGTTGCGATGCCGAACTGGTGGGCCGCTTCGTACCGGACGAAGCCGTCGCGGTCATGCCCCATCAGGAACGGATAATCGAGCTCGACGCACTCTATATGGACGGGGGCGCTGAAATTCCGGTTCAATGAAAGGCGCGCGGGGGCATCGATCTCTTCAAACACGATTTCGCTGCGCTCTTGCTCAATCCATAGAACATCGCCGTGCAACAGGGGGGTGTCAGACGTTTCCAGAGGGTATTCGGAACCGTCTTCCCGGAGCAGGGCAAGCCGCAGCGGCATTGCGCAGGGGAGCTGCTCGCCGTTTTTCGTGTTTTTGGGGATCTTCTGCACGACGTTGAGTGTCAGGGTCTTCGACTGTGCGTCATGGGTGCTGGAAATTTCCAACGTCGGGGTCCGCTCCTGCGAATACCACCGTTTGAACACCCCCAGATCAACGGGACTCTGCGACTGCATCGCCCACAAAAAATCCTCGGTCCCGACCGCCTGGCCGTCAAACGTCTCAAAATAGCACTCCATCGCGGCGCGGAATCTCTTTTCCCCCAGCGCCGTATGGATCATCCGGATCACTTCGGCCCCCTTTTCATAGACGGTGGCGGTGTAAAAGTTGTTGATCTCGATGTAGCTCTCAGGCTTGATCGGATGGGCCGTAGGCCCTGCATCCTCGACGAACTGCCGCTCCCGCAATGCGCGGACATCGTCAATCCGCTGGGTAAGGGGAGAGTTCATATCGGCGCTGAAACACTGGTCGCGGAACACCGTCAGCCCCTCTTTGAGGGTCAGCTCGAACCAATTGCGGCAGGTGATCCGGTTCCCCGTCCAGTTGTGAAAATACTCATGCGCGATGACGCTCTCGATCCCCAGAAAATCGGTGTCGGTCGCCGAATCCTCATCGGCGAGAACGTAGTGGGAGTTGAAGATGTTCAGCCCCTTGTTCTCCATCGCCCCCATGTTGAAGCTGTCGACCGCAACGATGTTGTACACCTCCAGATCGTACTCGCGTCCGTAGGTGACCTCGTCCCATTCCATCGACTTTTTAAGGCTCCGCATCGCGTGGTGGCATTTTTCCTCGTTGCCCCGGTCGCAGTAGATCGCGAGATCGACTTTTTTCCCGCTCATCGTCGTGAACGTATCGGTAATGGATCCCAGATCCCCCGCCACGAGGGCAAAAAGGTAGGAGGGTTTGGGGAACGGGTCTTCCCACAGGGCAAGATGTTTACCGTTATCGAGATTTGCCGTACCGCGGAGGTTGCCGTTACTGAGGATAACGGGGCAGCGCTCCTTGTCGGCGATAATCTTCGTCGTAAAACGGGTCATGACGTCGGGGCGGTCGATAAAATAGGTGATTTTCCGGAACCCCTCGGGCTCGTTCTGGGTACACCAGATGCCGCCGGAGCGGTAGAGCCCCTCGAGTTCGGTGTTCTGATCGGGATAGATCCGGTTGATGATCCGCATCCGGGCCCGGTCACGGTCCAGAGGGATCGAAAGTCCCTTCTCGTCGAGACGGAACATCGTTTCGTCATACAGCACGTCATCGACCCACAGCAGCTCGAGTTCGAGCTGCTCACCGTCGAGCCGAAGCTCTTTGGCATCACCGTTCTGGCGGACGATCTCCATGACGTTTTCGACCCGAGTCGAAGACTCCTCGATGATGAATTCAAGGCGGCAGTCGGTTACCGTGTAGGGGCTTGGGGTGTAGTCTTTGAAATAGACGGTTTTGTGTTCGGGGGTCATGCGCAATCTCTTTGGTTATGGATTCGTTTTTGAAATAATACTCAAATTACGGTACACTTCAACAATTCAAATAACGGGTAGTAATGCTTAATAACACGCTCAATCTGGCCAGACAGCCTATTTTAAACCGGTATGAGGAGATTATCGGTTACGAATTTTTCTATCGCAACGTCTACGGCGAGTGCACAATCGATGATCCCCGCCACGCAACCGCCTCGGTACTGGTCAATCTTCTCAATCAGATCGGCTCGGAAGGGGCATTTGGAGATACGCTCGCGTTTATCAATACTGACGGACCGCTGTTCCTGACCGACATCCTCCGCACCCTCCCCAAAGAGAAATTCGTGTTTGAGCTCTCGGCATCGACCAAAATCAACGCCCGCATCCATGAGGCGATCCGCTATTACCACTCGCTGGGGTACCGTTTCGCCCTGGACAACGCTTCGTTTCACCCCCACTATCTCGAAACGTTTTCCCCCATTTTCCCGTTTATCGAATTTGTCAAATTCGATGTCACCCAAACCGATATCGAACAGTTCCGTTTTTCTCCCAATCCTTACGGAAAGATGAAATGGATCGCCCAGAAGGTGGAGTTTTACGAGATGGCCGAAGCGTACCGAAATTACGGCTTCGAATACTTCCAGGGATTCTATTTCGCCAAGGCCCACCTGATCACCCAAAAGAGGATCGATCCGCAGTATGCCGAAGTGATGTCCCTCTTTTCCCTCCTGCAGCAAGATGTCCCCATCGATCAGGTATGCGAATTTTTCAAACGGGAAGGGGGGCTCTCGCTCCAGCTGATCCAGTTTCTCCGCTCCGCCCATCCCGAATACCTCGAAGGCTCCCCTTCGATCAGGGAGATGATCGAACGGTTCGGCACCTACGGCCTGATGCAATGGCTGCTGCTGATCATCTACTCCAAATCCGGAACCAACTCGGCCAATGAAAAAAATCCCTACACGGTTTTTGCCCAGAACCGGATCGATACGATGGTCTCCCTTCTGGGCAAACTGCGCCCCGAACCGACCGAAAAAGAGATCGAGCAGGTGCGCATCATCGCGATCTTCTCCCTGCTCGAGGGGCTGATGAACGTACCAATCCAGCGGATTGTCGAAGAAGTCAAACCCGAAAGTGTCATCGAGGATGCCCTCATTACCCATACGGGGATACTGGGACGAATCTACGCGGCGGCGCTCAAGCTTGAAGACGGCGATGTCAACGGAGCGGCCATCCTGCTCCACCCCTATACGGAGTAAAGCGTCTCACTTCATCGAATCCATCGCCTGGAGCACTTCGTCCATTTTCTGATCGACGGTACCGACGTAGCGGGTCAGATCCATCATCTCGTCCATATTCTGGTTCAGCGCTTCGCTGTTGTCACTGATCGACTGTATCAGAACATTGATCGTCGCGGAGGTTTCGGCCAGGCTTTTCTGCGTCCGTTCGGCCAGCTTGCGCACCTCGTCGGCAACGACGGCGAATCCCCGTCCGTGTTCTCCGGCCCGCGCCGCTTCGATGGCGGCATTCAGTGCCAGAAGATTGGTCTGGTCGGCAATGTCGCCGATCGTGACGAGGATCTCTTTCGTCTCGCGTGCGTTGCCCGCCAGCGCCTGGAGGTTTTCGGAGAGCTCATGTTCTTTGCCCGCGACGCTCTGGATCCGATCCACCGTCGTGTTGATCATGTTGTTGAGCTCGATAAACTTGGTCGAGCGGAGCTCGTCGATCGTATCGCGCAGATGGAGGGTTGTGCGGTTCAGCACGTCGCGTCCTTCCTGGTTTTGGCGCTCCATCGATTCGAGGGCGGCCCCAAGATCGTTGACTTTCTGAAGCATCTGCCCCATCTTTCCCTCCACCGTGACGTCGGCGCGGCTGGAAAAATTCCCCTGCCCCAACGCTTCAAGCACCCGGATCGCATTGTCCAGATTGTATTCGGTCCCATCAAGCATCGCATTCATCGTTTTGCGGAGCAGATGCACATGCGGGGTGATTGAATCGCTCTGGACCCGGCACATGTAGTGCCCCTGCCGCACCTTGTCCGCCAGCAGGACCATCTCCCCCGCCACGAGGGTGTCCTGAAGCAGCGTCTCCTCGTGGGCTTTGACGAGCCGGTTGAGCTTCTCTTCGACGCTGCCAGGAGGTGCCTGCATCGGTTCAAGGCGGTTACGTTTGAACTGCATCAATTCCAAAAACTCGTCCAGAAACCGGTCGAGATCTTCATTGCGGGATCCTTGCAGAAACCACACCGATACGGCCACCACCACAGCCATTGCGGCAATGAGAAGCGCTGCGCTTTGGGTCGCCCACCCGGCAACCGCACCTGCCAGAGCCATAACACTCAATACCGTTATCTTGGTCGCATTTTTCATATTCCCCCCTTAGCGCATCGTTGTGTAGAGACGCTCGGCGGCCGCGATCTCTTCACGCGAGGGTTTGCGGCGGCAGGAGAGAAACCCGCATTTGCCCGCATCGTCGCATGCGACATTGGGGTACACCGTCGCATAAACCCAGTAGTATCCGCCGCTTTTGTTTTTGTTCTTGACGTATCCGGTCCAGATCCGACCGCTTTTCACCGTCTCCCACAAATCCTGAAAGGCCGCTTTGGGCATATCGGGGTGGCGAACGATGTTGTGCGGCTGCCCGATCAGTTCGTCTATCGTATACCCGGCGATTTTGCAAAAATCGTCGTTTGCAAACAGGATTTTCCCCTTGTCATCCGTCTGTGACACGAGAAAATCGGTCTCTTTCAACACATACTCGCTGTCCATGCTGCCCCTTTTGCACACGCTATTCTAATGATGTATCATAATGCAAATGGCGTTCCATAGTGTAAAAAAAGCGTCGTATAAACTTTTATTATACCTTAGCACCCCGGTGTGGGAATTTTTGTAACAACATTCCTACATCAGCCCATTGAGCATCAGATAGCGGTACATCGGTTTGAGCATGTACAGATCGAACGCCCACCAGATCCATCGCGGCTGGGCCGGATCGAGCGAGGGAAACGTCGGAGCGAGCCCCTCATAGTTGAACTCGGCCATGATGATCTCGCCGTACGAGGTTTTGAGAGGGCATACGGTGTAGCCGTCGAATTTTTCGGAAGCCTCTCTCCCCTCCATAACACTGACCAGATTTTTCACGACGACCGGAGCCTGGTGGCGGGCGGTCCCCCCCGTTTTGCCGATCGGGATGCCGCACACATCCCCGATCCCGAAGACATTTTTGTAGCGGCGGTGCTGCAGCGTCTCACGGTCCACTTCGAGCCATCCCGCGGCGTTCCCTTTTTGCCATCCCAGAAGCGACCCGGCCACCGCATCGACGGCTGCCGCGGGAGGGGAGATGTGGATGAAGTCGTATTCGAGACTCACCTCCTCTTCCTTGTCGATCATCTCGTACTCTTCGTACTCCTTGTCGTATTCCCCCTGCACCTGGTATTTGTGGAGAAACGTCGCGATCTTGTTTTCCGGGTCGATCCGGATCAGCTCGTGGCCGAATTTATTCGTGATGTTGCCGTACCCTTTCTGAACGTTCAGAAGCGACGCTTCAATCTCCTCGATGCTGAACAGCTTCTCTCCGGCACTGGCGAAGATGAAATCGGCGTTCAGTTTGTCCCGCTTGAGGAAATCGTCGCACAGGTAGAGCATCTTCTGCGGCGCCCCCCCGCATTTGATCGGGGTGGAGGGCTGGGTGAAGATTACGCGGGGAGTGGACGTTTTGGCCGCCTCCCGCACCGCGTTGAACCATTCACGGGTGATGCGCCCCCCCTCGGCGGTCCCTGCGGCCAGATCGCTCAGGTAGACGCTCGATATCCCGTGCTTGCCGATCATCTGCGCGGTGAGTCCTTCGATACTCTCGTAATGGTACTGCATCCCCGCCGCAACGACGAGATAGTCGTACTCGACCTCTTTTCCCCCTTTGGTCATCACTTTGTTGGCGTCGGGGTCAAACGTGGCCACTTCGTCTTTGATCCACACGACGTCCTCCCCGATATAGCCCCGGTTGTCGAAGATGATCTCTTCGGGTGTGTACTCTCCGGCGGCGACAAAAACCTGACCGGGCTGGTAGATATGCTTGTCATTCGGGGCGATCACCGTGATATCGGGTGCGGCCAGTGCGCGGCGCAGGCGGGCAAGGACCATCAGCGCCCCGGCACCTCCCCCGACAATCACGATACGCCCTTTGGCTTCCGATCCCTTTGCATGGATCTCAGCCGGAGCGGCGGTACCGGCGATCACCGAAGCCGCTACGGGGGAGAGGGCCATCATTTTGAGGGCATCGCGGCGTGAAAGCCCTTCCATGTTTCCTGTCTGTTTCACCGTCTCCGTACTCTTCATCACAAACTCCTTTGCACCTTGTTTTTTCATCATAGTTCCCCCTCCATCTCCAGGCTCATCAGATACATCTCTTCCCCCTCAATCACCCGCACCCTGGTACTTTCGCATCCCGGGCAGCGGTAAAAAGGCTCTTCCAGCGTACTCTCTCTGCCGCACGAAAGGCATTCGAGGATCAGCGGCTGCACATTCATCACAAACTCCGCCCCCGCGCATACGCCCCCCTCCTTAAAGGTATCGAACGCCACTGCGAGAAGATGGGGCTCGACACCGCTGTAGGCGCCGATCTTGACGACCACTTTCGTAATCGACGACGCCTCGTGGAGGGCGGCGTGGTGTTCGCACTGCTCCAGCAGCGCCTGGACGATCGAATACTCGTGCATCAGCAGATCCTCGGCAAAAGCTCCCCCTTGGGAAGTTCGAGATAACGGGAACTCCCCCACCCCGATCTCAGGACAACCCGCCCTGGCTTGTGGAGTGTTGCTTTTCCGATTATGGCGGCCGTTGGATTAAATTCACGTAAAACGGCGAGGGCAGCATCCGCATCGGCTCCCTGCACGGCGGCGACGAAGGTCCCCTCGTTGGCAAAATCGACCGCCTCGAATCCCATCATCTCGCAGATGCCGCGCACTTCGTCGCATACCGGAAGAGCCGCCTCCTCGATCTCCAGACAAATGCCGCTTGCCACGGCCCATTCGTTGAGGACGGCGGAGATCCCCCCCCGCGTCGCGTCGCGCATCGCGCGGATGGCGACACCGCTGCCAATCAGCCTCTCAACCGCCGGCCACAGCGTCGCGCAATCACTTTTTAGGTCGCTTTGAAGCTCCATCCCCTCCCGTTCCGCCAGGATCGCCGCCCCGTGGGCACCGATATCGCGCGATACGATCAGAACGTCCCCCTCGCCGATCGCATGGGCCGAAATTCCCCCATACACGACCTCTCCGATACCGGAGGTGTTGATGAACAGCCGGTCTACCGCCCCGCGCGGAACCACTTTTGTATCGCCGCAGACGATTTTGGCACCGCATACCGAAAGTTCCGCCGCCATCGAGGAGACGATCGATTCGAGCACGTCGGCCTCCAGCCCCTCCTCGATCATGAACGCGCACGAGAGGTACAGCGGCCGTGCCCCCATCATCGCCAGATCGTTGAGCGTCCCCGCGACCGCGATTTTGCCGATGTCGCCGCCACTGAACCGGATCGGGCTGACCGTATAGCTGTCGGTCGTAAAGGCGATCGTTCCCGCAACCTCCATAACGGCCGCGTCTTCGGCACGCAACAGGACATCGTTGCCGAAATAACGGTAAAAAAGTCCGGTGATGAGCTCTCCCATCTCTTCCCCGCCCCCGCCGTGGGAGAGCTGTATCCGTTTCACAGAACCCCTCCGAAACGGTAATAGGCATTACATGACCCCTCCGAGCTGACCATGCAGCTTCCCAGCGGAGTGCTCGGAGTACAGGCAGTGCCGAAAACCTTGCATTCGGAAGGGTTGGCCAGCCCCCGTAGAATCGTCCCGCAGATGCAGAGCTTGTGATCGTCGATCGGCTCGGTCGGGAGGAGATTTCCGAAAACTTTTTCGGCGTCGCGGTGGGCATACTCCTCCCGCAGTTCCAATGCGCTTTGCGCAATATCCCCCAATCCGCGCCACCGGAAATGGTTTCGGACCTGCATCGTCTGATCGATCATCGCCTGCGCCCTCAAATTCCCCTCCCGGCTCACGGCGCGGCTGTACTGTACCTCTACTTCAGCCCTCCCTTCGTTCTTCTGCCGAACGATTTTCAAAATCCCCTCCAGCACATCGACCGGCTCAAAACCGCTGACGACAATGGGAGCGTTGTACGCAGACGCTATCGGTTCGTAGATTTTCGAACCCGTGATGACGCTGACGTGGGACGGGCCGATGAACGCGTTGACCCGCGCATCGCCGCTTTGCATGATCGCATGGACCGGCGGGGGGACAAGGACATGGTTGATATGGAAAAAGAGATTGGAGAGTCCCTCTTTTTCGGCCTGCAAAATCAGACTCGCGCTCATCGGCGTCGTCGTCTCGAACCCGATCGCGAAAAAGATCACCTTTTTGAGCGGGTTTTCGCGGGCGATCGTAAGGGCGTCAAGAGGGGAATAGAGGGGACGGATGTCGCATCCCGCCGATCGCTCCTGCGCGAGCGAACTCGACGAGCCGGGGACGCGGATCATGTCCCCCAGCGTCACAAGGATCGCGTCCTCCATCCGCGCGAGCTCGATCGCGTGATCGATCCGTTCCTTGGGCATGATGCACACGGGGCATCCGGGGCCGTGGATAAACTCCACGGATGGCGGAAGGAGCTGCCCCAGGCCGTATTTCATAATCGTGTGGGTGTGTCCCCCGCACACTTCCATGATCCGCAGCGGTTCGCACAGGTTCCGGCTTTGCGTTTCGATGGCGGCCGCCAATGCCCGGATCGCGCCGGGGTTGCGGAACCCCTCGAAAAGCTCTTTGAGCTGAAGACTCACACGCTACCCCGGTTCGGACAGGCGTCGTCTCTCTCGATGAGGGCCCGCTTCTCGTCCTCCTCCATCCGCTCGACAATCTCGCGGTATACCTTCAGGCTCTCGAGAGCGTCTTCCTCGTCGATTTTGGACATCGCGAATCCCACATGGATCAGCACATAATCCCCCACTTTCACCTCGTTGCCCATCAGATCGAGGCTGACGTGGCGCCTGATCCCCATCGTGTCGACCGTCGCGACATTTTCCGCATCGATGTCGACGACTTTGGAGGGGATCGAAAGGCACATATCAGCTCCTCATGCTTTTTTTGAATTCGATCCACCGGATCACATTGGCGAGGGTTGATTCCTCTTTCGTCGAAATCTCCAGGATGTCGACCCCCGGTTTCAGGCGGCGGGCCGCCTCTTTGGCACGGTTGACGTCGAAATCGAAATGGGGGAGCAGATCGCACTTGGTGATCAGAATCAGGTCCGCGGTCCGGAACATGACGGGGTATTTCTCGATCTTGTCCTCCCCCTCTGGGACCGATACGAGGACGATGTTCAGATGGGCTCCCACGTCGTAGCTCGCCGGGCAGACGAGGTTTCCGACGTTTTCGATGAAGCATACGTCCAGATCCGCGATCGGAAGTTCGTGGAGCGCTTGATGCACCATAAAGGCATCGAGGTGGCACGCGCTCCCCGTCTGGATCTGGTAGGCAGCGACCCCTTTGGCCCGGATCCGATCGGCATCGCGGCTGGTCTCCAGGTCCCCTTCGATGACGCCGAACCGAAACGGAGCGAGTTCGGCGATCTTCTCCAGCAGCGCCGTTTTCCCGCTCCCCGGGGAGCTCATCAGGTTGATCGCCAGAACCCCGTGCGATTCGAAATGGTCGCGGTTGTGCTGCGCCTCCCGGTCGTTTTTGTCGAGAATCTTCGTGATGACCGAGATCGTTTTGGGGTCGTTCAGCTGCGGGTTGTGGTGGAGGGTTTCATGGGCATGATGATGCTCATGAGGATTTCCCCCGTGTGAATGGTGGTGGTGATCGGTGATCGAGCAGCCGCAGTCTTTGCACATAGTCCTGTTCCTGTTGGATGATGGGGTATACAGTGGGCACACGAAGCGCCCCGGGAGATGTTAGGAGGCGCCGAGGGCCATCCCGGCCGCAACGATCACTCCCCCCGCAACGCGGGAAGCACCGGAACGGGCCATAGCCTGAAACGTTTTCCCCGCTGTGATTCCCGCCAGATGGAGAAGCGCGGTTGCGAGAAGCATCCCCACCCCGTATTCGATCCCCCCAGCGTTCAGGGGCATCTCCGCTCCGTGGGCATAGCCGTGGAAAAGAGCGAAGAAACCGACGATGGCCGATCCCGCGAGGGTGGGGAGACGGATTCCCATCCCGATCAGCGCCCCGAAAACCAGAACCGAAGCGAGAATGCCCGCTTCGATGTAGGGAAGAGCAATCGCATCCGCCCCCATCACGGCACCGGAGAGCATCATCACGACAAAACTCAGGGGCAGAGCCCACACCGCGCGTCCGCCGATCACCGACGCCCACAATCCGACGGCCAACATCGCCAGCAGATGGTCCGCCCCTCCGAACGGATGGGAAAAGCCCGCCACGATCCCCGATACATTCCCGGCCCCGGCATGGGCCAACAGCGATGTCTCCGCGACGAGCGCCGCAGCAATGATTTTCTTCACCATCTTTCGCTCCTTTTTGGAAAAGTGTACCATATCTTTCTAAATCTGTGCATGGTGTCCCCACCATGCCTGCCCCAGCGCGATGGAACCGTCGTTGATCGGAGTGCGCTGCTGGGCATGGATGACCCGCCCGCCGAACCGGCGGCAGAGCCTCTCCATCAACGCGCGGTTTTGAAACACCCCGCCCCCTACCACCACCGGCAGTTCCGGATACACCCTCGCAAAATGGAAATGATCTCCGCGACGGTCGCGATGA
>ERZ1649853.712-NODE-712-length-13551-cov-5.979772_pt1 | contig 13551 bp, 8 predicted proteins | sample MGYA00575353_ERZ1649853 | MGnify/ENA primary metagenome ERZ1649853 (study PRJEB40853, sample SAMN11349654) | freshwater sediment metagenome | isolation source: river sediment | host: Sediment | place: India: Okhla Barrage, New Delhi | collected 2017-02-21 ...
CCGAAAATCGCCCTCGTCCTCAGCGGCGGCGGCGCCCGGGGCGCGGCCCACGTGGGCGTGCTCCAGGTCCTCGAAGAGCTCCGCGTCCCCGTCGACTTCATCGTGGGCACGAGCATGGGTGCCGTCGTGGGGGGCATCTACTCCACCGGCGCCACCACCGGCGAGCTCGCGAAGCTCTCCACCGCGATGGACTGGAAGGAGATCTTCACCGAAAAGATCCCCCGCGACAAGAAGTTCTACCGGCGCAAGGCCGACCGGGGGAACTACCTGGCGACCATCAGGGTGGACGCGCAGAAAGGCCTGGTCATCCCGTCGGGCATCGTGTCGGGCAAGAAGCTCGACCTCGTCCTGCGCTCCCTCACGCTCGGCGCCGGCAGCGATTTCGACGCCTTCCCCGTGCCCTTCCGCTCCGTGGCCGCGGACATCGAGACCGGCGACATGGTGGTTTTGGGCAAGGGCGACCTGGCGAAGTGCGTAACCGCGAGCATGGCCATTCCGGGCATCTTCAGCCCGGTGGAGATCGACGGCCGCATGCTCGTGGACGGCGGCGTGTCCCGCAACCTGCCCATCGATGTCGCCCGCGACCTGGGCGCCGACGTCGTGATCGCGGTGAACATCAGCACCCCCCTCTACAAGCGCGACAAGCTCAGCAACTTCTTTTCCATCTCCGATCAGACCATGGGCTTTCTCACCACCCGCAACGTGGACGACCAGGTGAAGACCCTCAGGCCCTCAGACATCCTCATCACCCCCGACATGAAGGACATCACCACCATGAGCTTCGCGAGGATGGAAGACGCCATCGCCATCGGCAGGGACGCCGCCCGGGCGGAGGAGTTCCGGCTGTCGCTCCTGGCGCTGAGCGAGCCCGATTACCGGGCGCACCGGGAGGCCCAGCTCCGAAGGTCGCACCGGCCCCGGCAGATCGATTTCGCGGAGGTGCAGCAGAAGGACATCCTCAAGGCCGAGCTCCTGAGCGGGTACCTCAAGGAGCGGATCGTGAAGGCGCGGGGCAAGCCGCCCAGATCGGAGGACCTCTCCGAGGCCATCTTCGAGATCTCCGACCGGGCCGACCTCGAGAACATCGACTTCTCCCTGGTGGAAAAGGACGGCAGGCAGGGGATCCTGCTCTTCGCCAAGGCCCGCGACCACATGCAGCACAACATCGAGCTGGGCCTCCAGCTGAGCGACAACCTCAGCGGGAACAACTCCTACGACCTCCTCCTCAAGTACACCCTGTCGCGCATCAACTCCCTGGGGGCCGAGTGGAAGAACTCCTTCAGGCTGGGCGAGAAGCGCGGCGTGTCCACGGAGTTCTACCAGCCCCTGGACTCCTCGGCCTGGCGCATGTTCGTCGCCCCCTATTTCGAGTACGAGGCGACCCCCTTCTACCTCTACAACGGCTCGGACAAGATCGCCGAATACCAGCAGAAGGACACGAACCTGGGCGCTGACCTGGGCATGCAGCTTGCGGAGTACGGCGAGTTCAGGCTGGGGCTCGTCACGGGCTCCACGGAGATCGAGCTGGAAACGGGCGAGCCCTCCCTGCCCCAGCTCAAGTCCGACAACGGCGCATGGAAAGCTTCCCTGGTGCTCGACACCCTGGACAACCTGAGCTTTCCCTCCCGGGGCACCCTGGTCCGGACCACGTTCATGGCCGAGAGAACCGGCCTCGGGGCGGACGAGAACTGCCATCTCGTCAAGGCCACGGCCCTCAAGCCTTTTTCCTGGGGGCGGGGCACGCTCATCCTCAGGGGCAGGTACGAGTCCGTCCTCAGCCACACCGATGAGACCCCCCGCTACTCCTTCCTGGGCGGGTTCCTCGACCTGTCCGGGATGGAGCCCGGCCAGCTCTTCGGGGAGCAGCTGGTGCTCGGGGAGTGCATCGTCACCTGCAGGCTGCTGCGGGAAAAGGTGTTCGGCAACGACCTGTACGCGGGATTTTCCTACGAGATGGGAAACGCCTGGAGGGACCGGTCCGACGCGGACACGGGCGACCTGCTCCAGGCCGGCAGCGTGTTTTTCGCCGCCGACTCCCTCATCGGCCCGGTCTATCTCGCCTACGGCCACGCGGAGGGCGGCTGCAACGCCTTCTACTTCATCATCGGGTTCTACTACTGAAGGGGGTCAGGAGGCTGCCCCGGACGGCTCCGGAGGCGGCTCCTCGGCCGCGGGGTTCAAGATGGCATACAGGGCCCCGAGGCAGGCGCCCGCAACCAGGCCCGCCCCCATGGCGGTTCCGGACGTGCTCTGCGAGAGCAGGGCGATGAACGTGCCCAAGAGCAGCCCCGCTCCGGCCCCCACGAGGGCCGACGACAGTATTCCCCCCGCCCTTTCCGCCCGCGGGTGGTCCGCTCCCAGCGAAGCGCAGGGAACCGCGGTCAGGGCCAGGCACAGACACAAGGTTAAAAGCAGACTCTTCATGGCGCCCCTCCGGTAACAGCTTTCTTCCTGCCGACGGCGTCACTTGATGACGGGCAGCTTGGAATCGATCTGCAGCTCGACCATCTTGTTCACGGTGCCGTCCACCTGGAGGAACCGTGCCGCGATCTTCGCGTTCAACGCCTTGTCGATCTTCCTGCCGTAGGCCTTCCTGAGTTTGACCTTCCCGGCCTGGTTGTCGAGCGTGCGGTTCATGAGGTCCCGGGCCTTCTCGTCGGTCATGTTCTGGAAGTTCTGCGAGTACTCTTTCACGATGGCGATGCCCACGTCGGTGAACTTGCCCAGGTCGTGCTCGTAGTCGTTGTAGATGGGCCAGAACACCTTTTCCTGCTCGGCCGTGAGCCCCATGGCCTTGGAGACGATCGCTTTCTTCTTTGCCCTGAGGTCCGTTCTCATGAGCTCCACATAGGTGTCGAAGCTCATGTTCCCTTCGCCCGGGGCCTGCCCCCCGACCGCGGGCCCGTCCTGGTCGCCGTTTTCCGGGCCGACGGCGAAGGCGAACCCCCCGCACACTACCAGCCACGCCCCGAGCAGCACAACCATCGAAATCCTCTTCATGAAAACCTCCTCCGTATGAATGTCGTTTCTGTTCCTGCCAAATATACCCGTTTCACTTGAGCTGACAAACCTTTCTCCGGGAAACAGCCCCGCGGCCCCGCGCGGGCCCCGGGGTATCACCCCCGGCTCTCCCGGCGCCTTGCCCGCGCCCTGAGGGAAACGATCCGGTCGATGAGGGTGCGGTCGAAGTACGGCGCCCCGATGGCCGCCAGCTCTGCCCTCAGCCCTGCATCGGTCCGGTTCGCCCAGGTTTCGTACAGGGAAGGCGCGATCCGGGCGAACGCGTCGAGGATCTCCGGGTCGAAGTGGGTGCCCCGCCCCTGTTCCATGATCTCCATGGCCTTCGCGAACCCGAAGGCCTCCTTGTAGGGGCGCTTCGAGGTCAGGGCGTCGAAGACGTCCGCGATGGTGAAGACGCGGGCCACCCGGGGTATCTCCTCGCGCCCGATGCGCTCCAGGTAGCCCGTGCCGTCGTACTTCTCGTGGTGGCTGCCCACCACCAGGGCCGCCTCCCGGAGCCACCCCGAGCGCTTCACGATGTCAAGGCCGTGCCGCACGTGCCTTTTCATCTCCTCGTACTCCTCCGGGGTGAGGTCCGAGGGCTTGAGCAGGATGGCGTCGCTGATGCCGATCTTGCCCACGTCGTGGAGGAACGCCCCCTTGATGAGCGTCTGGATCTCCCCCTCGCCCAGGCCCATCTCCTCGGCTATCCTGACGGCGTAGATCGTGACCCGGAAATTGTGGGCGTCCGTGTCGTTGTCCCGCTTGGCGACGGCGCTTCCGAGGACGTTGAGGATCTCCAGGTTCGCGTGGAGGAGGTCCGCGGACAGGTTCGAGACGCGCCGGAGCAGCCTGTTGATGACCGGGTAGAGGATGAGGGTGGTCAGCAGGACGATGCCCGCGGCCACGAGCCCGGTGGTCAGGGCGGCCATGCGGGCCCGGTGGAGGAAGGCCGGGGAGATGGCGTACACCCCCTCGATGAAGCCCGCCCGCCTGTTCCCGCTGTCCCTGAGCTCATAGCCGATGTGGATCACCGTCTCCCCGGAGACCCGCATGCCCCTGCTCCATCTGCCCCGCTTTTCGAGGGCCGCCTGGTCGACGCCCGCCGCCACGGCCCGGGCCACCTCCCCGAGGTGCGCAAACGAGGGGTCGGTCTTCCCGGCCACCTCGCGGAAAGCCGGGTCGAGGACGCGCACGATGACGAAATGTCCCTCCGAGGGCCTGGCCCTCCCCGACATCCCCCGGTCCAGGAGCCTCTGGATCCGGGCATGGTCCCCCAGGCCCGGGCTGTCGAGGTTTTCGATGACGGCCCACCGCAGGCGCTCGGTCGAGATGGCCACCTGCTCGAGGACCCGGTCGTTTATGCTCCCGAACTGGACGAAGAGCACGAGGGCGGCCAGGAGAAGGGAGGTGCACACCCCGGCGAAAACGAGCCGGGAAATGAGCGCCCGGTGGATCGAGGACCCGCCTGCTCTGCCCGTGGAAGGGGTCATCTGTCCCCCGTGCTCTCCGGGGAGGAAGGCGTGTCGCCCGCCACCCCCCAGCCTCCCCCCATGGCCTTGTAGAGGCCGACGAGGTCGGTGAAGAGCGTGCCTTCGGTCTGGGCAAACGAGATCTCCGCGTCGAAGAGGCTGCGCTCGGCGTCGAGGACCTCGAGATAGCTCGTGTAGCCGTTGTCGAACCTGGCCCGGGCTATGCGGGCATAGCCGCGCAGGGCGTCCACCTGGCTCTTCTGCTCCTGGAGCTGCTCCCGGGTTTTTCTCTGGTTCGTCAGCGAGTCGTCCACCTCCCTGAACGCGTTCTGGATGGCCTTCTGGTAGGACAGGAGGGCCTCCTTTTGCACGGCTTCGGCGATCATGTTCTGGCCCCGGATGGCGCCCCCGGCGAAGATGGGCAGCGTCGCGCTCCCCGAATAGCTCCACATCCGCGAAGACCCCGAGAGGAGATCCGAGAGCTTCGAGCTCGACCACCCGTAGGCCCCGGTGAGGGATATGCTCGGGAAGTACAGGGCCCGCGCCTCGCCGATGCGGGCATTGGCCGCGACGAGGTTCTGCTCCGCCTGGCGGATGTCGGGCCGGCGCTCCAGGAGCTCCGAGGGCAGGCCGGGAGGCACCGCGGGCACGGCGAGCTCTTCGATGGCCTTCCCCCGGGGTATGGGCCCCGGGTTCCTGCCCATGAGGACGCAGAGTGCGTTTTCCTGCTGGGAGATGAGCTTCTCGATGTTCGGGATCCGGGAGGTGGCCTGGTAGTACTGCGATCTCACCTGGTTGAGCTCCAGGTCCGAGACGACCCCGCCCCGGGCGCGCTTCTCGAAGAGGTCCATGGTGCTCCTCTGGCCTTCGGCGGTGCGTTTTGCGATGATCAGCTGGCTGTCCAGGTCCCTGAGGGTGACGTAGCCCCCCGCCACGCCGGCGGCCACGGACAGGGCCACGGCCAGTCTCGCCTCCTCCGTGGACAGGAGGTCGGCCCGGGCGGCCTCGCCTGCCCGCCGGTAGCGGCCCCAGAAGTCGAGTTCCCAGGAGGCGCCCAGGACGGCCTGGTACTTGTTGCGCGGGTTTTCCAGGAAGTTCGACAGGAGCGAACCTTCCTTCTCAGAAGAGCGGACCCTGCCCCCCTCGCCCGATGCTTGAGCGTGCGGGAAGAGGCCGGAGGAGGTCGCCATGAGGCGGCCTTCGTACTCCTGTACCCGCGCGGCGGCGATGGCGAGGTCCTTGTTTTCCTCGAGGGCTTGGGCGATGAGCCCGTCGAGCACCGGGTCTCCCAGCTGCCTCCACCAGGCGGCGTTCGCCGCGTCCCGCGCTTCGCCCGCCTGAGTGCGCCACGCCCGGGGCGCATCCACCGCGGGCCGCTCGTAGTCCGGCCCCAGGGCGCACCCCGACAGGATCATTGCCAGCAGCAGCGCTGTCAGCCCCTTATGCATGATTCTTCTCCTCCTTGGCGGGGGCGTCCCCCTCCCCCCGGCGGGCGAGCCGCTGGATGAGCGTGAACATCACCGGGATGAGGAAGATGGCGATGCCCGTGGCCGCGAGCATGCCCCCGATGACCGCGATGCCCATGACTCTCCGGGAGATGGCGCCCGCGCCCATGGCCGTCGCCAGGGGCACGCAGCCGAGGATGAAGGCGAAGCTCGTCATGAGGATGGGCCTGAGCCTCAGCCGGGCCCCCGCCAGGGCCGCCTCCGCGATGGGCTTGCCCTTCCCGTGCTCCACCTTGGCGAACTCCACGATGAGGATGGCGTTCTTCGCGGCCAGGCCGATGAGCATGACGAGCCCGATCTGGGCGTAGATGTTGTTTTCCTGCCTGCACAGGAGGAGGGCGCCGTAGGCCCCCATGACCGCGATCGGCGTGCCCAGGAGGACGCTGAAGGGCAGGGCCCAGCTCTCGTACTGGGCGGCCAGGATGAGGAAGACGCACAAAAGCGAGAAGCCGAAGATGACGAAGGGGGACACCCCTTCCCGGGCCTTCTTTTCCTGGTAGCTCATGCCCAGGTAGTCGAAGCCCATCTCCCGGGGCATGGTCTGCCCGAAGACCTCCTCGAGGGCGTCCATGGCCTCGGTGGTGGTGTAGCCCTCGGCCGCGTTGGCATTGATCTGGGCGGCGCGGTACTGGTTGTAGCGCATGGTGAACTCGGGGCCGGTGGTCTGCCTCACCGTGGTGAGCGCGGAAAGCGGGACCATGTCGCCGCTGGCGTTCTTCACGGAAAACTGGCGGAGCTCTTCGGCGTCCGTGCGGTACTCGCCCTCGGCCTGGATGAAGATCTGCCACTGGCGGCCGAAGCGGTTGAAGTAGTTCACGAACACGCCCCCCATGAAGCACTGGAGGGTCTTGTAGACGTCGGAGAGGTTCACCCCCTGCTTGAGGACCTTGTCCCGGTCCACGTCCACGAACACCTGGGGCACCGAGGGCTTGTAGGTGGTGGTCGCCCCGGCGATCTCGGGCCGCTTTTTCGCCTCCTCAAGGAACTTCTCCACGTTTTCCGAGAGGAAGGCGATGTCCTTGCCCGCCCGGTCCTCGAGGATGAAGGTGATGCCCCCGGAGGTGCCGACGCCGGGGATGGCGGGCGGGGAGAAGGCCATGCCCTGGGCCTCGGGGATCTTGCCCAGGAGGGCCAGCGAGATCTTCCCCTTGATGAACCGGTACCACTGCTCGATGTGCCGGTTGCGCTCGCCCCAGTCCTTGAGGGTCACGAAGAAGAAGCCGCTGTAGGTGTTCTGGACCTGGCTCACCAGGTTGTAGCCCACGATGGAGGTGCAGTACTCCACGCCGGGTGTGTCCATGATGAGCTCCTCGGCTTTTCTGACCGCCGCGTCGGTGCGCTGGAGGGACGAGGCGTCGGCCAGCTGCACGGCGGCGTAGACGTAGCCCTGGTCCTCCTCCGGCAGGAAGGTGGCGGGCAGGCGCAGGCCGAAGAGCCCCGCCAGCACGACCATGGCAAGCAGGAAGGCCAGGCTGAAGCCCGTTTTGCGGATGAGCAGGCCGCAGACGCCCACGTACCTGTCCGTGGCCCTGCTGAAGGCCCGGTTGAACCAGTCGTAGAACCTCTGGAGCGGGCCGGAGGACTCTTTCTTTGGCCGGAGCAGCAGGGCGGAGAGCGCCGGCGAGAGCGTGAGCGCGTTGAAGGCGGAGAGCAGGACCGAGATGGAGATGGGCACGGCGAACTGCTGGTAAAGGCGGCCCGTGATGCCCGGGATGAAGGCCGTGGGGATGAACACGGCCGCGAGGATGAGCGCGATGGCCACCACCGGCCCGGACACCTCCTCCATGGCCTGTATGGTTGCCTCTTTCGGGCTCATGCCCCCCTCGATGTGGTGCTCCACCGCCTCCACCACCACGATGGCGTCGTCCACCACGAGCCCGATGGCGAGTACGAGCCCGAAAAGCGAGAGCGTGTTGATGGAGAAGCCGAAGAGCGGGAAGAGCATGAAGGTGCCCACCAGGGAGACGGGCACGGCCAGAAGCGGGATGAGCGTGGCGCGCCAGCCCTGGAGGAAGACGAAGACCACGACGATGACGAGGGCCAGGGCGATGAAGAGGGTCACCACGATCTCGTGGATGCCTTCGGTGACCGACAGGGTGGTGTCGAGGGCCACGGCGTAGTCGAGGTCGGCGGGAAAGTTCTTCTTGAGCCCGGCCATGAGCTCCCTGGTGCCTCTGGCCGCCTCGATGGCGTTCGTCCCGGGCATCTGGTAGACCGCGATGACCGCCGCGGGCTTGCCGTTGAGACGGCCCGCGAGGTTGTACGCCTGGGCACCCAGCTCCACCCGGGCCACGTCCTTGAGGCGGACGATGGAGCCGTCGGGGTTGGCCCGGATGACGATGTTCCTGAACTCCTCCTCGCTTTCGAGCCTGCCCTGGGCCCGGACCGCGTAGGTGAAGTCCTGCCCTGCGGGCACGGGCTCGCCGCCGATCTTGCCCGCCGGGTTCACGGTGTTCTGGGCGGTTATGGCATTCGAGATTTCCGGGATGGAGACGCCGAGCTTGGCCAGCTGGTCCGGCCTGACCCAGAAGCGCATGGCGTAGCGGCCGGCGCCGAACACGGTGACGCTCGCGATGCCCTTGACCCGGGTCATCTGGTCGTTGATGTTGATGTAGGCGTAGTTGGCCAGGAAGACGCCGTCATAGGTGCCCCGGGGCGAGTACAGGGCGTAGATGATGAGCGGCGCGGACTGGGACTTCTGGACGGTGACGCCGTAGCTGCGCACGTCGGAGGGGAGCTGGGAATCGGCCTGGCTCTGGCGCATCTGCGCGAGCACCTGGTCGGTGTTCGCCTCGGTCTTGATGTCGAAGTTCGTGGTGAGCGTCATGTCGCCGTTGTTGGTGTTGACCGAGTACATGTAGTTCATGTTGTCCACGCCGGACATCTGCTGCTCGATGGGGGTGGCCACCGACTGCTCCACGGTGATGGCGTCGGCGCCGGTGTAGCTCGCGGTCACCTTGATCTCGGGGGGCACGATGTTGGGGAACTGGGAGATGGGCAGCCCCGCCAGGGAAACCAGTCCGACGATGACCATGAGGATGGCGATGACCATGGCCACGATGGGGCGGTTGATGAAGAACTTCGACATGGGGCCTACTCCTTCCCGGCGGGGGCGGGGGACTGGGCGGCAGGCAAGGCGACATCCCTTTCCGGGGCGGCCGGGCCGCTCGGGGCCCCTCCGGCGGACGGGGCGGGGCGGGCATAGGGCGTGGGGTTCACGGCGATGCCCTGCTTGATCTTCTGCGTGCCCTCCACCACCACCTGCTCCCCGGGCTTGAGGCCTTCAAGCACCATGACGAGACCGTTTTCCTTCCAGGCGGTCCTGACGGTGCGGATGTCCACCTTCCTGTCCGGGGTGACCACGCCCACCTGGGTCTTGCCCTGGAGCTCGATGAGGCACTTCTGGGGGATGACCATGGCATCCTTCCACGTGGCGAGCACGGCGCGGACCTTGGCGAACTGGCCGGGCCTGAGGAAGCTGTCCGGGTTGGGGAAATGGGCCTCGACCTTCAGGGTGCCGGTCTTCACGTCGATCTGGCGGTCCACGACGGCGAAGGCCCCTTTCCGGGGGTAGACCGATCCGTTGGCCAGGACGAGCTCGAGCCGGGCGTTCCTCAGGTTGCCGCGCGCGTACTGGGCCGCGTTCAGGTACTCCTTTTCGCTGACTGATATGTAGGCCTTGATGGGGTCGACCCGTGAGACGGTGGTGAGCTCCTCAGACGACTGGGGGCTGACGAGGTTGCCGATCTGGGCCTTGGCGATGCCCGCGATGCCGTCGATGGGGGAGGTGATCTTCGTGAACTCGAGGTTGAGCCGGGCCTTGTCGAGCTCGGCCTTCGCGGCGTCGACCGCTGCCTTGGCCGACCGCTCCGCGGCCACGGCGTCGTCCAGGTCCTTCTGGCTCAGGGCGTTCTGTGCGGCCAGGGGCTTGACCCGTGCGAGGTTCTGCCTGGCCTGGTCCCACTTGGCGTTGTTCAGGGCGAGCTGGGCCCGGGCTGAGTCGAAGGCCGCCTGGAAGGTCCGGGGGTCGATCTCGAAGAGCACCTGCCCCTTCTTCACGAGGTCGCCTTCCCGGTAGAGCTGCTGGGTGAGGTAGCCCTGCACCTGGGCGCGGATGACGGCGTTGACGCTGCCGTCGAGGGTGCTGACCCACTCGAAGGTCACGGGCACGTCCTGCCGGATCACGGGCGTCACCGTCACCGGGGGCGTGGGCATCCGGGGGGTCTTGCCTTTCCCGCACCCCGCCAAGAGGAGCGCCGCAAGACAAACGCACGACCACACGAAAAGGGCGCGCACGCTTTCCCGAGCCCCGGCCCTGTAAGCTCCCTCGAATCCATTCTTCATGGCAACCCCCGCGATACGTTCGTTCAAGTTCACTCGAATTGCATCATGCCCCGCGCCATGAAACTGCCCCGCTTCGGCCGGCATGAATATATTTCATTATAATAACTGCATTCCATGGCCCTGTGAAGGGCAAACAGGGGTCGGCCGGACTTTTCGGAACGCATCCCGGGAAGGTCGGCCTCATGAAAAAAGAGCCCTCTGCCAAGGGACAAACTCCGGAGCTCCGTGCTGCCGATCGATGCGGAAGTGTTGTCGCACCGCCCGCCGCGGCAAACCCCGGGGCCCCCGGCCGCCGGGGCAGTCCGGCGCGGCCCGGCATGTTCCCTTGACCTCGTTGACCGCTTCTCCTATATTCAAGGCTATGCACACTCCGGAACATCTGGTGATCAGGCCTCCGAGCGAGGCGAGGAGCCTGCTGGTGAGGGTCGTGCGCGGGTGCGACTGGAACCGCTGCAGCTTCTGCGGCATCTACGACCTCTTCGGCACGCCCTACTCCACCCGCTCGAAGGAAGAGGTCCTCATGGACATCGACGCGCTGGCCTCCCTGCACGGCGACATCTTCACCACCGCGTTTCTTGGAGACGCCAACCCCCTCGACCTGCCCGCTCAATTCCTCGTGGACGTGCTCGAGCGCCTGCGGGAGAAGTTCCCCCGGCTCACGCGCGTCACGGCCTACGCCAGGGCCTCGAGCCTCGCGAAGAAGACCGAAGACGACCTCCTGGCCATCCGCGAGGCCGGGCTCGACCGGGTGCACGTCGGCCTCGAGAGCGGTTCGAACCGGGTGCTCAAGCTCCAGATGAAGGGCACCAGCCACAAGCAGCTGGTCGAGGCGGGAAAAAAGACCATGGCCTCGGGCCTGGAGCTCAGCTACTACTTCCTCCTGGGCCTGGGCGGCCAGGACCTCTGGGAGGAGCACGCCCTGGAGTCCGCGGCCGTGTTCACCGGGGTCAAGCCGCACTTCATCCGGGTGCGGAGGCTCTTCATCCACCCCATGTCGAAGCTCGCCGGGAAGATCGCCGCAGGCGAGTTCCGGGAGCAGACCCCCGAGGGAACGGTGCACGAGCTCAGGTCCCTCATCGCCGCGCTCGACGCCGAGGGCACCACCTTCACCTGCGACCACGCGAACAACTACCTGCCCGTCCACGGCCTGCTCAACCGCGACAGGCAGGCCCTCCTGGACGTCATCGACTCCTTCCTGGCCCTGCCGGAAGACCGGCGCATCGCACACTACCGGTCCGTCCCCTCGGTGATCTGAGGGCGGCCGCCGAAGCGCCTCCGTGATCGCCCGGATTTCATGGGGTCTCCATCATGTGACTGCACGGGACCTTTAGCCGAAGCGCCCCCGTGATCGCCCGGATTCCAGGAAGTCTTGAGCCCCTCCTCTGTACGCTTCCGGATGGCGGGCGACCCGGGCGCACGCGCCTCCCCAATTTTTTTCTTGACTTGTGATGGCCTTTCCCTTTAAAGCTTCATGTCTATGGCACCAGTACACATCACAACTACAATGTTCGGGTTCTTCTTTTTTGACTAGGTCTGCCTGCGAGCGCTTTTAAGATCTGATCGAAAAAGAGGAGAAAAAAAGCCGTAGGTGGACCGGGTTTCGTCTACCTGCGGCTTTTTTTATGTGCGCAGCACGGAGCACCGGGGCTGGCGCATGAGAACGTGAAACACCAGAAAGGGGGATTCGGTTATGAAGAAGATCATCGGGGTACTGACCATCGGGGCACTCGCCGCGGTTCTTTCCCTGGGGGCCCTGCCCTCGGGCGCGGCCGCGAAGGACATCAAGGTGGGGGCGGCCATCAACCTCACCGGCCCGGCCTCCACCTTCGGCAAGTACCACGCCAAGGGCCAGCAGGACTACTTCAGGTACGTCAACGAGGTCAAGGGCGGCGTCAAGGGCAGAAAGATCCAGATGCTCACCGTGGACACCGCCTACAAGGCGCCCGAGGCGGTGGCGGCCGTCCGCAAGTTCGCCATGCAGGAGCGCGTCGACATGATCGCCACCTGGAGCGCGGGCGAGGGCATCCAGGCCAAGCCGCTCCTCCAGCAGTTCAGGATCCCGGCCATCAACTACTCGACGGCCTGGGAGATCCTCCAGGCCCCGGTGGACTACCTGTACCTGCCCTTCGGCAACTACCGGCTCGACTGCCAGGCCGTGCTCGAGTACATCAAGGCCGTGCACAAGGGCCCCGGCGCCCCCAAGGTCGGCCTGCTCACCTACAACAACCCCTACGGGCGCTCCATCCACGACCCGAGCAGGGAGTACGCGAAGGCCAACGGCATCGAGATCGTGACCATCGAGGAGTTCCCCCCCCAGACGGTCGACCTCACCACCGAGCTGCTGCGCCTCAAGCAGAAGGGCGCCCGGTACGTGTTCGTCCAGGTGCTCCCGGCGGCGCTGATCTCCACGCTGAAAAGCGCCGACCGCATCGGCTACGACCCCCAGTTCATCGGCACCTGGACCTCCACCGACCCGGACTTCTTCAAGAACGGCAAGGGCCTCATCAAGGACCGCGTGAAGATGCAGTTCTGCGGCGGCCTGCCCTCGGACGGCACCCCGGGCGTCAAGCTCATGGAGTCCGTGTGGAAGCGCTACAAGACCGTCAACGCCTTCGACACCTCGTACTGGGAAGGCGTGGTGGTGGGCATGATCATGGAAAGGGCCTTCATCCGGGCGCAGGAAAAGTTCGGGACCATCACCCCGGAAAACGTCAACAAGGCCCTCGAGACCTTCAGGAACGAGGACTTCGGCGGGCTGGTGCCCAACGTCACCTACTCGAAGACCGACCACGGGGCGTCGTTCAAGGGCAGGATCGTCCAGGTCCACGAGAACGGGACCTTCACCCCGCTCACCAACTTCTTCACCCCCGGCAGGGACAGGATCAAGCTGCTGAAGGTCAAGTAAGGGAGAAGCAGCCGTGCACCAGGCGCCACAGTCCATCACCCGCCCCGCCACCTTCGCGAAGAGGGGGTTCCGGGGTATGTGCCCGGCCCCCCGGGTCCACGCCTCCGCGGGCGTGACGGTAAAAGGGAAGGGGGGCATCACCAATTGCGGCGGTGCGGCCGCACCTGCCCCCGCCCCCGCGAGCATGGCGGAAGGCGGCAAAGGGGGCGCCGGGTGAGGGCGTTCAGGGGACAGCCGCGGATATTCTCCGCCGGGAAGATGGGGGAGCGCAAGGCCGAGCTTCGGGTCGCCGGCCTGTCCCTGTCCTTCGGGGGGATCCACGCCG
>ERZ1649853.714-NODE-714-length-13480-cov-8.528641_pt1 | contig 13480 bp, 18 predicted proteins | sample MGYA00575353_ERZ1649853 | MGnify/ENA primary metagenome ERZ1649853 (study PRJEB40853, sample SAMN11349654) | freshwater sediment metagenome | isolation source: river sediment | host: Sediment | place: India: Okhla Barrage, New Delhi | collected 2017-02-21 ...
CTGAGCGGGTCGATCTGGAAGGGAGTCTGGTAGACGCCGCGGCTGGTGACGGCAGGGCCGAGGTCGACCTTCTCGCCGCTGACCAGCGCCGAGGCGGCGGCGATGTGCAGCGCCTGGGCGGTGACCTTGTCCACTTCACCGTTGGTCAAATCGTGGGAGGATGCAAAGCCCCAGGCGCCATTGACCAGGACGCGCACGCCAAAGCCCAGCGTTTCCGAGGCGTTCAGCGATTCGACCACGCCGTCTTTCACACTGATGCCCTGGGTGCGGTTGTTGACCACACGGATGTCGGCATATTGCGCCCCACGCCTGGTTGCCAGGTCGAGGGCGCGCTCCATCAAGTCTTTCAATTGAGCCTCCTTGTATTAAGTTGTTAGATCTGATCCGGCGCTTTCCATACCTCCAACAGCGCCTTTTCGAGCGGATACTGTAACTTCTCCCGGGCAGCCTCGATGGGCAACCAGATCACCCGGGCTACCTCATCGTCTAGCTGGTCGCCAGGATTGCCCACGGGCAGCATATGATAAAAACAGACCACCTTGGCGCCCGTGCTGATGGAATAAGAGACTGCTCCGGCAAACCCGACCACCTGGACCGTGTAGCCGGTTTCTTCTTTTACCTCCCTGAGCGCAGCCTGCAGCCAGGTTTCGCCGTTGTGCAGCTTGCCCTTGGGCAGGCTCCAGTCAGCGTAATGCTTGCGATAGATGATCGCAATCTCATAACTGCCGTTCGTCTTGCGCCAAAGCAACCCACCCGCCGCCTGGACGGGCTTGTTTGCGTTGGCTGGAAACTGACCCATATATTAACTTACCATCTTCCAGGAGAGTGTGTTCACTTCTCTGGCGATTTGAGGAAGTGAGCAACTTCCTCGGCAAAGACCGACATGCTCATCGGTTTGGTGATGTAACCATCCACGCCTGCCTCCTGGGCGCGGCGGCGGTCTTCGAGCAGCGAGCGCACCGAGACGACCACGATTTTGATCTGCTGGGTGGCGGGGTCGCTCTTGAGAATCTGTGCGGCAGTCCAGCCGTCCATTTCCGGCATTGCCAGGTCGAGCAAGATCAGGTCGGGCATCTCCTTACGCGCCACGTCCACCCCTTCTTTCCCGTCGTGCGCTTCCAGGACGTCATAGCCCAGGCGGTTGAGCATGAAGCTGATCATACCCAGGTTGTCACGGTCATCTTCAACTACCAGAATTCTGGCTGTGTCTGCCATACACACTCCTTAGATTGCGTCGCTACGCTTACAGCTGCGCTCGCAATGACAAGATGGTTAGCCAAAACGTTCCTCTTTCCAGACGTCGGCGTGGTTATGATAGCCGGCTTGCTCCCAAAAGCCCCGGCGGTCACGCGCCATGAACTCCAGGCCGCGCAGCCACTTGGCGCCTTTCCAAAAGTAAGGGGTCATCAGGTCATCCCGCCCAACGAGGTAGCCGACCACGCCGCGCAACGGATAGCCGTGGTCGGGAGAGAGCGGCTGCCCGTCGTAGTGCGTCGCCAGCAGGAAATTATCTGCCAGCGCCACTTCCAGGGGGATGTTGACGGTAAAACCGTACTCGGCATGCTGCATCAGGTAATGGGCGGAGGGTTTGAGCTGGACCAGCCCCTGCTCGACCAGCGTGCGCAGGGAGACGCCCTCCCAGGTGGTGCCGAACTTGCTCCAGCGGGTGACGCAGTGGATGTCCATCTCGACTTTCGTGCGCGGTAGCTGGTTGAACTCGGCCCAATTCCAGCGGCGCTCTTCGACCACCTCGCCCCAGAGGCGCAAATCCCAGGTGGCGGGGTTGAAGCCCGGCACGGGGCCGTAGTGCAGCACGGGGAACTTCTCAGTAGCCGACTGTCCGGGGGGCAGGCGACCTGCCTGGCGTGCTTTTTCTTCACTTTCTCTGCGCTTGAACATACTGTTAAACATTCTACCTCTAATCATTCGTAGTCATTGTTAATTAGATATGAAAAAAAACCAACTCAAAGACGCAAAGGTTTTTATGGAACGGTGAAGGATTCACCCGGGCGCAGGACGTGCACCTGAGCACCAGTCTCCTGTTGGACACGCCCGGCCCAGGAGTTAGAATCCTGGGCAATCAACTGGAAGGTGTTGTAGTGGATGGGGATGATGTGCCGGGGCTGCAAGAGCTTGACGGCACGCAGGGCGTCCTCAGGGCCCATGGTGAAGTTGTCGCCGATGGGCAGCACCGCCAGGTCGAGCCCTTCTTCGCCGATGAGCTTCATATCATAGAAGAGACCCGTGTCGCCTGCCAGGTAGAGCTTCTTGCCATCGCTGGTGGTGAGCAGGAAGCCCGCCGGGTTGCCGCCATACGAGCCATCCGGCAAGCCCGAGCCGTGCAGCGCCAGGGTGAGCTTGAGATAGCCAAAGGGGTGCTTGAAGCCGCCGCCCAGGTGCTGCCCGTGGGTATTCTTGACGCCTTTGCCATCCAGCCACTGGCTGATCTCATAGTTGCTGATCACCATGGCGCCGGTACGCCTGGCAATGGCGACGGTATCGCCGAGATGGTCGCCATGTCCGTGGGTCACCAGGATGAAATCGGGTTTGACCTGCGCGGCAGAGACAGATGCCGCCGGGTTACCGGTGAAGAAAGGGTCCACCAGGATGGAGTAACCGCCGGTCTCCAGCCCCAGCGCGGCGTGTCCGAACCAAGTCAATTTTGTACTCATGCGCTCTACTCCTTTTTACGCACAAATTGATATAACTTGTCACTGCGGGTGACGACCATGGCGGCGCAGGCGCGCGCCATGTCCGAAACAATGCCGGCGTCGGCTTTCGCCAGGAACTGCTCGGGGGTGAGCTTCCCCGAGAAGTAGTCTATGGCATACGCCAGATTGTGTTGAACGCCATGCTTTCCAAGCATGCGGTACAGATACAGAGACACGGGAGAATTCTCCATGTCGAAGACGGGGTTGTCGGTATGACCATATTCAAGCAGGCGGTAAACCTGCGGGGAGAGATCAGCAGGCGCCGAGAGCGGCACTTCAGGCAAGAAATCTTCCAGGAACTGACCATTGTCGTTCTGGCGCTGGAACTCACCCATGAACAGCGAGACGGGTGCGTCACCACCGGTGGCTTCCGCCAGCGCTTCCAGCAAGCCCACGGTGAGCACTTTGACGCTCAGGTACTGGCGGGCGATATCGACATTTTGCGTGGCGGCGTGCAGCATTTTTCGGTAAGCATCTTCCGGCGGCACGCCACGATAGCGATGAAAAACCGTCGCAGTGTCCAGGTGGGTCAGGAAACTATACGTCTTTTGCAATGCCTGGCGGTACTCGCGCAGCGAATAGACCCCACCGGAGCGCAGGGCAATGTTCGTTTCAGGCAACAACTTCCAGGTATTATCCAAATAGTTCGCCACGTCGCTTTCGGCGAAGTTTTCGACATCCTTATTGGCAAAGACCACCGCCCCCTGGATAGTGCGTATCTGCTCCGCCTGGTCCATCGGAATAGCGTAGTCTGCGCAGACACTCGCCAACCGCCGGGCAAGCACTTCGAAGGGACCGAATTCGTTTTTGTCTTCACCGCGGAAGGGGATGGTGGCCTCGATGTAAACGATGGCTTTGAGCAACTCCTTCTCTGGAATGAGATGTTCCAGCTTGGAACACAAGACCAGCGCGCTCATAAATTCGTTCAGCCCATCGGAGGGCGCCAGTAGCTGAGCAGGCTCGAAGCCAAAGATGCCCAGCGTCAAAGCAAAGGGGCGGTTTTCGGTGATCTCATTGCGCAACTGGACCAGGTCGCCGTCGTTCTCCTGGATGTAAGGGCGGATGACTGCATAGACTTCAGGGGAAAAGCCTCGATCGACCTGGTAATAGACGATATCATGAAACAGGGCTGCCAGTGACTGGATGGGATTGGCCGCGTCGACCAGCCCGAGGACATGCTCGGGGGTATGAAAATGACGAGCTTCAACAGACATGGCCTTATGGATGGTAACGGCCAGCATCTCCAGCCTTTGGTCAGGCACCGAGACACCCAGGCCAGCAAAAGCCTGTTCGAGGACATCAATCAACTGTTGGATAGAGCCAGTTTTCATCGCCCACTGCCTCAAATGGTGGATTAAGTATACCCCAGACTAACCAATTTGCACTATAATCCTCTGCACAGGCACGGCGCGCCAGGGTGAGCCAGCTGGGGGAGGCTGGCGCGCAGAGAGACTATCTTATCATGAGCGGGAGGATCGCATGGAGCTAACTGAACTCATCCAGCCGGGGGCAAAAAACGAGCAGCGTTTCACGGTGACGGAAGAAAACCTGGCCAGCCAGGTGGGCAGCGGGCTGGCGCGCGTCCTGGCGACCCCCTGGATGATCGCCTTTATGGAAGGGACTGCACATCGCCTGCTGACTTGCTGCCTGCCCGAAGGCTATTCCAGCGTGGGCACGCTGGTGAATGTGCGCCACCTGGCGCCCACACCCGTCGGCTCAGAAGTGCGCGTGGTGGCGGAAGTGCTCTCGGTGGAGGAGTACCGGGTTTATTTCTCCGTGCGCGCCTGGGATGAGCTGGACTTGATCGGAGAAGGCGAACACGAGCGCGCCGTCATCGAAGAAGCGCGCTTTTTGCGCCGCATCGAAAAGAAACAAGCAGCACTAAAAGGTGAGTAACTAATCGATCTTGGGGCCGCGTCCCCGGCGTAAGAAGAGGGCGTAAACGCCTAAACCAAGGCCGCCGAATAACATCACCGCGCCAACGATAGCCAGGATGGGCGAGCGGTTGGGCGTCTCGGGGATGATCGCACTCTGGGCAGCCACCTGAGTGTTGGCTTGTGCTCCAAAAGCTACCAGCGACTCGTCGCCGGCTTTCAAGTTGAAGCTGCGGTTGAGCACCGTGGTCGGATTGTAGCCATCCGGGATGGCTACGGTGACGTTATATTCCCCTTCCGGGAGCTGATCAAAACAGGTGTAGGCCAGGTCTTCGGGATCAGGATACAGCAGGTCGGAGAGACCGCCGGATGGCGTATCGGCAGTTAGCGAGACGCGGCCGAGCCGGTCGCCAAGGCTGATGGCGCCTCCGGGCAGGGAGGGCTCTTCTTCCTCGCGCAGCGAGTCGCCATTGAGGTCTTCATAAAGCAGCACGCAAATGATTCCCCAACCCGGGCCGGGAGTGTCGGTCGGTTTTACCGGCGCGGGCGTGGGCGAAGGGCCGGCGGTGGGAGTAACCTCTACGGGACCAGCCCTGCCGAGCAAGATTTGCTGACCGGGAGCGACCGCGTCGCTGATCAGGTTATTGAGGGCTTTCAGTTCATCCACGGTCATGCCGGAGATGGCAGCAATACGCCACAAGGTATCGTTCTCCTGGACAATATAAATGATCCGTCCATCCGCGCCGGGCGTGGGCGTGTGGAAAACCGTGTATTGGGCAGGCGGCGCAGCCTGGACCGGGAGACGCAGGTTCACGGAAAACAAGACGAACACGAGCAGGCCAACGCCTAAGAGGAAACGGTTGCGGTGCATGCCAGTGATTATACTGTAAAAAAACGCACTGTAAGGGTTGGACAAGGCTGGCTTATTGCGGGCTGAGACTGACCCGGCTGAGAGCAGCCACTGCCAATAAATTGAAGAGCACCGCCGCCAGGGCATTGGCAGTGATACCGGTGATCCAGGGCTGGCTGAAGAGCAGCGGCGCCAGCACGTCCCCCAGGGCGCGCCCCAAAGAAATGAACGCCATATGCGCTGCCATCAGGGTGGCGCGCGCCGGCGGGAGCACCTCGGTCATCAGGGGGATGCCGCTGACTATGGTGAACTCAAAGGAAAGGTAGAACAACATCAGGGCAGCCACCGCACCCGGCAGCCAATTTGCGGTCAGGGGCAGGACGAGCGCGGCGAGGCAGTTCACCGTCAGACCAATCGCCAGGGCGCGCTGTTTGCCCAGGCGGTCGGTCAGTGCGCCTACCAGGGACTCTCCGCCCAGTTCCGCCAGGCCGATGCCGATGGTCAAGGCACCCAGGGCGGTCAAGACCAGCCCGAAGGCATCCTCCATCCAGACACCAAACACAAAGTTGATCACCTCGTTGGCGGTGCTGTAACACGCTACCATGAGCAAGCCAGCCAGGGCAGGCGGGTAGGAGAAAACGCGGCCGATGCTGCGCAAAAAGCTGGGCGGGGCAGTCGCCGGCGCCGGGTCGCGCGGCAGCAGCCAGGCCAGCAGCCCGAGGCTGAGCAAGCCCAGCAACCCCAACAACGGGAATGGCGCCAGCCAACCCCGTTTCGCGATCAGAAAGCCGACTGCCGGGACGCCGATGATGAAGGCAAACGACCAGGAGAGCTCGGTCAGGGCGATCACCAGCCCGCGGCGCTGGTAGGGGATGCGGTCGCCCAGGTAGGCTTGCAGCGATGGGATGAAGACCAGGTTGCCGACGGTGGTGAACACCAATGCCAGCGCAAACGCCGGGTAAACCGGCCAAAACACGACCAGGCTGACCCCAATACTGAAGAGCAGCACGCCCAGCAGCATGCCCGTCTTGCGCCCGCGGCTGTCGGCGACGGAGGCAATGAAGGGGCTGAACACGCCGGCGATGGCGCGCAGCATTAGGGCAGTCGCCATGGCAGACAAGCCCACGCCCAGGCCGTTGGCTATGGACGAGAGGAAAGGATAGACCATGCGGATCATGGTATTGAATACCAGCCGCACAGCCACCAGGGCAGGTATCTGGACTCTCAGGGGGCGATCCGGCATCAGCGCTTGGTTACTTGTGCGTAGGTCACCTGCAAGGCTGCCAGCAACACCACGACCACCAGCAGGAGGAAATAGAATTGGATGCTCTGCACCTGCGAAGAAAAAATCGGGTTATCAGGATGCATCACGCTGGATGTATTGCGCAGGGCAATCACCAGGGCGAGTGCGAAGGCCAGGTTGCCCAGCGAGGCCCACGCCAGGCGTCCCAGCAACGCCAGACCGGCTTGCAGCAGCAAGCCAACCACGGCAAACACCAGCGCCAGCCGCCAGCGCGGCTCAGCCAGGAACAACCCATTCCAATTGGTCTGCATGGCTAACAGGGAGAGTGGTAGATAAGTCAACCAGAATAACAAGCCGGTGCGCCCAAGCGCCAGCGACCAGCGGTGCCAGGTGTCTTTGCGCAAGATGAGACCCACCAGGCCGACAAACGCGGCTGCCAGGTAAGCCGTCAATGCCGTCCACACCCAGGCGCCGTGCAGGTACACCATGCGCACATTGCTGCCCAGGGATTTTTCGGCAGGGCCAAGCGCAGCCAATAACACGATCACCACGAGCGTGACCGTAAGGTAAGTCCAGGTCGTCTTATTCTTCATTCGTTGTAGCATGTGTGCCTGCCCCACTCACTTTGGTCTCTTCCCCACAGCTGCCTTCCGCCAATGGCAGCCAGACGCAGAAGGTGCTGCCTTTATCGCTGGTGGAGCTGACTTCGATCCTGCCGCCGTGATTGCGCACGATCCAATAGGCGATGGACAACCCCAACCCATAGCCCTTGCCATCTCGCTGGCGTGTGCGGGCTTTCTCGGCGCGGTAGAAGCGCTCAAAAATATGCGGCAGATCCTCCGGCGGGATGCCCGGACCGGTATCGCTGATGGTGATCCGCGCCTGGTTGTTCGCCTTGCCCAGCCCGATCACTACCTCCCCACCGCGCGGGGTATAGTTGATGGCATTGCCGAGCAAATTCACCAGCACCTGCTTCAAGCGATCCCGGTCACCGCACACCAGCACCTGGTCGATGGAGCCAATGCGCAAGTCCAGCTTGCCGCGCGCCAGGACACCCATCTGGTTAAGCACATCGAACACCAGCGTGTCCAGCTCGACCAGCTCGTGCGCCAGGTTGATCTTGCCCGACTCGGCCTGCGCCAGCAAGAGCAAGTCGCCCACCATGCGCGTCAGGCGGTCTACCTCGTCATCGATGGTGACCAGCGATTCTTCATCGAACTCTTTGATCTTGCGCATCAAGCCCACATTGCCCTTGATCACGGTGAGCGGCGTGCGCAGCTCATGACCCACGTCCGCCAGGAAACGGCGCTGGGTGTTGAACAGGTTCTCCAGCCGGCCCAGGGTCTGGTTAAAGGCGTTGATCAACTGCCCCACTTCATCATTGGGCGGACCTTTGTATGGGATACGGCGAGACAGGTCGCCGGCAACGGTGATCTGCAAGGCAGTATCGGTGACACTGGCAAGGGGGCGCAGCGCTTGACCGGTGCTGAACCAGGCTGCCAGCCCGGCGGCGGTGATGGCTAACACCGTGCCGATCAACAGCACGAACAAGAGCGTGTTCTGCGCGGCGCTGACGACATCCAGGCGCGTGCCAACCTGCATGATGCCGGCCGGTCTCCCGCCAATCTCCAAAGGAATTGATAAGACTCTCAGGCGGTCATTGCCTCGGCGCAGGTCGCGATAAACAGGCGTCCCGCCTTGCAGCCCTACAGGATCAAGGGGACGCCCATAACTGGCAATATTTTGCGTGGCATCCAGCAGATTTCCGTCACGCCCCCAAATTTGGACATACACATCCGCCGGCAGGTCGAGCATCACCAGGCTGACGACGCGCAGCTCGCCTTGCGGACCGACGCGCATATTTGCACGCACGATGTCTGCGGTCTGGTGCAAGGTCGTGTCGAGCTGGCGCGTGATGGTCAGGCTGACCGAATAATAAACGGCAACCCCGAACAGTAACAGAATCCCCCCTACCGTTGAAGTGTAGAGCAGGGTCAGGCGGGTACGCAGCGACATGCAGAATGGTTAAGAGGGCTCGCGCAGGACGTATCCCATACCGCGCACGGTATGCAGCAGGCGCACTTCTTCACCCGTCTCGAGCTTCTGGCGCAGATAGCGGATGTAGACCTCGATGATGTTGCTTTCTCCACCGAAGTCATAACCCCAGACCCGGTCAAAGATCATATCGCGGGTCAGCACCTGGCGCGGGTGGCGCATGAAGAGCTCAAGCAGCTCGTACTCTTTGGCAGTGAGGGAGATGACGCGCTCGCCACGCGACGCCTGGCGGGTGCCGGTGTCGAGGATCAAGTCGGCAAAGCGCAGCACCTGTGGGCGGCTGGGCTGGGCGCGGCGCAGCAAGGCGCGGATGCGCGCCAGCAGCTCGTCCAGGTTGAAGGGCTTGACCATGTAATCGTCCGCACCCATGTCCAGACCCATGATACGGTCATTTACCGTGTCCTTGGCAGTCAGGATGAGGATCGGGACCGCGCCTCCGGCGCGCAAGCGACGGCAAACTTCCAGCCCATCGATGCCGGGTAACATTAAATCCAACACCACCAGATCTGGAGGATTATCCCGCGCCAATGTCAGGCCCGATTGTCCATCCGGAGCTGTATCCACCTGATAACCTTCATAAGCCAGCCCGCGGCGTAAGAAACGCAGGATGGCCTCATCATCTTCGATAACCAATATTCTCGCGCTCATAATTCCTCCTAACATTAAAATATACCACACTGAGGTAAATTAAAGAAGGTCGCCAAAAAAGCGACCTTCTTATTTTCGGGCAAGTCAAAGAAATTAGGCGACTTCGATGACAGCGCCGGCAGCCTCGAGCTTGGACTTGGCGTCGGTGGCAACCTCTTTGCTCACGGCTTCCAAAATCTTGGAACCGGCGGTTTCGGCTACGTCCTTCGCCTCTTTCAGGCCCAGGCTGGTGAGCTGGCGGATGACCTTGATGACTTCGATCTTCTTGGCGCCAGCGTCTTTGATCACGACGTTGAACTCAGTCTTCTCTTCGACGGGTTCAGCGGCAGCGGCGGCAGCCGCGGGGGCAGCAGCCATAGCGACGGGAGCGGCGGCGGAAACGCCCCACTTCTCTTCCAATTTCTTCACGAGCTCAGCAGCTTCTAAAACGGAGAGGGTGCTCAGTTCCTCAACCAGTTTGCTTAAATCAGCCATTTTCATTAACTCCTATTCAAAATGCAATCTTTTCTTTTTTGTTGTAGGTCACTCGTGACCCGGTCACAAGTAACCCAGGATCATGTTCTCGAATACGATATTATGCAGCGGTCGTTTCGGCAGGTTCGTATTTGGCCTTGATAACGGCTGCAATCTGGCGACCCGGTTCTGCCAGCAGGCGAACCAGCTGGCTGGCGGGGGCCAAGAGTGTGCCCAGGATCTGGGCGCGCATGACAGGTAGCGGCGGCAGGTCAGCCAGCGCTTTGACACCGTCGGCTGTGATCGCCTGCTGATCCAAGAAGCCGGCCTTGATCTTCAGAAACTCTGAAGTCCTGGCAAATTCCGTCATGGTCTTTGCCAGTGCGGGGGCATCCTGAAACGCAAAGGCGACAGCAGTACTGCCTTCGAAAACCTGTGCGGGGACTTTCATTCCGGCTTTTTGGAATGAAAGTGCGGCGAGGGTGTTCTTCAACACGTGAAATTCGCCGCCAGCCTCGCGGACTTTGCTGCGCAGAGCGTCCAATTCCTTCATAGGCATGCCGGTATATTGGGCAACGACGGACGCCTTGCTGCGGCTTAGCCATTCGCTGTACTGGTCAACCAGCTCGGTCTTGCGTTCTTTGGTGATGGCCAAGGTTTATTCCTCCTTTCTAACAAAAGTCTTTGCCCCGCAGCAAGTGCCTGGCAAAGACTCTCCTCCACCGCTGGAGCGGTCTCCCCTTACGGGGATGTTTTCGGAGCAATCCTCACCTCGGCAGGAGATTGAGCCACTCCGTGGCTAAGCCACATTGCGGCGCCTGCTGTCTCGGGCGAAGCAAATTTTCTGATCACGCACAGGCAAGTCTGGAGACCTGCCTGTGCGGAAGAAACCAAATTATTCGGCGATCGACATCGATTGGGCCTGGTTGGGATCGATCTTGATGCCAGGGCCCATGGTCGTCGTCAGGGTAACGCGCTTGATATACACACCTTTTACGGTTGCCGGGCGGGCTTTCTTGATGGCTTCCATCAAGGCCGCCAGGTTGTCGTACAACTGTTCCTTGGTGAACGAAGCCTTGCCGAGGGGCACGTGCAGGTTGGAGGTCTTGTCGACACGGAACTCCACACGACCGGCCTTGGCCTCGCGGATGACGCGCGGCAGGTCTTCAGCGGGCACGACCGTACCGGCTTTGGGGTTGGGCATCAAGCCACGCGGGCCGAGCACACGACCCAGGCGACCGGCTTTACCCATCATATCGGGTGTGGCGATGGCGACATCGAAATCGGTCCAACCAGCCTGGATCTTGGCAATCATCTCATCGTCGGCGACATGATCGGCGCCGCCTTCGCGGGCCAGCGTGGCGCCTTCGCCCTGGGCGAATACCAGGACGCGCACCGTCTTGCCCAGGCCATGCGGCAGGACGACGACATCACGCACCTGCTGGTCGGCGTGACGGGGGTCAACGCCCAGGCGCAGGTGGACTTCTACGGTCGAATCGAACTTGGTGAAGGCGGTCTCTTTTGCCAACGCGACCGCTTCATCGGGCTGATACCATTTATTTTCATCAATCTTGGCCGCGGCGGCCAGATATTTCTTACCATGCTTTGCCATAATTTCTCCTTCGTGGTGCGAACGGGTGTTTACACCCTCCCACCGGATTAGTCTTCAACCACCGTTATGCCCATGTTGCGGGCAGTGCCTTCGATCTGGCGCATTGCGCCTTCCAGATCGACGGCGTTCAAGTCTTTCATCTTCAGCTCGGCAATCTCACGCACCTGCTTGCGCGTGACCTTGCCAACTTTTTCCCGGTTAGGAACGCCCGAGCCCTTATCGACGCCGGCGGCCTTCTTCAACAGGACGGAGGCCGGCGGGGTTTTCAGGATGAAGGTGAACGAGCCATCGGTAAAGATGCTGATCTCTGCCGGGAGGATTTCTCCCATGCGGTTGGAGGTGCGGGCATTATATTCCTTGCAGAATGCCATCAGGTTAATGCCGTGCCCTGCCAGCGCCGGGCCGATCGGGGGCGCGGGGTTTGCTTTCCCGGCCTGGATCTGTAAACGTACGATTGCTTTAAGTTTCTTTGCCACAGTTTTTTTCTCCTTCGTGGTTATAACGGGTGTTTTTATCCTGGGACACCCTCCCACAATGCAGCGCAGACGCACGAGCGCCGGGCGCTGTTTATGCCTTTTCGACTTGCAAGAAGTCCAACTCCACCGGCGTCTCGCGCCCGAAGAAGTTGACCATCACGCGCACCTTGGCACGCTCCATGTCGATCTCGGAGACTGTGCCGCGGAAATCATTGAAGGGTCCATCCACGATGCGCACGCGCTCGCCAGAACGGAAGGTGACCTTGATGCGCGGCGCTTCGGCTTCCATGCGCTTGACGATCGAGGCGACTTCCTCAGGGCGCAGCGGGGTGGGCGTGTTGCCCATACCGACGAAACCGGTCACACCGGGGGTATTGCGCACCACGTACCAGGACTCTTCACTTAAAATCATGTTGACAAGGATATAGCCGGGGAAAACACGGCGCTCGATGGTGCGGCGCTTGCCCTCTTTCACTTCAATTTCTTCTTCTGTGGGAACGACCACATCGAAGATCTTATCTTTCATGCCCATGGTCTCGATGCGCTGTTCCAGGTTATGACGCACTTTGTTCTCATACCCTGAATAACAATGCACCACATACCAGGCACGATCGTCTTCGTGCTGGCCTTCGTCTGCCCCTCCGGCGAATCCTTCAATGCCAGGTTCGCCCTCATCGATGCGGGGCGCCTGCTCATTCTCTGGAACGTCGTTCATCTCGTCGTCGTCCAGATCTTTGAACTGGTCTTCCTGGTAATCGTCACTCATAACGCCTGCTAACTTCCGGCGGAAACCGCCTGGTATCTACGACCTATGCACCTAACAGTAGGCGGAACGCCTCGGTGTACAACGAATCGAGGATCACGCCCAGATAAATGGTCATCACGGCGATGACGATCAACACGATCCAGGTCAGGTTCAATGCCTCTTTACGCGTCGGCCAGCTCACTTTGCGCAGCTCACCGATCGTCTCGCGAAAGAACTGGTTGATGTTATCTCCTTGGCGCTGGAAAAAATTCATTTCTGAGCGAGTAGTTTTTCTGTCTGGCACAGGTCATCCTCCATTCACGGTTAAAACGCCGCCCCTCAAGACGGCGTCATCTCTTCCAGGCAGGCCAGGCAGGAATTGAACCCACAACCCCCGCTTTTGGAGAGCGGTGCTCTGCCTAATTGAGCTACTGGCCTAGGTTGGCTCTCGTAGTTTACGCCATCTGGCGTAAACTACGAGAAATGGTTATTTCGTCTCGCGGTGCTGCGTGTGCTTGCGGCAGCGAGGGCAATATTTCTTCAGTTCCATGCGGCCCGGGTCATTGCGGCGGTTCTTCTCGGTGGTGTAATTGCGTTCCTTACACTCGGTGCAAGCCAGGTTGATGACTGGGCGTACGTCTTTCTTAGATGCCATAATTTTTCACTCAACGCCCAAGCGCACGCGGCGCGGCGTTTCTCCTTACTATGCAATAATCTTGGTAATCACACCCGCGCCGACGGTCAGACCGCCTTCACGAATGGCGAACTTCGAGCCTTGTTCCAACGCCACCGGCACGATCAACTCCACTTCCA
>ERZ1649853.715-NODE-715-length-13449-cov-4.957145_pt1 | contig 13449 bp, 2 predicted proteins | sample MGYA00575353_ERZ1649853 | MGnify/ENA primary metagenome ERZ1649853 (study PRJEB40853, sample SAMN11349654) | freshwater sediment metagenome | isolation source: river sediment | host: Sediment | place: India: Okhla Barrage, New Delhi | collected 2017-02-21 ...
TGCTCAGCGCCAGTCCGAGCCCAGTACCTCCATAGCGGCGGCTGGTTGAAGCATCTGCCTGAGTAAATGGACGGAATAATTGGCTGATGCGATCGGCTGGGATGCCGATACCGGTATCTCGCACCGAGAAGTGCAGGCTGTCCGCCTGTTCACCTTGTGACACGCTCAGCACGATTTCACCCTGTTCGGTGAATTTGACTGCGTTGCCCAGTAAATTGATCAAAACCTGGCGCAGCCGGGTAACATCACCCAGGATTGCCGGCGGCACGCCTGGTTCCATCTGATAGGCCAGCTCCAATCCTTTTTCGCTGGCTTTCACTTTGATCAGATCCAGCGAAGCCTCGATGCATTCTCTCAAGTCAAAAGGCTGCTCTTCCAGCGACATCTTGCCGGCTTCGATCTTCGAAAAGTCCAGGATATCATTGATGATGGTCAACAAGGCATCGCCACTGTTGCGGATGGTTTCTGCAAACTCACGCTGGTCTGCGTTGAGTGGGGTGTCCATCAGCAGCCCGCTCATGCCGATAATGGCGTTCATCGGGGTACGGATTTCGTGACTCATCATTGCCAGGAAGGCACTCTTGGCCTGCGTGGCAGCCTCTGCGGCTTCTTTTGCCTGGCGCAACTCTTCCTGTGCCTTCCTGCGCTCGGTAATGTCGCGGTCGATGCCAATGGTGAAATAGCGCTCGCCTACTTTGGTCGGCGCTGCCATGTACTCAATGATATTTTCCTTTCCATCTGGTCGAATCCATGAAAAGATGCCTGTAAAAGCCTCGCCTTTTAAGATCGATTCTCGATCTGATTCTTCCCAGTTATTTACAATGGGACGCTGAAAGACGACGGTATTTTCGACCGACATCAATTCTTCTTTGCTGCGCCCTGCCATCTCGCAATAGCGGTCATTACAATCCACCAGGAGGCGTTTTTTCTCACTTGGGAACTCCTCGTAGATGTCAATGCCATCAAAGGCGTTCTCAAAGATCAGACGTAGTTTTTCCCCGGACTCGCGTAGCTCGCTGGTGCGCTGTTCGACGCGGCGTTCCAGTGTGGCGTAGCCGCGTGCTCCTTCCACGGCTGCCGCAATTTGAGACCCTGCCGTCATTATCAGCTCGATAACGTGCGCCGGGATGGGTCGACCGCTGGGGGCGTTATCAATCCCCAGCACGCCAACAACTTTTCCCTGGCTGTTTAACGGCACAACCAGGAAATTCGAAGCGCCCAATGCTTTTAAGAACGGGAGGGTATTGGTGTCGGTGATCTGACTGATATCGGTGATCAGCAGCGGCTTGCCTGAGTGGATGACCTGGGTGATGATCGATCCCTGGTCATCCAGCGAAATCTCCATCTGTCGAACCAGGGCTCCCATTTCTGGCGTACCACCACTGGCGCGGCCTCCCGATAGCCGGTGACCACTCTCGTCCATCAGAAGAATGATCGCCCGATCACACCCCAGGTGTGCACACACCGCACCCAGGCTCTCATCCAGTAATGTGTCTAAATCGAGAGTGGTGCTCACTGCCAGGCCAATTTCGTGCAGGGCGGTCAGCTCAGAGACCTTCTGCTTGAGGGCGATGCTCGACACCTGTAAATCGGCATGCGCAGCCTGTAATTTATCGTATTGAGCCTCGGCTTGCTCACGCTGCTCCAAGACCATGCGTTCGGCTCTGTCCCGCGCCCCGGTAAGCCTCCACAACCGGCTGGTAAACCAGCCAATCGTAGCTGGCAGCAGGGTACCGATCCAGGCCAGGACAGGCCAATCCTGGCGCCCGAACAATCCCCACGCCAGCAAGCCCAGTGAGGCCGCCAGGCCGAGCAAGATCAGGAAGCTGTAGTTGCTTTCATGTGCCTGCCAACTGAACTCCCACTCGCAGTAGGGATCCCCATGTAAGGTGCAGCGGTTTTCTTTGATCGTGGCGAGCGGTAAACCTGCCAGCAGGGGCGGCACCATGATATATGCACCCTGGTAAGCCTGGCATGCCTGCTGCAAGAAATGAGGGTGTAATGCGGGTCCCAGCGTTTCCAGGGTTGCCGTGGTATAAAGCTGGATGATCGCAGAATCAGGCGTTGTCGCCACCGATCGGATATCATCGTTGGTCACCATGGCGGTGAAGCGGGGCAAAAGGTTGAAGATCTGTCGCACAGGGAAAGGCTTACCGAGGATCACCACTGACGCTGGGATCGAGCGCATGCCGCGATGGAAATAGAAATCTGGATCGCCACAGATCTCTTTCGCAATCACATCCGTATAAACCTGGAACTCGTGTGAATAGTAGTTTGTTTCATCCAGTAGATAGCTGGCTGAAACGCGATACGCCGGCTCAGGGATGAATGCATTTACCCGTTCGACCAGTTGTTCCAGTGCAGCCTCTCTGGCCTGGCGGATGCGCTCCTGGCGCTGCTCTGCGGAGATTGAAGCGGGTAGCTCCTCGATCAGACGAGTTTCCCGGTAATCCTGCATCTGCTCAATGGCTGCCCGGAGCAGGCTGCCCCGCACGTGGCGGATCGGATGCCCATTCTCGTCTGCGCCAAATGGGCGGCCGCGCATGGAGGCAGGTAAGGGGGGTAAATCCTCGCTGGCAGCAGGGTTGGGGGACGGGAAGGTGATCAGCTCATTGTCGAAACCAGCTTTTCGCCGACCCGCCTTCCGCCTGGCAGGTCGGGATTTGGGCTGTACAGCAACGCCTCGACCTTGCAGCGGATTCTGCCAGGTGAACTCCCATTCGCAGCATGCATCGCCTCGTGCCTGGCAACTGACCTCTCTGACCTCAGCCAGTGGCTGTCCGGCAATGGCTTTGGGCAGGCTGGCCAGCACACCCTGCAGAGACTGGCAGAAGTTATGTACATGCCAACTGCGCACTCCCGCAGGCAGCTCCTGGCCTGTCCGACAGTACCATTGAATGGTCGCTGAAGAGTTCTCAACCTTGACGACTTGCAGATCTACCGAGGCGAAACGGGCTGCAAAGCGCGGCACTGCATTGTAAGTCTGGCGCATTGAGAATGGTCGTGCCAGCAGGGCAATGGCCGGTGGGATCATATGGATGCCCGTGTTGAAGAAAAATCGCTCATCCCCTGCCAGCTCCTGGCAGTAAACGGACAGAAAAATATCGAACTCATAAGAGTAGCTGTGACCATCGTCCAGCAAATACTCTTGGGTCACATGGTAGCGTCCATCGGGGATTGCCGCATTGAGCCGGTCAACCAGCTCGTTCAAAGCCGCATTGCGCGCTGCCTCTACCTGTGCTTTTTGCGCCGCCTCCGTAGTTTCTGGAGGCAACAATGCCCTGGTGCGTTGCTCGACGCAGGTCAGCATATAGTTGATCGTGCTGCAGATTCCGGGTCCTTTTACGTCCAGGATAGCCTTCCCGTCCTCATTCTCCCCGAACGGGCGATGGACCATATGGGAAGGCAGGGGCGGCAAGTCCTGCAGTATGATGCTCTGGTTATTATTTCCGTTTTCGCGTATCACTCAAAAACTCCTTGGCATGGTGCACTCAGCTATGAGCCTCACCAATCGGTTGGCAGCGGTTCAACGCCTGGACAAGCTCATCCACCCGGATCGGTTTGCTGAGATAATCATCCATGCCGGCTTCCAGGCACATCTCCCGATCTCCCTGCATGGCGTTGGCGGTCATGGCAATGATGTGCGGTCGCTGTGGCGCCGGGATTTGCGCACACAGCCGGCGGGTGGCTTCCAGCCCATCCATCTCCGGCATCTGCACGTCCATCAGGATTAGATCATATGGCTGGCGCTTTACCGCTTGCAAAACTTCCAACCCGTTTGCCGCCAGGTCCGCCCGGTAGCCCATCTGCGACAGCAAGCGCAGGGCCAGCTTCTGGTTGACCACGTTATCTTCCGCCAGCAGGATGCGCAGTGGATGGCGCACAGCCATTTCAGGATCGAGCGTCAGGTGTTCCTTATCCGCACGGGCGGATGGCTGGGGTGCCTGGCCCAGGATGCTCATCAGCGTATCAAACAGGGCTGATTGGCGCACCGGCTTCGATAGCACTGCCGCAAACTCGGTTGATCCGCGGGTTGACTCACGCCCGCCCAAGGACGAGAGCAAAACCAACGGCAGGCGCCTGGCATTCTCCAGCTTGCGGATTTCACCAGCCAGCTCAACGCCATCCATTTCCGGCATTTGCATATCGAGGATAGCTACATCAAAGGCATCCCCTCGTTGTAGCAGGTGGAGTGCTTCTGCGGGGGCTGCGGTGGCATAAGTCTGCATGCCCCACGCCTGGACCTGCAGCTCTAAGATGCGCCGGTTGGTGGGGTTATCGTCCACCACCAACAACTTACGGCCGCGCAGTACAGCCTGTACTCCCTCTAGCGAGGCTTTACCTTTCCACTCAAGTGCTGGTCGGCAGGTAATGGTGAAATGGAAGGTCGAGCCCTTGCCGGGAATGCCTTCACTTTCTGCCCACATCCTGCCATCCATCATCTCTACCAGGCGCCGGCTCAAGGCCAGCCCCAAGCCAGTGCCCCCATACCGCCGGCTGGTAGACGCGTCAGCCTGGGTGAAGGGCTGGAACAGGCGGGCGATGCGATCTGGTGGGATGCCAATGCCAGTATCGCGCACGCTGAAATGCAGTGAAGCACGGGCTGCCTGACCAGTTTTAGTGCTGAAGCCTTCCTGGCAAGATACTGTCAGGACAATCTCACCCTGCTCGGTGAACTTGACGGCGTTGCCCAGTAAATTAATGAGTACCTGGCGTAACCGGGTGACATCCCCTACCATGGCTGCAGGCACACCTTGCTCCATCTGGTAAGCCAGTTCCAGGCCTTTCTCAGATGTCCGCACTTTCATTAAATCCATTGCCGACTCGATGCAGTCGCGTAGATCGAAGGGCTGTTCTTCCAAGGACATCTTTCCGGCTTCGATCTTGGAGAAGTCCAGGATGTCGTTGATGATGGTCAACAGGGCATCGCCGCTGTTGCGGATCGTTTCAGCAAAGTCGCGTTGTTCAGGATTAAGTGGTGTATCCATCAGCAAGCCGCTCATGCCGATGATGGCATTCATTGGAGTGCGAATCTCGTGACTCATCATTGCCAGGAAGGAGCTTTTCGCCTGGTTGGCGGATTCAGCCTGCTGGCGCGCCTCTTCAGCTCTGCGCTGTGCTTCCTGGATTGCTTCAAATAAGCGCACATTCTCAATCGCCACCGCTACCCCCTGGGCAAGCCCAATCGCGAAGTTCAAATCTGCCTGGATGAAGGGGGCATCCTCTGGATCGCGCCAGACTGCCAGGGCGCCGATGGCTTTATCTTGTAGCAGCAGGGGAGCCACTAGCAGCTTTTCACCCTGATCGATGTCTTTGGTGCCTGGGATGTGCACCCCACGTGGATCGAGGGAGGTATCATTGACCCACTCGGCAATCCCATTTTTCACGATATTTCCGATGATGCCCCTGCCTAACTGCGACGTGTCTGCTAGAACCTCCTCAGCAACTTCGCCACCGGCCGCGATAGCTTTCAAGGTGACCCCGTCGGGTTGCAGCAGGTAAACCGCGCTGGTGCCGGCGGCTAACAAATCGCGCGCTCGGCTGGTTACCCGCTCCATGACCACCGGCAATTCCAGGGTGGCCGCGATTTCCCGGCTGATCTCCGCCAGGGTAGCCATCTGGCTGGCGCGGCTTTCGGTCTCGGTATACAATCGGGCACTTTCGATGGCGATCGCCGCCTGGCGCGCCAGGCTGACTAAAAAATCGAGCTCAAGCTGGGTGAACTGTCCCTGGCTGCGATCACGGTACACCACCATTACCCCGATTGCCTGGCCTCTGGAGATCAATGGCGCCAGCATCATACATTCTGGTTCTTCATCAGGTAGTGGGGTACCAGGAATGTGTAGAGTCCGGGGATCGTGTTCGGGGTGGTTGACAATTTCCGCCTCACCACTCCTGCCGACACTACCTGTAATGCCCTTACCCAGAGTAATTTCAGTCGATTTCGTCTCTTCCGGATATTTACCCAGGGCTACCACAGCACGCATGGTATTCCCATCGGGCTGGACAAACCATAAGGCAATGTCGCGTACGGCTAACAGGTCACGTGTCTTGGCTGCCAATCGCTCAAGCACCGGCTCCATTTCATGTGTGGAGGCGATATCGCTGCCAATCTCTGCCAGCGCTGCCATCTCCACTGCATGGCGTTGCGTCTCTTGATACAGGCGGGCATTTTCAAGTGCCACGCCCATGTTCAACGCCAGGGTGCTGAGCAGGCGCAGGTCACTGTCGTTGTATGCTTCCTCCCGGTCCACATTTTGTAAACTGATCACACCCGTTACCTCGCCGCCAGCCACCAGCGGCACGCCCAGGTAGGATTTTGGTCTTTTCCCCACCACCAGGGTGGATCCCAGTTCAGCAGCCCGTTGATCCAGGTCATGGGTGATCAGCAATGGCTGGCGGGTACGATAGATGTAGCCACCAAAACCACTCGGTGGGCGGGGTGGGACTTCTACCCGATGCCCCTCATCCAGGACATACCGCCAGTTGAACAGGTTGGTTTGACGATCATAAATAAGAATGGTGACCGTCTGGGCGTCAAAAATCTGGCGCAGCTCCTCCCCTACCAGCTCGTAGATGTTCTGGATATCGAGCTGTCCGACCAGCGCCTGTCCAACCCGGCTGATCACCGCCAGCTCACGGTTGCGCTGCTCGGTTTCTGCCAGCAGGCGGCGCGTTTCTTCAAAAAGGCGAGCATTTTCAAGGGCTACCCCCATCGAAGCCGCCAGTGTGGAGAGCAAGCGGACATGGCTGGCATCATAGACCCGTTGGGTGTAGCTCTGGACATCAATTACGCCAATGGCTTTTTCGCCGACAATGATCGGCACGCCCAGGTACGATTGGGGCATCAGCTCATCCCCGGGTTCGTTCGGGCTGAGCAGGGCACCTCCCCCGGTGATCTCTGCAAAACTCCCCAGGATCAACGGCTGCTTTGAGCTGATTACCCTGGAAGTTAACCCCGAGCCATACTCGAAAGGCTCTGTAACTGTGTATTTACGGTCATAGCTGTACGGCAGATGGATCAGATTGGTGGCTGGTTCGTACAGATAGATATTAACTACTTCCGTATGGAACGAGTCGCGCACCTGGTCGCCCACCGTGCGCACGATGGCTTCTACCTGCAACTGGCTGGACATTGCCTGGCTGACGTTGTTGATGATCCCCAGCTCAGATGCCCGCTGACTCGTCTCTTCAAGCAGGCGCTGGGTCTCGTTGAACAGGCGGGCATTCTCAAGCGCCACGCTCATGCTGTTGACCAGTGTCTGCAGAAGGCGCACATCCGAATCGCTGAAGGCCTGCTCGCGCTCAAAATCAGACAGGCCGACCAATCCGCGTACCTGGTCGCCTACAATCAAAGGCACATAAACCGCTGATTTAGGTTCATCTGTCCCCGGTACGGTGTAGCTGCCAACCTTAGACATTGCCTCTGCCATCTTCTCATTGATGACCAGGGTTTGGCGTGTACGGGCAATATGGGCTGAAAATCCCGTCTCAATCCGGGGCATGGGCTCTACCGCAATCCGCTCACCCTTTTCATACATATAGGGGAACTGTTCCAGGTTGGTATTGAGATCGAAAATGCGGATTTCCAGGTTATCACTGTTGAAGATCTCGCGAATCTTATCCCCCACCGCATCATAGATGCCCTGGATATTGAGCTCCGCCGCCAGGGCAGCCTGTACGCTGTTGATAATTGCCAGTTCACTGTTGCGCGCTTCAGTCTCTGCCAGCAGGCGCTGGGTCTCGTCAAACAGGCGCGCATTCTCGAGCGCCGAACCCAATGTGGCGGCAATGGTGGTCAGCAGGCGTATCTCAGCCTCTCCAAAAGCATGCTCCTGCTCATAATCTTCCATGGTTATCATCCCGATAACCCGGTCACTGCTGATGATTGGTACCCTGACGCCTGATTTGCTGGCATCAGTCCCGGGGATTACCGGGGCGATTTCATCACCTTCAGCCACGGTATTCCACACCAACGGTTGGCGCGTTTGGGTTATTTTCTCGAAGGAGCCACCAGGCAAGGGGGGAGTCGGAGGGAATTCCAAGCGAATGCCATGTTCGCAAGAATACAAATAGTAAGTCAGGTTCTCCGTGGGGTTATACCAATTGATGGATATATCTGCCATCCGAAAGACTTCGCGCAGCTTGTCGCCTACCAGGTTGACAATCGCCTGGAAATCCAGCTCAGCCGCCAGCCCCTGTTGGATGGTATTGATGATGGAAAGCTCATTATTGCGCTGTTCCAGGCTCTGGTTCGAAGACTGCAGCTCAGTGGTGCGGTCGGCAACCTTTTGTTCCAGCGTGGCTGCCCAGGCCGCGTTTTCTACCGCCACCGCCGATTGGTTGGCCAACACAATCAGCAGATCCAGGTCGTCGCGCTCGAAGCGCCCAAAGCAGCCGGTCAGGTCGCAGTAGATCAGCCCGACCAGTTGGTCATGGCTCACCAACGGTGTCACCAGCAGGCTGTGCTGCTCGGTCAATGATCCTGCTGGATTGAGCCAGTGCACAAATCCCTGGCGAGTGGCAGCCGCCTCGCTCAGCCAGGGTTCGATCTCCGCCAGGAAATCAACCTCGTCTGGAGACGTAGTAGCTGTTCCGGTGATTGCTTCAAGGGGAGCGTGCGGTAGCAGGGTCTTCACCAGTCTCCTGTTCCCCAGCTCATCGTGTAAAACCAAAGCAATGCGTTCAGCTCCAGTGAGCTCATTGACTTCATCCACGATTGCTTCCGGCAAGCGTGATGAATCACGCTCAGAGTTCAGGTGTACACCCACATTGAGCAGGCGCGTGAAGACCTCATCTAGCCTACCAGGTTTCTGCACCTGGGCGGTGAACGTGGCAATTTGCTCGCTGCTCACACCGTGGGTGAGTGCATGTTTGAGCCATTCCTGGATCAGCAGGTGGCGGTAAATGTTGCGGTGTAGATAGCCACGCTTCAGCCCTGCATCGGATAGGCTCTCAATGGGGATGAGCAACCCCCGCATCCCCAATTCAAGGGCGTGCCAGGCAGCCTTTGAGATCCTTCGCCCTGCCCCATGGGGTTTCCCTGCAGGGTGCAATGCCCGGTAGCACCACCAGCAGACCACGGCAACAGCAATATCCCCGGTGATGACATCAATGATTCCCTCGAGCAGTTTCATTGCCTGCAGAGCGTTTGCCCGGGCAGTCTTCCGGTCACCAGACAGGGTATTTAAACCCGCCTGCTGAGCTAAAAAATAAGCGTGTGTTGCCTGGTGGTGTTTGTATGGCAACTGTCCAGCAGCCCGGTAGGCTGCCTGCGCCTGGTCCAGTTGCCCGCCAAGCATATGGCTGCTGCCCAGGTAAGTATGCAGGCTGTGTTCCAATTGTGCCATGCCAGTTTTTTGCACATAAGTTATCGCCTGTTGCCAGAACTTGATCGCCGCCGGTAGATCGCCCAGGCCCTCTGCCGCGCCTCCCAGGTTTTGATAACAAAAGGCCATTAAGCTGGTCTGTTCTGTTTCGCGTGACATGCTCAGGGCGCGATCAGCCAGCTCCCAGGCGCGTTGGAACAATCCCACCTCATTCAAAGTGTCACAGCTATTCGAAATAACAACGGCTTGCATCACGCGATCGCCAGCATCCTCAAAAGCTGCGATAGCTTTTTCCCAATACGAACGCCTGAGCGCCAAATCAGCACTGCTGATGCCCATGCCATTCAAAGCGTACCCTTCCCAATCGCGATCCCCCAATCGCCTGGCATATGCCAGGGTTGCTTCAGCGTTTGAAAGCATGTCCTGATACTGTGAGGTAGAAGACAGCAGGATCCCTTCCACATAACAGGCTTTTAACTGTCTCAGCAGCTCTTCTGGCTGGATCAGGGACTTCGCTTCCGCAAGGTATGCCTGAGCTGACTGTGTGTCTCCGAGTTCAGCCTGGATTGCCACCAGCGGCAGCAGGATGTCAGCTTTCAAGCCTGGCTGTCCGGCTCGCTCGGCAGCTTTTAATGCCTCCTGACCCAGTTGCAGCCCTCGTTTATAATCGCCTGACCTGCGCAGTATGAACAGCAGGTCAGCATAAGCATGCACCACGGCTACCTCATCCCCATGTAAAGCCGCCTTTGTCGCCAGGCCGGTCAGGTAGGCATCCGCAAGCAGAAACCGCCCCAACATTTTTTGGCTGTAAACAGCTGCCATGGTCATATCTACAGTTGCATCCCATGGCACACCTGGCAGCGCCAGCGCCTGGGTGTAGAGCTCGATTGCCTTTTCATGGTCAGCGCTCTTCCGCCGCAGGTCCGCAGCTTGTTGGAGGGATTGCCAGGATGGTTGTTTCACTGACATAGAAAGCTCCTCAAAATATTCCGACTTACCAGCACCTGATTAAGCCTATAGCGGTACTGCTTCTGACTGTTGGGCAGCGGGATGCTCCTCGCGCAGCTCGCGGGCGACCTCCGGCTCCAGGCTGGTGAAGCGTGGCAAGTCGCGGATGCTGGTGCGCGCCAGCCGTTCGGACATGCGCTTCAATACCATCTGGCTGAAAGCCGGTTGGGCCATCAATAGTCGCAGCACTTCTGCCGGCACCTGCAGCAACTGGGTTTCTTCTTCGGCAACCACATCGGCTGTGCGCGCTGCGCTGGTCAATGCGGCGATCTCGCCGAAATAGTCACCTGCGGTCATGGTGGACAGCGAGTGATAGCTGCCCTCTTTTCCCGCGACACCAGCTACTGCCTTCCCTGAGAGGATAAAGTAAGCGCTGTCGCCTGTCTCACCCGCGCTCATGATGCGCGTCCCCGTTGCAAGGTCCAGGATAGCACCCTTAGCCAAGATCCGGTCGCGCTCTACTCTGCCCAGTCCACTCAACGCGGACAGCATTCCTGCCAGCCGGTCAATATCGCTCGCCAATACAGCTCGTCCAGCACCCAAACTGGGTGCCGCGGGAGCACTGCGCAGCAGGGACAGCGCCCGGCGCCACTCGGCGGCTGGCTGTCCAATCCCCGGCAGGAACAGCGCCCAAATCCCACACACCAACGTAACCACGCCAACGCCGATCAGGTATAACAGGCGTACATCCATCACATCAGCCAGGCCTGCCGCTCCCATCCCTACCAGGTAGAAAAGGTTGAAAGCGACAAAATACCCGCTGGCTACCCGTCCGCGCACTTCGACCTCCGTGTTGCGCTGCGTCAGCAGCCGGCGCGCGATGACCCATGGGGCGTTCATGAACCCCGATAGCACCTGCACCGCGATTGCCAGTGGAATGGAGTGCATCATGGAGTAAACGATTCCCGCCAGGCCCATGCCAAACAGGCTGACCACCATCCATTGTCCTTCCCGCCACCTGGTCAGGTATACTGCCATGAGCAAGCTGGCTGCCACAAAGCCGAGGCTGGTCAATCCCTCCTGCAAGCCATAGGCAAATTCGTCAGCTTTCAACGCCCGTGTGGCAAATGGCAGCAGCAGGGAGTTGCCGATGCCCCCGCTGAACGCCAATGGGATCGCCAGCAGGATCAACGAACGCAGCACCGGTTTGTTGAACATTGTCTGAATGCCGGACTTGAGATTGCTGAACACCACACCTGCCGAAGTCTTCTCCGTGGTCTCGATCTTTTTCACCCGGATGAACAAGATGCACACCGCCGAAAACAGGTATGCCACGGCGTTCAGGTAAAACGCATAATCAATCGATGTACTTGATGCAATCAGGCCGGAAGCAGCAAAGCCGATGGCGGTTGAGCCGAAGGTGCTGATCGCCATCAAAGAGTTAGCCGCCGCCAGCTCTTCATCCGGCGCAGCTTCTGGCAACACACTTTCCCAGGCCGGATCGAAGAACTGCCCAATCGTGCTGATCAGCAGGACGATCACATACAACCAGACGGCACCGAATGGCACCAGGAACGGGATCAGGCAAACCAGGATTGCCCTCAGCACATCTGCCACGACCATGATCCGCTTCCGGTCATAGCGGTCCACGATCACCCCGGCAAGCAAACCGACCAGCAGGCTTGGTGCAGCGGATGCCATCAGCATCAAGCCTACGCTCAACGCCGAACCGCCTGTCTCTCGAAAGACCAGGATCGAGGCTGCCAGCGAGGTCAGTGCGCAACCGATGGTCTCAATGAACTGCCCACCCCACATCAGAGAAAAATTTCGGTGGCGGAAGACAGAAAAAGGTGATATGGGTTTCAGTGGGATAGCCCCTGCAGTCATTGTGCACCTCCAAGAATATGTTCCAGGCGATCGAGATAGCTTTGTAACACGTCAAAACCACCTTGCCAGAAGGTTGGCGAGGTGATGTCAAGCCCGGCTTCGGCAAGCACCGTTTTAGGTTCAGCCGATCCGCCATAGGATAGGATCTTTAAATAGCGGGACAGGAATGCTTTGCCCTCGCCCAGGTACTGCTGGTACAAAGCCAGTACCAGTAATTGACCAAAGCTGTATGCATAGGGATAAAAGGGTGTGCGATAGATATGCGGAATGGTGATCCACTCCCAGGCGAACTCCTCCGATAGCTCCACAGCCTCACCGAACTGCTCGCTCAGGTTTGCCATGTAAAGGTACGCCAGGTCATCACTGGTGCATCCTGCCGCAATCCGCTCGTGAGCCGCGCGCTCGAAAATCGAGATGAACGCCTGCCGCTGCACGGTGGCATAAGCATCGTCCAGCACACTCATCAGCAGGTCGCGCTGCACCAGTGGATCGCTTTCCTCGCGCAGCAAGCGGTCAGACAGCAGCATCTCCGCAAAGACCGAAGCGGTTTCCGCCAGTGGCAGCGGCGGGCGAAAGTTCAAGACCGAGTGACCGGAGGCCAGCATCGAATGCACCGCATGCCCCAGCTCGTGAGCCAGGGTGCTGGCATCGCGCAGGTGGTCCGTAAAATTCACCATGACCCATGGAGTGTATTTGGGTGTGACGCTGTAACAGAAAGCCCCACCGCGCTTGCCGGGACGGACTCCCGCGTCCAGGTGGTTCTGGTCGAACACACGTTGTGCCGTTTGTGCGAGGTGGGGCGAAAAATCCTGGAAGCTTTCTGAGACCAGCCGGATGGCAGCCTCCAGTGAAATCGTTTTGTCCGCCTGTGCGATGGGCGCGTAGATATCGTAGCGCCTTAGTTTCTTCAGGCCCAGCAGTTGGGCTTTAAGCATAAAATAACGCTGGTATAAGCCGGTGTTATTCCGGCAAACTTCTAACAGGGCATCTACTACCCCATCTGGCAGGTTGTTCGCCAAGTTGCGCACCGTGATCGGGCTGGCATAACCACGCATCCCGATCATCTCTGCTCGCAGGTCGCGCGCCAGATGGGTGTAAATTTGCGCCAGCGCATTTTTATTTTCACCATACACCCGGTATAGCTCCTGGTAGGTTGCTGCGCGCACTTCAGGAGCAGGGTGCCTGTAGTACTGGTTCAGGCCATCGCGGGTCAATGTTTTCAGCTCACCGTCTACTTCCAGCGTGAACTTGAACCCGTTGGTCAGAATCTCGTAGATCTTCACCA
>ERZ1649853.718-NODE-718-length-13420-cov-6.168575_pt1 | contig 13420 bp, 9 predicted proteins | sample MGYA00575353_ERZ1649853 | MGnify/ENA primary metagenome ERZ1649853 (study PRJEB40853, sample SAMN11349654) | freshwater sediment metagenome | isolation source: river sediment | host: Sediment | place: India: Okhla Barrage, New Delhi | collected 2017-02-21 ...
CCCACCCCCGCGCAGCTCTATCCGGTCCAGTGCTGGCCGAGGAGAGTGGCGTCCAGGACGCTCACCGCCCCGTCCAGGTTGATGTCTTCGGGTATCCAGGCCTTGGCCCCGGTCTGGCCCCAGTGCTGGCCGACACGGATCATGTCCAGAGAGTTGACGGCGCCGTCGCCGTTAACGTCGGGGTCGGGGCCCGGCTCTGGGACGGTGCTTTCCACGGTCACCGTGATGCTGATCGTCTCGGAGTCGGTCAGGGAGCCGTCGCTCACCGTGAAACGGACATCGGAGTAGGTGCCGGCCTGGCTCGAGTCCGGCTTCCAGGAGAAGGTGCGGGTGCTCGAGCTGAAGGTGGCTCCCGACGGCAGGTTGGAGGCGGAGTAGCTCAGGGAGTCGCCGTCGGAGTCGCTGGCCGAGACGGTGAATGAAAGGGTGCTGCCGGCGACCACGCTCCTGGCGCCGATGGACTTCAGGATGGGGGCATGGTTGGTATGGGGCGTTGAAGGGGGGGCCGAGGTGCCGTACCAGTTGTCGTAGACGTAAACGTAGTGCTCGTCCAGGTGCTTGTAGGTGCTGGAGCTGCAGCGCCCGCAGGGGGTGCTGCTCCAGGCGCCGCCCTCGCTGGCCTCCAGGTCCACCAGGCAGCCGCCGATGAAGGCGTGCTCATATCCGCTCTCGGGGTACAGCCCGGACGTCCCGTTGTGGGTCTTCCTGGTCCAGTTGTTGTAGATGTTGTGCTCCAGCTTGGGGATGCCGCGGATGCCGCAGTTGGCCTTGTTGCCGTTGCTGGAGAACGTGTTGTGGTGGACCTCGTAGTGCCCGCCGGCGAAACCGGAGGTGGTGTGGCCCGAGCCGTGGGCGTCCACCTGGCAGGCCCAGTACTTGGTGCCGCCGACCTTGTTGGCCGACCAGTACCAGGAATCCCCGATGTTGCAGTACCTTATCTCGTAGTTGAAGCCCGACCCATGGTCGCAGGCGATGTTGTGGCGGCAGTCGTAGATGCTGCAGGCCTCGACCAGGGCCGAGAGCCAGTTGCCGTTGTAGTTGGACTGCAGGATGCCGTAGCCCCAGCCGTGGGCCTGGGCGCCGTGGATCTCGCAGTGATGTATCTTGTGCCGGGCGGCGCTGTCCCACTGCAGGGACTGGCCCGGGCTGCCCTTGATATTGTCGATGCAGATGATGCCCTGGGGGAAGTTGTAGAGCTCGCAGTTCTCCACCTCAACGTTCAGGGACCCGGACAGCTTCAGGGCGAACATGGTGTAGCACCCCCCGACCGAGCCCACGGTGCCCAGGTTGGTGGGCCCCTCGATGGTTAACCCCGAGATGACGGAGTTGCTCTTGCAGTAGATGCCGGTGCCGAAGGCGCCGGTGCAGGTGCCGGTGACCTTGATCTTGCCCCCCGCAGCCCCGTCCTGTCCCCGGTTGGAGGCGAGGACCACGCCGTTGCCCAGGGCGTTGGGAAGGATCATCCGGCTGCCGGCGCTGGCCACGCTGGGCACCACGATGGTGGTCCCGTCCGGAATCCAGATCACGTCACCCGAGGTGGCCTTGGACATGGCCGAGTTCAGCTCTGAGAGGGTGGTCACCACGTAGTCGGCGGTGGCCCGGGAGTAGCCGTGAGGGGACACGTAGCCGTCGCCTCCGCCGATGGGGTTCGAGCCGGTGTAGGCGCCGGCGCCATAGGAGGCGGCGGCCAGGGCCGGGGTGCTGTTTCCGCCCAGGGCGGCGAAGGCGCCGGCCAGGACGGAGATGACGGCGATGGTAGCCAGAAGGAGCTTCCTCATTTACTCACCCCTCACAAGCTGAGTCAAAGGAACGTTATTCCAGGTATCGTCAAGTGGTTGTGGAGCAGGCAGGGCGCCCTTCCCGGCCCCGCCCGCTGTGTCCCTCTGCTGCGAGAAGAGAGTCTATCACCCGGGCCTCTCGTGGATGTCTCAAGGGACAAGCCGGGGGTCACAGGATGTTAACAGCATGACCGTCCCCGAGTGTTTTCGGAGGCTGGCCGCGACACATCATGGCCTTCTCACAGAAACCTCACAGGCCCGGCCGCGCGGCTAACACCGCCCTAGGCCGGCCGCGCGGCGGTGTGCTAGAATACAGGCGGAGTCTCGCGCTTGACTGGATACGGGAGCCTCATCCGGGACCCGGCGCGCCCGTGGGCGCCGGGTCCGAAGTTTGGGATGATACAGGGCGGCAGCGGTCCGCCCTGTAGTTTTGTGCCGACGGCAGGGCAGGGTTTATGAGTCAGCCTTCAATCTTCAGGCAGGTCTTCTCGCTGTCGAGGGACTCCATCATCTACGGCCTGAGCACCGTCATGAGCCAGCTGATCGGCTTCCTGCTGGTCCCGCTCTACACGGACAAGCTGGGGACGCAGGGGTACGGCGTCATGGAGATCCTCAACACCACCTCGGCGGTGCTGGGGATCATCCTGGCCATGGGCATGGGTGTTGCCATGCTGCGTTTCTATGCCGGCCGGGAGGACGAAGAAGCGAAGCGCACGGTGGCCAGCACGGCGGTAATCTTCATGATGCTGACGGGGCTGGTGGCGCTGGTGCTGCTGGAGCTGGCGGCGGGTCCTCTGTCCTCCCTGCTGTATGAGAAAGAGCGAGACTGCTCCCAGGACGCCTACTTCTTTCGCATACTGTTCGTGTCCCTCTTCTTCAATCAGGGAATTCACATAGCGCTCACGGTCTTCCGGGCCCGGGGCGCACCGGTCCGGTATGCCATGGCCTCCGTTACCCAGTTCCTGATGTCCGTCACGCTCAACATCGTCTTCGTGGCGGTAGTGGGCATGGGGGTGCTGGGCGTGCTGTACTCCGAGCTGATCACGTCGGGCCTGCTGTGTGTGGTGCTGATCGGCTTCCTCCTGCGGCGGGTGGGCATCAGGGTCTCCCGGCAGGACCTGAAGGCCATGCTGGACTATGGGTTGCCCCTGATACCGTCCGGGCTGGGGGCCTGGGTGATGATCATGGCCGACCGTTGGATACTCAAGGACATCATGGGCACGAGCTCCACCGGGGTCTACTCCCTGGGGTACAAGTTCGGCATGGTGATACAGGGGATCCTGGTGGGTCCCATCCAGCTGGCCTGGCTCCCCTTTCTCTTCTCCACCGCCCGGAAGCCCCGGGCGGCCGAGACCTACACCCGCGTCTTCACCTACTTCCTGGCGGTCGCCCTTTTCGCCGCCCTGGCCCTGTCGGCCCTGGGCGAGGAGCTGGTGCTGGCCATGGCCACATCGCCCTTTCACAATGCCTACAGGGTGATCCCGCTCGTGGCGCTGTCCTACGTGCTGTACGGCTGCTACTTTCAGATGGCGGCCGGCATCTACATCGAGGGCAAGACCCGGAACACGGCCATACTCATGGTCGTGGGCGCCGTGGTCAACGTGGGGCTGTGCTATGCCCTGATACCGCCGTTCGGGATCGTGGGGGCGGCCGTGGCCACCCTGGTGTCATATGCCATACTGCCCGTGGGCGCCTACTTCTACTCGCAGCGCTATTTCCCCATCGCCTACGAATGGGGGCGCGTGGTCATGCTGATCCTGGTGACGGCCGTAATCTTCGCCGCCTGCCTTGGGGTGGGGCAAGGGGTGCGCCACTACCTGCAGCGGTCCAATGATGACGACGGCGTACTCCAGGCGGGGGAAACCTGGACCTGGAGCTATGCCCGCACCGTCACCCAGGGCGACATCGACAGCGCGGGGGAAGGCGGCATCACGAGCACCGCCACGGTGAGCAGCGAACAGCTGGATCCCCGCAGCGACACAGAGGCCGTGCCAGTGGCCCGGGAGGTGGCCTGCACCATCCGCCTGACCATCACCGATATCGCCGGCGACGGCCCGGGGGGGCTGGTCGATGCCAGGGATGATGTCATCTCCTACAAGGTTGTGGTAGCCAACACCGGCGCCGCGCCCCTCTCAGGGGTGAGCCTGGCCGATTCTCTGGTGGACCTGTCCGAGAATGTCACACTGCGGAAATCAGCCAACAGCGATGACATCCTCGATCCCGGGGAGAGCTGGTTCTGGGGATACACATACACGGTAACCAAGGCCGATATTGACGACAATGGCGGCGGGGACGGCGACATCGACAACACCGCCACCGTGAGCTGCGCCGAGCTGCCCCCCCGGAGCGACAGCCTGGAGGTGCCCATCTACAGGAGATACAGCGATGCCTACAGGATCGCCCTGACGGTTACCGACGTCGGCGGCGATGGCCCCGACGGGCTGCTGGACGCCCCCGGCGACGTCATCAGCTACGAGGTGGTGGTGACCAACACCGGCGACTACAGCCTCACCGGGGTCGGCCTGGCCGACACGCTGGTGGACGTCAGCAACGTGGCGCCGAAGGAATCCGGGGCGGCCGCCAGGTGGCCCCGGGTGCTGATCGGAGGGGCACTGAAGGTAGTCCTCATCCTGGCCTTCCCCTTGCTGCTGCTGATCATCAGGTTCTTCCGGCCCGATGAGCTCGCCCTGGTGAAGCAGGGTGCAGGTGCGGTCGGGGGCATGGCCTCGAAGCTGCTGCGCCGCAAGCGCCCGTAACGGCTCACGCCTCGTCGGAGTCGCCCATCTGCAGGAACCAGGCATCGGGCTTCCGCAGCTCGGCGTCCAGCTCGGGCGAGAAGGCGCAGGCGGTGACCAGCTTGGTCTTGGAGCGGGGCGCAGCGATGAAGCCCTGCCGCTTGTAGGCCGCGGCCAGGGGCGTGTCCGCCAGCCTGGCGCCCCAGACCAGGGCCGCCTTCCCCTCCCGGCAGCGCTGCACCGCCGCTGCGATGAGGTGCTCCGCCACCGGCTGGGACTCGGCCACCACCTCCGCGATCAGCCCGGTTATGGTCCCGTCGGCGTCGGCGCAGCTGAAGACCACATAGCCGGAGATGGCGTCCGGACGTCCGGACGCCAGTATGGTGTAGTGCCGGTCCGGGACGGCGACGTAGCGCCAGTTGAGGTACTCCTTCTTTCGGGACAGGGCGGCCCGGTAGCGTCCGGAGACCCTGGCCCACAGCTGGTCGAAACGGTCGTCGAAGCGGTCCGCCTGTGACAGAGTCATGCCCTCCGGCAGGCGCGTCCCGGCCGGCCGGAGCACGACCGCAGTCAGCAGGCGGCCGGCGGCCGGGCCCAGGGCCATGACCAGCTTGTTCCCGGTCTGGGTCGCCAGCGTGGCCCGCCAGTCCAGAGGCCGGAACACCTTGGGGAGGGTGGCGGCGTCGAACATCCCCACCTTGCCGGAGAGGCCGGGGTAGGCATAGGAGAACTTGCTGCGGAAGGCGTACTCGGCCCGGATGCCCCGTTTCTGGCTCTCCTGGCGGCGCAGCTCCACCGTGGCCGCGTACGTCCCCTGCCGCCGGTAGTCCGGGTGGGTCATGGCGTCCAGGCCGATGGCGGCCAGCACGTCGGCGTCGCCGATCTTCATCATCATCGGTATCTCGGCGGTGTGGGCGATGATCTTGCCGTCATGGTCGGCGAGGGCGATCACTCCCATGCCGGCGGGGTTGTCCCGGTACATCCACCGCCACCAGGCCAGCCAGTCCTGGGGCACGTACCTGCGGTCCGGGTAGACGGCCTTCCAGAGCTCCAGGATCCCTTCCTCGTCCCCTTCCCGGTAGGTCCTGGCGATCCATTTCCGCGGGGTGCCGCTCATCCTGTCCTCCTCCGGTTGATCACCGAGGCCAGGTCCGGGTAGAGTCCCGAGACGCTGAGCCGGAAGGTGGTGAAGTCCCACTTGGGTGACACCCTGGCCAGCCCGAAGGGGTCGGCCCCCGGCGCAACCAGCCGGTTGGGGAGGGCGTACACGGCGCAGACGTAGCCGCTCTCGGCCAGGATGGACTTGATGGCGGGGCTGACGTTGCCTTCCCGCCCGTCCGGGTAGGCAAAGGTGTCGCAGGGCTGGCCCGTCATCTCTTCGATCCGGCTCCTGGAGTCGGCGATCTCCTGGCGGGCCTGCTCCAGGGGCAGGCCGATCAGGGTGGGGTGGTGCACGGTGTGGGAGCCGAAGGTGATGCCGTTGGCGGCCATCTCCCGGACGTCTTTCCAGGTGAGGATCATATCCCGGGCCATGGCGGCGGGCACGTCGGCGCCCAGCTTCCGGACCATCTCTTCGATGGCCTCGTTCTTCTCGTGGTCCGGCATCTGCTTCAGCTTCACGTCCATGGTGCTCACCGCCTCCCACCTCGCGGGCGTGGTGCCCAGATCGTAAGACCCCAGGCGGTCGCTTTCCAGCTTGCGGGCGGTGGTGAGCAGGACGGCGTAGCTCACCCGGTCCCACCAGAAGGCGTGGCCCTCGTCGATGTGGGCCGTGGCCAGGAAGATGGTGGCCGGGACCCCGTGCTTCTTCAGTACGGGGTAGGCGTGCCGGTAGTTGTCCCGGTAGCCGTCGTCGAAGGTGATGGCGGCGGCGTTCCGCGGCAGCGGCTGGCCCGCCCGTATGGCCCGGCCCATGGCGGCCAGGGACATCACCTGGTAGCGGCGCTTGAGGTACACCACCTGCTGCTCGAAGTCCGCGGGCGTCGTCAGCGGCACGTCGGTGGGCAGCTCGGTGTCGGGCCCCACGCGGTGGTAGGACAGGATGCAGGCCGACCACCGGACCAGGCGGCGCCGGAGCAGGCCGTAGGCGTCGATGACCCCGAGGGCGCCGGCGGCCCCGGCCAGGCGCAGGCCCCACCTCTGACCGGTCCCCAGGGCCACATGGGGCTGCCCCGGCCGGTCTGGCTTCGCGGACTGCCCGGTGGTCACTCCATTCACTCCCAAGTCGGCCCGGCCGGCGGGGCGCCGGCCCGAAGGCGCCTAGGCGCCGGTGTCCTGCTTGTGGCCGGTGATGTAGTAGGCGTCTGATCCCCCGTTGGAGTATATGCGGTTCACCGTTGGGTCCTGCTCAAACAGCCTGAAGTCGGCATCGTTGAAGCGGTCCAGGCTCTGCCAGACGGTCTGGTAAGACACCTTGTCGTACATGTTAATGTTGGCGTATATGTCCACGGGGTACTGTTCGCCCAGCGTGGTGAAGGTCCTGTTGTCCGTGGCCCCTTCGCTGGCCACGTAGCCGAAATGGTCCCTGAACTGCAGCCAGGAGATGTCCCTGACATCCGTCCTGGTGGAGGTGACCGTGGCCCCCAGTATGGCCTGCGAGAAACGGTCCGGAGAGGACATGATGAAGAAGGTGTAGGTAGTGGGGTCCTTCTCGAAAAGGAGCCACTCCATGCCGTCGATGTCCGAGTGGGAGACCTGGTCATTGGGGCGAAGCTGGTAGGGGGCGTTGTGATGGCCCAGGACGTTGAGAACGGCGGCCACGATGATGATGGCGGACACGAAGCCCCAGGCCAGCTTCCGGCCGTTGGCCCGGCTGGCTATCTCCCACAGGGCGAAGCCCACCAGAGGGACGGCGGCCACCTCGACATAGACCACGATCCTGGTGGCGGAGAGCGACTCCGCCCCCGGTGCCCCGGCATAGAAGGCGAAGTAGGCCAGGGTGGACAGCACGAACAGCACTCCCACGTACACCAGGCGGATGCGGTTCCCGGTGCCGTCGGGAGGCTCCTCACTGGCCGGCTCCTGGCTGGCGTCGCGGGTCCAGGTCTGTCCCTCGCCCGCGTCGTCCCCGCCGCCCCGGCGCAGCTGGCGGTAGACCAGGAGGATCCCGATGCAGGCGAAGACGCCCACCAGGAAGATCTCGCCGTAGAGCTTCACTATGATCATGAAGATGCCCCATGCGTCGAGGTCGACCTTGGCCAGCTTGCCCATGGCGCTTGACCCCTGGGATGAACCGCTGAAGTTGATGAGCTGCCACCAGAGGGCGTCCACGTTGCTGCGGAAGGCCGAGCGGGTGAACACCCAGGGCAGGAAGACGAGCAGCTCCATGGCCAGCGGCCAGATGACGGGCCCGATGCCTATCCAGGCGGGCACCTCTACCCCGGCGCGCCGCAGCAGCCGCGAGTAGACCGGTTTCAGGAACTCGATGGCGGCCAGTGAAACGATGATCATCAGTGCCGACAGGGGGTGGAGGAACGGGTAGGCCAGGATCAGCACTACCAGGAGTATCTTGAAAGGCTGCTCCTCCCGGCGGAAGTAGCAGTAGAAGAACAGCGGCAGCAGGAGTATGGACCAGGTATTCGGGACCAGGTTGAAGCGGCTGAGCGCCGCCAGGCTGGCGGCGGCGAAGAGGGTGGCCATGAGCTGCTGTCCCCGTTTGGGCAGCACCACCGTGGTCAGGAGGTACGTCACCAGCACGAACACGATGAAGATGAGGGGCGTGTTGAGGTTGACCGCCTTGTCTATCGAGCAGCCGAGGACGGTCGACAGCTCGTAGAGCACGGTGTGCGTTATCGGGTAGGGGTTGTAGCCGGGGAGCCTGTGCTCGGCGGCGATGTCCTTGACGAAGCCGATGTGGGCCAGCTGGTCGCCTCTCCAGGAGAAGTAGTCCCGGATGACCGGCAGGCAGAGGAAGGCGGTGGCGGTCAGCATGATCACCGCGAAGCCGACCAGGTAGGTCCGCGACTCCTCGTATCTCCCCGTGGCCAGCTCGTGGACCACGATGCCGATCCCGCCGAGGAGGCTCAGGAGCAGCAGGAGCCAGACGCCGGACGGAGTGGCGCTGTAGATCGAGAGCTCGTATCCGGTGGCGGGGGACTGGTACATCAGGAGAAGGGCGATGATCACGAAGAAGACGCACACCAGGGCCAGCAGCTTCAGCGTGACATCCGACTTGCTGGCGCCGGGCATCTTCCGGTGGTCCACCCAGGGCTTTCTCATGCAGTTACCTCAGGGGCCGTCACTTCCCCGTAGACCTGTACCGTGCGCTCGCCGATCCGGTCGAACCCGAACTCGGCCGCGGCCCTCCGGCAAGCCTGCCGGACGCCATCCGGATCGGTGTGGGACAGGACCTCCACGATAGCCGCGGCGTACTGGGCCGGATCCTTGGGTGCGATGCGCCCGGTGGCCTCTTCCCTTATGATCTGGGCCACATCCCCCACGGGGGCGGTCACCACCGGAACGCCGCAGGCCAGGGCCTCCTTGACCGTCGTCGGGCTGCCTTCGTACATTGAGCACAATGTTAGCACATCGGCGCAGTTAAGTAACTCCGGGATGGAGTCCGGCGGCCGGGCCCCCAGGAAGAGCACCTTCTCCGGGACCAGGTCCCGGGCCAACTCCTCCAGCTGCGCCCGGTGCCGGCCGTCGCCCACCAGCACCAGCCGGGCCTCCGGCACCCGGGGGATGACCAAGCGGAAGCTCTCGATAAGGAATCCCAGGTCCTTCTCGATCTCCAGGCGGCCGACGAACATCACCACCTTCTCCGCGGTGCCGAAGCCATGCCTGGCCCTCATGGCGGCGCGGTCCATGACCTGGAACCGGGACAGGTCTATGCCGATGGGCACAATGCGGATCCGCCCCCGCAGCCAGGGGTACTCCTTTTCGTAGAACTCCCTGGTGCCATCATCGACGGCTATCACGGCGGCGCTGCGCCGCAGACAAAGCGACTCCACCATCCTGTAGGCCCGGGCCACCGTCGGGGACTGCTTCAGCCTGACCCCGTGCAGTATCCTTCCATGAAGTGTAACTACTTTGGGGCACCGATGGCAAAACAGGACGAAGGGCAGCGCGTACTCCGGGCGCTGGACGTGAACGATGGCGCCCGGCGGCAGCGCCGCGAAGGCCCGGCTCAGGGCTATCCTCAGCACGAATCCCTGGTTGCCCAGGGTCGTCTTGCTGGTCACCGGCAGGAAGGTGAGGTTGCCCTCCGTCACCCGGCCCCGGGCCGCCGACACGCCGACGAAGAAGGTGCGGATGCCCGTCTTGAGCAGGTACTGCAGGAGGTTGCGCGAGTATGTCTCCCCGCCTCCGATCCCCGGGGAGTCGGGGTCCATGGCCTCGACGATGGCGACGACCACGGCTAGCGCTTCTCCACCAGGTAGACGCCGACCGGGGAGAAGCGGTCGAACACGGCGGCCGGGACCCGCCCGGCGATGCCCCGGGCGGTCTTCCCCAGGTAGCGGGTGGCGTGGCCCTTGCTCAGGCAGACCACCTTCTGCCCCCGGCAGGCGGCGCTGACCTGGCCGTATCCCAGGCCGATGTGGTGCCTGACCCGGCTCTCGATGGTGAAGGCCCGGAAGGCCCGGTCGAAGTACCAGGCCAGGTTGGCCTTCGTCTTGGCCGGGGACAACCCGATCTCGTCCACCAGGCGGTCGCGGTTGGGGAAGGCCAGGTAGAGGAAACCTCCCGGCCGGGTGACCCGGAGCATCTCGCTGATGCAGGCCTGGTAGGGCACGATGTGCTCCAGCGTGTGATTGCAGAACACCAGGTCGAAGGACCCGTCGTCGAAGGGGATGGCGGTGGCGTCGGCCAGGAGGGACTTGAACGACCGGCAGATCTCCGGGTACTTCAGCAGCCGCTCCGCCTCGATCTCCAGGCAGTGGATGTCCCACCCGGTGATGGAGGCCAGGCGCTGGGCGATGAAGCAGCTGTTGGCCCCGACCTCGAGGACGCTGATGCGCCGGCTGCCTATATCGGGCCCAACCAGGGACTGTATGTCCGCCAGGATAGCGTCGGCCTTCTCCTGCCGGCTGGCGAAGTACTCCCGGTCCTCCTGCCTGATGGTTTCCGGCATCGGCGCTGCTTTATCCTGGCTTCCCATGTTTCCCCCTGGCGGACTGGCTCTTCTGTCCGGCCTCCAGCACGTTGGATACGATCACTCTGGTGGTGTCCTCCCACTCGCTCGACAGGGCCTGCTGCAGCACCTGGCGGGTCTTTTCCTTGGCGTTCTGCTCGATGATCATGTTGACCAGGTCCATGGTGGGATGACCGGGGTCCGGCTCGAAGAAGATGCCCTTCCGCGTGAGCTCCGTGTTGACTGACATGAACCTCCCTCCCGTGTAGATGACCGGAGTGCCGGCCAGGCAGGACTCCCGGGCCATGGTGTCGCCGGAGGAGATGGTGAGCCGGGCGAAGTGCATCAGGGAGTAGATGTCCTTCACCGGTTCCTGCAGGATGGTGCAGTGGGGAGAGAACTGGTCCGAAAGCGACTTGTCTTCCAGCGAGAGGACCACCCGCAGTCCCCGCTCTCTGACCCGGGCGCAGACGCCGGCCAGCCCGCCGGTCTCCAGGTGGGCGTAGTTCCCGCTGACCTTGCTGACCTCGCGGACGAAGACGTAGCCGGACGGCTCCAGGCCGTACTCGGCGAGGGCCCCCTGGTCGGGCCGGAAGTAGTTGGGGTGAAGATAGGCCAGCTCCTTGAACCCCTTGTACCGCATGATGTTCTGGCCGCTGGCCGGTATCTGGGCCGGCAGCAGCAATCGCGTGGCGAAGGGCTTGTAGGGCCAGTAGCCGATGCCGTACTCGATGTCGTCATCGAAGATGACGCTGGGCTTCCGCAGCAGCCAGGTGGCGTGGGACACCACGATGCCTCCGAAGGAGGTGACCACGTCGTACCGGCCGCGGCGCACATGGTTGAGAAACTGCGGGAACCGCCAGGCGTGCATGAGGAGCTTGCGGGCCATGGTCTTCTGGAAGGTGCCCATGGAGGTGTAGCGGTACCCCGGGAGCTCGCTCCCCAGGATGGCGACCAGCTTGCCCCGCGGCTGCAGGCTGATATCCACCTGGCAGCCGTGTTGCGTCGACCACAGCTTGATGGCGTTCTTGAAGAAGTTGACATCCACCGGGTGGTTAAGGTCGACCAGGATCTTCATCGTTGTCTCACCAGCCTCGTGCAGTCTGACCGCCGGCGGCTAATCCAGCTGGCGGAAGGCAAAGGGACCCAGCAGCCGGACGACGGGCAGAGGCAGCCTCTTCCACACCCCGGTGACGGCCTTGTACCTGGTCCCCTGCCGGTTCGATCCCATCAGCTTCGGCACGCTGGGGTAGTAGTAGTAGTACAGCTTCTTCTCCTCGGCCTTCCACTTCTTCTTGTACTGGGCCAGCCCGGGGTTGTCCGCCGGCGTCTTGCCGAAATCGAGGTAGCGGAAGCCGTCCCGGCCCCCGTCCTCCATCTCCTGCCACGACACTGCGTCGTTGGGATGGTGTTCCAGGTAGCCGTGGTCCGAGGCCTGGTGGGTGGCGTTGACCACCCCGTTGTAGCGGATGGCGACCCCGGCCGATACCACCCGCCCCTGGTACTCGGCGGAATAGAGCCGGAAGCAGTCGCCCAGCTCCCGCTGCATCGCCTGGAAGAACCTCAGAGGGTGGGCCGGTGACCCGAGCCTGGTCTTGGTCCGCAGGTTGACCTCGAAGAAGGCCCTCATAGCCGCCTCCGAGCCGTCCGTCTTGACCACCACGCCGTCCTTGCGGGACTTGTTCACCGCGTTCCGGGTCCGGTGGTCCAGGGCCTTCCACATCTTCTTGGGCTCGTCCAGCGGCACGAAGTAGGTGAAGAAGTACTGGTTCACCGGCAGGTCCACGGGCAGCTCCCGCGAGACCCTGATCTCCATGTAGCGGCACCTGAGCTCCTGGCACAGGGCCTGCGCCCGGTCCACCATGGCCTTGAGGGCCTCGTCCGATTCCGCTGCCGGACCGCACTCGCTGACGAAGGGGGTGGACACCAGGTGGCTGCCGGACATGATGCTTCTGACGTGGAACAGCGGGAGGATGCCGCAGAGCTTCCCGGCCTCATTGCGGGCGAAGATATAGTAGGGCCTGTGCCCCAGGGTGTCTCTCAGGACTGCCTGCCACCCTGGGAGGTGGGCGTAGGTGGCCTCGGGCCGGCCGTCCACAAAGGCCCGCCACTCCTCGACGGGGACGGTGGCGTTGACTTCGACAGTGGTCATGGGTTACCTCCGTGCCGGTCTCATTATACACGTGCTGGCGCCCGCCGATCACGGGGGCGCCGCGGGGCGGCGCACCAGGGCCAGGATGCGTTTCACCAGGCGCACCGCCTGGTCCTCCGCGTAGTGCCTGGTCCAGTCCAGCGGGCCGTCTGCCCATCGGCCCGCGTGCGTATTCAGGTAGAGGTGGTCGCAGTGCTGCTCTCGCAGCAGGGCGATGAGGTCGTCCGTCGAGTCCACGCTGGGGACGGGATATGGCGGATCGCTGGACCCGGGCCGGGGAGGAAGCCAGTCCTTGACCTTGAACCGGGGACCCCAGGTGCGGCCGGTGTCTGAGAGGTAGCCGATGCGCGACCGGTCGAACGAGAGGTAGGCCTCCCCGGTGAGCCCGAAGCTCCGGAAGTCGTGATCGCGCCAGAGATCGCGGTTGTCCCACCGCGTCAGCGGGTTGCCGTGCATGCTGATGGTCTTGACCTCCACCACCTCCCTGAAGGCGGCCAGCTCGCGGCCGAAGATGTCGATGGCCTTCCCGGAATCGCCCTTCCCCTTGTCCATGGCCTCGTAGTGATAGCCCACCTCGTGTCCCATGCCGGCCAGGAGCCGCATCACGTCCGGACGGAAGATGCCGCGCTTGTGCCTGAACAAGTAGGAGGCCCTGCTGCCGAATCCGTTCTCGATCCGGGCGATC
>ERZ1649853.719-NODE-719-length-13415-cov-4.139446_pt1 | contig 13415 bp, 10 predicted proteins | sample MGYA00575353_ERZ1649853 | MGnify/ENA primary metagenome ERZ1649853 (study PRJEB40853, sample SAMN11349654) | freshwater sediment metagenome | isolation source: river sediment | host: Sediment | place: India: Okhla Barrage, New Delhi | collected 2017-02-21 ...
ACCGCCGACTATCTGAGATCGACGACCTGGCCCATTCCGGTCGACGTCCTTGTCAAGACAACGCCCAGCTCCATGGAGAGTCTGTTTTTCCTGCGCCCTCTGCTGGAAGACGGCCCTTTCCTTCTCTCCACGGTGGATGTGGTCTTTGGGCCGGATACCCTGGCATCCTTTTACCAGAGGGTGCTTCAACTGACTAACGGTTCGGGAGCGCTTGCTCTCACCCGATTCATTGATGATGAAAAGCCTTTGTGCGCTGCCATCGACGATCACGGGAGAATCACGGCCATGGGAGAGGGGGCTGCGGGGAGCGGGTGGATCACGGCGGGGTTCTATGCCTTCCGCCCCGAGATCTTCAGGTTGGTCGATGAAGCCCGAGGGCGGAGGCTGTCGGCCTTCAGGCAGTTTCTCGGACTGCTGGTCGAAAGCGGCTACGCCATTTACGGGATACCCGTGTCAAAGACGGTCGACGTGGATCACCCGGAGGATATCCAGAAAGCAGAGGCTTTTCTGAAGGAAGTCGACACGCCATGAAAAGGGAAAGTGTACTGGGAATCTACAGAGAGCACGTCTTCTCCCCTGGGAAGATCCAGGACGATGCGGCTATCTTGGATGCGACCCTGGAAGAGCTCTCGTCCGCGGGGTTGCGGGTCCGCGCGATTCGGGCCGAGGACCTGGACGACCCCATACCGAAGCCGGACTGGGTGCTTACCATGGCCCAATCCTCGGCGGTGCTCGCCATCCTCGATGACTGGGCCGGGCTGGGGACGACGGTCGTCAACTCGGTGGCCTCGATCAGGAACTGCTACCGCAAACCCCTGAGTCGGATCCTGCACGCAGCCGGAGTGCCGGTGCCGTCGAGCAGGGTCATATCGTTGAGCGCGGCCGAAACGGAAATCACAGCTCCTCCATCCACGCCAATCTGGCTGAAGCGCGGGGACGTTCACGCCATTGAGGCCGGCGATGTCACATCGGTCTCGTCCAAGCAAGAGCTTCTTCTGGCCCTGAGCCATTTCCAGCGGCAAAACGTAGGGGAGATCCTAATCCAAGACCATGTCGAGGGCCCCGTGGTAAAGTTCTACGGCGTCGGCCGGGGCGATTACTTCAGGGCTTTTCAGGCTTCCACCGGCCAGGACATCACGATGGAGGTGCGAACCAAGCTGCTGGAAGTAGCCCAGCGTGCAGCCGAGGCAGTCGGACTCGATGTTTACGGCGGAGACGCCGTCATGACGGGCGGCCGCGTCGCGATCGTTGACGTGAACGACTGGCCCAGCTTCTCTCGCTGCCGCCACCAAGCGGCCAGGAGCATTGCAGCCTACCTGCTGGGCAAGGCCAACTGATGTTTACTCGATCGGCACCCGATCACGGGTGCCCCCACGTATTTGCAGCGACACGCGGGCGATACGGCAAAGGAGCGACATTCTCGTGCACTTTCAAGGCTCATGTCTCAGACCCTCTGAAACGCTTTCTTCAAAGCTGTACGAACAGGAGCAACAGTTTGTGGCTCCCGGCCTTCAGGAGGTGAGTCAGCTTTCACGGCTGGTCGTCAAGGAAGCCAACGGCTGCCGTCTTCACGATATGGAAGGGAGGTCGTACCTCGATTTCATGGCGGGCGTTGCCGTGTGCAGCCTCGGCCATGGGCATCCCAGGTACGTTGCGGCGCTCAAGGAGCAGCTCGACAAAGTCACCGTGGGGAGCTTCACAACGGAGAACCGGGTCGAGCTGCTCCGGCTCATCGCCTCACTCACCCCCGACGGGCTTTGCCGGACCCAACTGTACAGCGGGGGAGCCGAAGCGGTGGAAGCCGCCATCCGTTTGGCGAAGTCGTACACCAAAAAGTTCGAGGTGCTCAGCTTTTGGGGCGGCTTTCACGGAAAGACGGGAGGAGTTCTGGGGCTCATCGGCGATGCCTTCAAAAAGAACTGGGGCACTCTGTATCCCGGTTTGCATCTCGCCCCCTACGCGGACTGCTACCGTTGCCCTTTTCGAATGACCTACCCGGCATGCGGACTGTTCTGCCTCGATTTCGTGCGAAAGATTATCGAAAACAACACGGCGGGGAGCCTGGCCGCGATCATTGTGGAGCCAATGCAAGGAACGGCCGGGAACATCGTCCCTCCCCCCGAGTTCCTCCCCGGCATCTTCCAGATCGCTCGGGAAAACGACGCACTCCTCATCGCCGACGAAATGATTACTGGATTCGGCCGCACCGGCATGATGTTCGGCTCGAACCACACCGGCCTCCTCCCGGACATCATGACGATCGGGAAAGGGCTGGGAAGCGGATTCCCCGTCTCGGGGCTGATCTCCACGGACGAGATCACCGCCAGCAAGCCTTTCTCCAAGCCGAGCTCTTCTTCCAGCAGTTATGGGGGAAACCCTCTGGCAAGCACGGCCGCACTGGCGACCGTGCAGACCATTATCGACGAGTCTCTGGTGGAACGATCGCGGCTGGTGGGCGAGCATCTGCTGAATGGTCTGCGTGGGCTCGAGGAAAAATACGAGTTCATCGGCAACGTGCGTGGGGCGGGCCTGCTCATCGGAATAGAATTGGTGAAAGACCGCCGGACGAAGGAGCCCCTGGAAAAGTCCGTTACGAGGCAGATGTTTCTCGAAACCGTCAAGAGAGGGATGGTGTGCATGAACTACAAACCCAATTTTCGCATCAATCCGCCGTTGGTCCTCTCTCTCGAGGAGGCCGATGAGGGGTTGGCGATCATCGACGAGGTCTTCGGGTTCGTGGCCGATCACATCCCATACAAATAACGAGGGCAGGATAGTCTGAAATGGTCTTGACGTCGGCTGTAAAGGGCAGACCCCTTCGAGGGGCCATCATCGGCTTCGGGAATGTGGCTGAAAACGCGCATTTTCCCGCATGGCGGAGGAGCCCTCACTTTAGTGTCGAAGCCGTGGTGGAGCCGAATCCTGAAAGGGCCCGCAAGGCCGAGGAGCTGCTGTCCACGGGGCGGGTCTATCAAAGCGTTGAGAAGATGCTTTGCGACATTGGGCTCGATTTTGTGGACATATGCACCCCTCCCCGGTTCCATGACGACCTGGTTCTCGCGGCGTGCGGGACCGGCCTCCACGTCTTTTGTGAAAAGCCCTTGACAACGTCTCTGGGTGATCTCGCACACATCCAGGAGGCAGCGTCCCGTGCGGACAAAGTTGTCTTCACGGTGAACAACTGGAAGCACGCCCCTCTCTGGGTAAAGACCCGAGAGCTGATCCAGGAGAAGCGAATCGGCTCCGTGCGATCCATTACCATGAATGTCCTTCGCGTTTCCAGCTCCGGCGGCGGCGCCTCCAACTGGAGGATCGACCCCGAGCTGGCCCGGGGAGGGATCATGATCGACCATGGTTGGCACAACCTCTACCTGCTTCTTGCAATGCTCCCGGAAGCCCCTCTTTTCATTGGGGCCAAAATGGAATCCGCCCCAGGCCGCACCTCCGGACTCGAGGAGACGGTGGACCTCGTGATCGGGTTTCCGCAGGCCGAGGCGCGCCTCCATCTGACCTGGCGCGCGGATTGTCGACGAAACTTCGGTGCGATCGTGGGGGAACGCGGGAGCGTGTGGATCAACGACGACCACATTCTTCTGAGCTCAAAGGGATCCCCGCCGATCCGCTATGATTTCCCGGAGGCTCTATCCGCAGGATCGCACCACCCGGAATGGATGGATTATGTGGTTGAGGATTTCTCCCGAGAGATAGCCGACACCCGTCAGAGGGGGACCAATCTGCGTGAGGCTCGCCAATGCATTGAGCTCATCGAGCTTGCCTATCGATCCAGCCGGGAGGGCTCATGCCCCATGGCGCTCCCCCACCCTTCGGGATCATAAAGTCAGATCGTATGCCAGAGGCTGTCTGTCCGGACCAAATCTGGAAGCTCTGCCCGCACAACCCGACGAACATCTCGCACCGGGCCCTTGTGACGAGTGCGCATGTGCGGAGGGGGCGGCGCCCATTGGCACGCAATACGGCATGGCGGCCACCATGCCCATGAGATCGGAATGAGCGGCAAATGAAGAAATTCCACATGGCCTGTGTCCTTGTGGGCTTTGGGCTCCTCGCTGTTCTTGTCCACCAGATCGGTTTTCGGGATTTGTGGAGTCAGATGGCGCTGCTCGGCTCAGGTCTGGCTCCCCTGATCCTCATCGAGATCGTCGCCGATGGTCTGCACACGGTCGGATGGCGACATTGCCTCCCCGTGACTCTTCGATCCGTTTCCTTCTCCCGCCTTTTTCGCATCCGGCTGGCCGGCTATGCTATCAATTATCTTACCCCCACGGCCACCGTGGGCGGGGAAATCGCCAAAGGAGCGCTTCTCTCCTTGAACCATACCGCGAACGGAGCCTTCCAGGGCGTCGTCGTCGGAAAGCTGGCCTATTCCATCGCGCAGTTGGTGTTTGTCTCCCTTGGATCGATCATCACTCTCTGGGGGGTAAGCCTCCCTCTGGGCGCTTGGCCGGCGATGCTCATGGGGAATGCGCTTCTGGCCATCGGTGTTTTTGGATTCCTGATCGCGCAGAAGCTCGGCAAGCTGGGTGTCATTCTTCGGTGGCTCTCCACGCGCAGGCAATTGGGGAAGTACTTCACCGTGGCTGCCCGGAAAGCCACTGAAATGGACGATGAGCTCAGGCTGTTTTACCGGAATCAGCCACTCGAATTGCCCTTCGCCGTCCTGTGGCACATGGCCGGTATGGCCTGCGGCATCGTTCAGGCCTGGTATTTTCTGGCCCTGCTCACGGACGACGCATCGCTGCATCTGGCTGCGGGGATCTGGTTCCTCGGAAGCTGGCTTGACCTGATGACTTTCGCTGTGCCGCTCGGCATCGGGGTACAAGAGGCGACGCGGGTCTTCGCCCTGAAGGCCGTCGGCTTTGACGCCGCAATGGGACTGGCGTACGGAGTGACCCTGAGGCTGGAGCAGATCCTCCGGGCAGGCCTTGGCCTCGTGTGCTATAGCACGCTGCTCTCAGACAGACTTAATGCGGAAGATGCTCCAGCCAAGGCGCAAGTCTAGATGTTCCCGGAAAAACTGGCATTCCGGGAGGCGGCGCGTACAAGCAGTACCCCCATTGGCCGGAAGCAAGAAAGCGACTGCGACCATGGGGCTTGTGCAAAATATGCTGAAGAAGGTCTTCAAGGTCGTCACCTGGCAGCCCCTCCTGACCTTCGCCATCGCGCTCACCATGGCTGGCCTATCGGTCCATTATACGGCCAGGAGCCTCGAGGTGGAAACCAGCCAGAGGGCCCTCATCTCCTCGGGGGACAGGCTCATCCGGCTTGCCGAAGAGCTTGAGCCTTTCGAGGATCTGGACACCTTCATCGTGTCCATCGATGGCCAGGACCGCGCCCGGGCAAAGAGATTCCTCCTCGCTCTCGTTGCTCGCCTGGAAAACGACCGCGAGCATTACGAGCAAGTGTTTTACCGAGTGGACCCGCAGCCTTTCAAGTCCTGGGGGCTCCTTTACCTGGACCGGAAGGAACTGCTCAGCCTCCGGGGCAACCTCGAAAAGCACCATGCGCTCATCGAAGGGCTCGTCCAGTCTCCCACCGTCAATGGTTTCTTTCGTCTGATCAACAGGGAAATGACATCCAGCATGGTCGGGGAGCTCTTCACCGGGTTCCTCGCTGATGAATCCACGGCCACGCCCCCCGGCTCCTTGGACCTGACGATTCTGGTCCATTTTCTCGAGTCCATGGACCAGCACCTCGAAAAGAACGTTTATCGGTCTCCATGGGGCTCCCTTTTCGGAAAGAAGAACTGGGACGATGATTCAGACGGTTATTTCTGGACTGAAAACAAACGGTATTTGCTCCTTTTCGTCACCCCGGTGAAGGCGGAGACCGGTTTTGGAAGGGCACAGCAGTCCCTTTCAGCCCTTCGAAGGACGGTTGCCGAGGTGAAAGCGCAGATCGCAGACATCGACGCGGGGGTCACCGGGCAGGAAGCCCTGAATGTGGATGAGATGACGCTCGCCATGGAGGACATGAGCAGGGGGACCCTCCTCTCCCTGGGGGGGCTGGTCATTTTGCTCACGCTCTTTTGGAAAGGCTCCCGGCTTCCGCTCTTCGGCATATCGGAGCTGCTGATTGCTCTCTGCCTGACCTTTGGCCTCACAACCTTGGTCGTGGGCCATTTGAACATTCTGTCCGTGGTTTTCGCTCCTTTGCTCCTGGGACTTGGCATCGATTACGGGACGCACTGGCTCTCCCGATACCAGGAAGAATTGGCGAGCAACGGACTCTCGCGCAGGGACGCCATAGAGAAGACCATGGTGAAGCTCGGTCCTGGTCTGATCTACGCCGGCTTCTCAGCGGCACTCTCGTTTTTCCCGCTGACCCTCACCGGCTTCAAAGGGTTGGTCGAGCTGGGAATCATCTGTTCCATGGGGATGCTGGTGACTACGACGACATCCATGTGCGTCCTGCCGGCCATCACTCTCTTGTTCGACAGGGGAGCCAGGCCAAAGAAGGCTTCCCTCTCCCTCCAACGACCGCTCTTTCAATTCACCGGCCGACGTGCCATGTGCATCCTGACAGTTTCCTGCGTGCTGTTGGCCGGTTCCTTGTTTCTGGCATCGGGCATTTCCTTCGACATGAACATGCTGCACCTCCAATCCAAGTCTTCCGAGTCGGTCATTTGGGAGAAGAAGCTTTTGGACGACTCCAAACGTTCCAGCATGTACGGGGCGATTCTGGCCCGTTCCATGGAGGAGGTCCGCAGCAAGGCAAGAGCGGTGGAGGTTCTCGCGACCGTGTCTGACGTGGTGAGCGTGGAGACTTTTCTCCCACAAGATCAGGAAGACAAGTTGGACGTGGTACGAAGCATGAGCGCGCTGGTGCCAGGCAGCCTGGCATCCGCTGGCCAGGCGGCTCCGGTTGACGTAAAGAGCCTGAGGAGCACGCTCTCCAGGATCGCTTTCAAGCTGGCGACGGCAGATCCGACAGACCTGAGAGAGCGGCCAGACCTCGAAGAACAGATGAAACAGGCCAGGAAGGTTCTGGCCAGAATCGATGAACGTCTGAGCGCGGGGACGGTATCGAAGTCAGGCGACGCTCTCCAGGGCTTCCAGGACGCCCTCATGGGAGATCTCAAGGACAAAATGACCACGCTGCGTGCCAATACGGAGAGAACCGCTGCCGTCCAACTGAGCGACCTGCCCCGTGACCTTCTGCGACGCTACTTCGACGGGAGCCATCTCTACCTCATCCGGGTTTTCCCTGCTCAGGATATCTGGCAGCCCGAGCTCCTCGGTCGCTTTGTCGAGGAACTCAGGTCCGTAGACGCCGATGTGATCGGAGATCCGGTGACTCTGTTTACCTTCACGAAGGCATTCCGGGATGGATGCATCACGGCGGTCTTCTACGCGCTGATCTTCATTGTCGCCATGCTGCTTTACGTCTTCCGCAGCCCAATGCACACGCTCTTGGCCATGGTCCCCCTAGTTGTTGGAACCGCGTGGACGATGGGACTGATGCGTTGCTTCGGCATCAGCCTGAACCTGGCCAACACACTCTTTCTGCCGATGATCGTTGGTGCCGGCGTGGAATACGCTATCATCATCGTACAGCGCTGGAGGATGGGTGGCTCATCCGGAGTGCTCCCCCTCAGTACGGGCAAGGGAGTGATCCTGGCGGGCCTGACCACCACCATCGGGTTTGGCAGCCTCACTATCGCCGGCCATCAGGGAATTCACAGTCTGGGATTGCTTTCCGCGATCGGGAGCCTTTGCGTGCTCGGCGCCGCACTCCTCACCCTGCCGGCCATCCTGCATCTCCTCTCGACGTCATCGAAGAAGAAAGCGTCTTCGTAGCATCGAGAAGTTTCGGTCCCTTTCCCCCATTGGAAAGGGGAGTGACACCTGGAGGCGCACCCACCGGAAATCTCGCTGCGGTATGGGAGGCTACTCTTACGAGGAACCGTGCCTTTCGCGGTAACTGATGGCCCAGAGGGCGAGGGCAAACACGTAGGATCCAATGGCACTGCCAATGAGGAACCAGTTGAGTCGATCTACCAGGGCCAGAAGGGCGATGAGGTAGGCGAAATCACGATTGCTCAGCAGCGCCATGAACCGAATGGCATTGGGAGAGGCTTTGAGCTGGCTCTCGTCCAGGCGGAGGATGCATTGGTAGACGGCCAATAGACACAGCCCGAATCCTCCCAGCATGACCCATAGAATTCGCAGATACCAAACACTGCCCGTATCGTGATACAAGCCGTAGGCTATGCCGACGAATATGGCAAAATGAACGATGTTGTCAGTGGTGATATCCAGGTAGTGGCCGAACTGGCTCTCTTTGAGCTTCAGGCGGGCGATTTCCCCATCGACCCCGTCTACGATCACGCAGAAGACGAACAGCAGCGAGCCCAGCAGGTGAGGCCAGTAGCCCTGGAGTGACAGCAAAAAGGCAGCGGTCAACCCGATGGTGGTACCCACCAGGGTCACGCCATTGGGAGTCATTCCGGTTCGGGCGACTCGACTACTGATCCTTCGTGAGATGTGCCGGTCAAAATGGCGGGCAATGAAGCCGTCATCCGCATGGGTTTGCATGGCCAGCGCGGCCACAAGCGCATCCTCGGAAGCCCTCGCGGCGCTCGGATCGCCATCCGACGCGAGCGGCATCCGGCCAATCCCTTCGATCTTTTTTATCCGCCGTGCAAGGGCCTCCTCGATTCTCTCTCCAGACCAGAGCAGGTGGAGGATCGGCGATAGCTCAGACCGTTCGACAAGAAAAATTCCTTCGTGGAGTGCGTCGCCGGCCGCGCTGAAGAGGCATGTGACGGCGCCGCTCCCGGCGTGCTTCAGGAAGGATTCCATGGTATGCCTGTCGACAACGTGACCTGCTTTCGCGACAAGAACCTGCTCCGCCCCAGAAAGCTCCATCCGTGCAATGGCCGTGTCCAGGGATTCCCCTTCCCCGATCCGATGAAGAGAAGCCGGAGAAACGAGGTCCGAAAGCACCGGAGCGATCATGTCCACAAATCCCAAGATGTGGATCTTCTCAAACCCGAGGCGTCTGAGAATGAGGGTGAGCCTTCGGACGGCAGGAACGCCGAAAAGTGTAGCGAGACCTGTCCCATCTTGCCCTAGAATGATTGCGGTGCGACACATGCGATAGCTCTTCTATCCTCTCAGTTGAAGTGAGGATACGAACGCTAACAAGGGCTCATGCGAGCGTCAAGGGAATTCGGCAGCTTGGTGACGTCGGGCTAGGGAGTTGCAAGGACAACAGGAAGCACCTTACGATAGATGATACCCAGAAGAGCGAAGACGGGCAGTTCCGATCGTCATGCTTCAACTGGGTTCGCCGCACTCCTGAGCTGTCCCCACTTTTGCACTCCGAATTTGCGCCATGAACTCTTCTGCTCTTAATACCAAGGTAAAGACCCCTATCGCATCCAGCCTTCTGACGTCGTCCCAACCTGACAAAACAAGATTTCTCATGAGACGGCTTCTACTCATTCCCAACTCTTGTGCCAACTTATCAACGCTCTGAACGATTTCAGCTTCGAGCTGCAACGTCACATTTACGCGGTGCTCAATGATTTTGGGCCTCGCCATCAGTTCCGCCCTCTACTTTCATACAATGGTCTCTCTTCCACCCCGAACCGGATAGAATTGAGGCTGAGCCCGGCAATGCCGGGCTCAATTCTTTTGTGATCCGAACCACACACCTCTGTGCCAATCCCAGGAATGGCTCCAACCATCGTCCAACACGCAGGATATACCAGATTTCTTAAATGCACTCACCGATTACACCCTTGGGATAAAAGGTGCAACTTTGCCCTCCCGCCGCCCTCCCCCAACTGCTCCGTAGCGGGAACTAATCATTCTTCCATCGCCCCACTCTGTGAGCTGAAGCTTTATTTGAGCCGATTATAGAAAAATTATTTGATCCCTGGGCCTCTGATTACCCGGTCAGACAGTTCCGATGATGAGACTCTTGCGGGCGGCATCCACCAATTCCTTGGTGATTGTCTTGGTTTCGTTGATTTCCATGAGACGTACAATCTGAGAACAGAGCCGATGGATGAGTCGAAAATTTCCCCCTGTGATTCGGACCACTGCAGCAACCGCCTCGGTATCCGTGAAGTCGCGGTAATCAATCGTTGTCCCGAGCTCCTTCCATTTGTGCTCAAGGATGAACCCAGTTTCTTCGGCACTGAGGGGGCGAAACTCATGGACAAAACCGACCCGTGAGTAGAGTTGTGGGTGGCGGGCAACTTGCTTTTCAAGGCCTCGCATGCCAATCAAGACAAGGCCGATGTCGAGGCGGTCATAGAAATCCCTCAGTTGCTCCAGCCCGGCCATCTTGGCCCGCTCTGCCTCATCCACAAGAATCAACTTCACGTGGTCAGGAAAATCTGGCCAAGGGACATGCATATCCTCATCGTGATCTCGCAAGCCCATTTCGTAGATCATCTGATTCAACCGGCTACGGAGATATTTGACCTCTTTTTCGATGCGGCCAGGAGTCATGGATACCGGGGTCGTATAGAAAAGGGTGTGGCATCCTGCGATTTCATCAGGTGGGGGGATGCGTTTGCCGGCGGAGTCCTTCACGTGAGGGGAGAAGACAAAGGGCTCAACCATGTCCCACTCTGCATACTGTCTTGCTGACAACGTCTTTCCTACTCCGGGGACGCCGAAACAGAGGCCAATGTACTTGTACCGTTTGCACGCATCGCAGAATTCGCAAAAGCGACGATGCTCCTTGGTCACCACGAAAGAGAGGGCTTCGGAATTACTCATTGAAATACCTCTTGATTTTTGGGGTGCCTTCGGGTGGGGCGGGCTCTTCATCCGGCCCTTCCGGCGGAATTTCGCTTTTGTGAACGCCAAGGAACAGGTCGATGGCCTTATTCCGATCTGCAAGGGCCTTGTCCAGCTCACGTTTTCGACGGTTTCGGGCGGCGATGATCTCCTTCAGGCTGATCGTCACGCCGGTGAGCTCCTGACACATTGCACGGCATAGGAACGAATTTTGGTGGTAGATGCGGATCTCGGCCATGTCCCGCGGATCGTAGCGGATGAGTACGTCCTCTCCGACATAACCGGCCAAAGTGGTGCTCATGTAACGGAACCCTTGGAAGTGAATCCCGTCTCGCCGGACACGGCGGGTTCTGGCGACGGTCAAAAGAAGCAAATCCAAGGCTTCCGCGGATTCCGGCAAGCGAGGCAGGAAGGCTGCGGACTCCCATCGAGTTTGGGGAGGCTGCCCAGTCTCGCCATGCACCCTGTTGTGGTAATCGTTCAGGAGCCAGTTGATAAAGTGTGCCTCCAGCTCTTTGAGACTCAGTGATGCTCCGCCGGGCGGAAACTGTCCTTTCGGCATATAACCGGGCAGGTTGCAGAGAAAGAGCTGGTTTACGGTCTGAAAGAACCGTTCGATTTTCCCCCTCCCTTGAGGATTACCGGGAATCGAGAAGACCAGGCGCATTTTGATGTCGACACTCACCTGCTCCATGTGATCGGATCGATAGTCGCTGCCGTTGTCGGTGTAAAATGCATCGGGAATCCCGCATACGTGCCACCGAGGGTCTTCCTTGCGCCCAATGCCCTGACGCAGCATAAGGGCCGTGCGCTCGACATCCGGATCCCCGAATCCAAGATAGTAACCGGGAACAGCGCGGCTGAAGTCGTCGAGAATGGCGCTTAACCAAGGGCGAACGGCATTCCCTTTGTCATCAAGCAGCCAGATATCGAGCAAGCAGTGGTCAGCCTGCCACATCTCATTGGGTCGGGTCGCCTCTCTGCAGTACACGAGATCAAAAATCTCCCGATAGGCTTTGGACCCCTCGTGAGCCAAAGTGATCAGACCGGGGTCCAGCGTCCGAACGACATTCAAAACGGTCCGGTATGTCGGGTTCCTCCAGCCCTCTCGTCTGGCGACTTCAGCGACTTGACGATGAATGGCAGAGATAGGACGTGGAGGTCTCTGGAGCGCCAGCCAACCGATCAGCAGGCACAATTCCTCTCGCATGCGGCGCCCACCTCGATCCGATCTCACCTTCCGGGCGAGGCCCACAAGACCGCTTTCGCGGTAACAACGCATCCATCTCTTCAGGGTAGGAACGGAAACACCACTCTCTTTCGAGATTGTTCCGAAAGAGACACTCTCTTCAATATGGAGTCGGAGGAGGCGAAAGCGCGTCATGCAACAGGCACGCTCTTCCTCGGTCAGCTCTGCCAGCAAATGCGTTTTCTTTTCGGCCAACCTTCCCTCCCTGTTTCATGGCATCAGGCTTCGCCCCGCTCCATCGCTTCGAGCTCCACCAGGGCAGAGGGTTGCGTATATACCGCTGTCGTGTTGACAGAAGAGTGGCCCAGGATCTTCCCCACCGTGACCAGGTCGGTCCCCGTTCGGACCAGGTTGGTGGCACATGGATGGCGGAGCACATGGGGATGCAGTGCATCCAATCCGGTCCGTCGTGCCAACTCTCGAAGGATCTTGCCGGCGTACTGGCGGGTAATGTGACGACCCTGGCCATTGGGAAAAAGCCATGGGGAGCTCCCTTCGCCCAGTTCCGCCAGCCACTCGTTGAGCGCTTTGCGGGCCTCAGGCGGGATGTGCACGTCACGCCATCGATTGCCCTTTCCATGACGAATGGTGACCTTCCCCTTCCGCTCGGAAAGCTCGAGATCCGAAACCCGGATGGAAATAGTTTCGGAGACACGCAGTCCGCAAGACATCATGAGTCGCACCAAAGCACGATCTCGCGCAGAGCCAGGTCCGGCCGTCTTTTCGAGCTCGCGCAGCAGCCGGTTTTGCTCCTTGCGCTCCAGCGCCTTGGGAGACGCCTTTCCTTGGGATGGGATCTTTGGAAAGGCGGGCAATCGGACTGTGTGCCCGGAGGCCATGCTCCATTTCAGGAAGACTTTTAAGCTCGCGAAGTGGCGATGCACCGTCGAGGGTTTTCGACCCAGGACCTGGAGGTGATCCCGGTACTCCCTGAGATCGATTGAGGTGATGTCCTCAGGAAGAGGCTCCCGCTTTTGGGTTTCCTCAAACCATCGTGCGAATGCTTCGAGGTCCGATCGGTAAGCCCGAGCCGTCGGCTCCGGGGCTCCTCTTTGGCTCCTGAGATCCTCCAGGAAGCAGGTCAAAAAGTTATGGAAACTCGTTTTCATGGGATACGACGCTGTCCTTTCCGAAACGGGATGTGAAGTTTCAGCGATCTCAGCGACTGGCAGAGGAGAGACGGTTTCCATAAGAATACTTATGGAAACTGGCGAGACATCATAGGAGAGACGATCGAAGGATGCAAGGAGCATTCACATCACGCGGCCGCGAGCCCCGGAGAGGTATCAGATAATTTTTCCATTTTGGTATCAGACAGAGTTCCAACTCACAACAACCCGATCAAATCCTCTTTCCATCGCTGCACTCCATCCCGCTTTGCGCCCTTC
>ERZ1649853.721-NODE-721-length-13409-cov-10.488767_pt1 | contig 13409 bp, 12 predicted proteins | sample MGYA00575353_ERZ1649853 | MGnify/ENA primary metagenome ERZ1649853 (study PRJEB40853, sample SAMN11349654) | freshwater sediment metagenome | isolation source: river sediment | host: Sediment | place: India: Okhla Barrage, New Delhi | collected 2017-02-21 ...
ATGGCGGTTATTAGGGCAGCAAGACCCTTCAATATTCCAGGGATAGTAGCCCAAAATGATTTCCAATCGCCTCCATTACTCATATGCATCACGACATATTTTTACATATGGCATATTTCAGACTTTATATTTTGGTGTTCATCCTTAATAAATGTTTGTCCAGCAAGCTGATCGGATGGAATGAGAATTTTATTGAAAGCAGATGGGGCGGGGAACGGCTGAGCCTCCTCAGCGCATTCACGCCCACAAAGATCCATCAATATCGAATTCAGGTATCTGCCTTACGATCTTTCCGTCTCACATTTTCGTCTATCTTTCCCTTTCCCTTCAGATCCTGGCCTTCGCCTTCTCGTCCTTTGAGTAGACGTCGCGCAGGTCCACGACCTTCTTTGATTTGCCGGCCGTCCTGGGGATGGAGCCCTTCTCCACCAGCTCTATCTTGCTTCTCACATTGAGCACGGACTTCAGCTTCTCCTCAACCTTCTTCCTGATTCTGCCCAGGTCTTCCAGCTCCCCGGTGAAGGCCTCGTCCTTCAGCTCCACCTGGATGCTGATCTCGTCCAGGCCGTGCTTCTTTCTGTCCACGACCACCTGGAAGTAGTTGCCGATTTCGGGAATAGATACCAGCACATCCTCAATTTGGCTGGGGAAGACGTTGATTCCCCGCACGATGAGCATGTCGTCTGCCCGCCCCAGGAACCTGTGCAGCTTTCGGCAGGTGCGCCCGCAACTGCACTTGCCGTCCATGATGTATGTCACATCTCCGGTGTGGTAGCGGATGAGGGGCATGGCCTCCTTGGTGAGCGAGGTTATGACCAGCTCCCCGGGCTCGCCCGGAGCGCAGGGCTTCTCGTCCTTGTCCAGGATCTCGATCAGGAAGTGGTCCTCCCAGATGTGCAGGCCATTTTGCTCCTGGCACTCGAAGGCCACGCCCGGCCCCATCATCTCAGAGAGGCCGTAGGAGTCGTAGGCCTTGATGTGCAGCGTCTCCTCCAGCTCCTTTCTCGACTCGTCCGACCAGGGCTCGGCTCCAAAGCAGCCTATGCGCAGCTTCAGCTTCTCCACGATGCCTTTGGCCCTTGCCGTCTCAGCCAGGTAGAGGGCATAGGATGGGGTGCAGTGCAGGACGGTGACCCCGAAGTCCATCATGATCTCCAGTTGCCGCTCCGTGTTTCCTACTCCGGAGGGAACAGCCATAGCCCCCATGCGCTCAATTCCGTAGTGCACTCCCAGGCCGCCGGTGAAAAAGCCGTAGTTTACGGCGTTCTGGAAGATGTCCCCCTTATCGACGCCCACCATGACAAAGTCCCTGGCCATGAGGTCAGACCAGCTCTCGATGTCCCGGGCGGTGTATCCTACCACAGTGGGCTTGCCGGTGGTGCCTGAAGAGGCATGCACCCGCACCACATCCTCTTTGGGTACGGCAAAGAGCCCGAAGGGGTAGTTGTCCCGCAGGTCCTGCTTTCGTGTGGTGGGCAGCTTTGCCACATCCTCAAGGCTCTTTATGTCCTGAGGCGTGATACCCGCCTCCCTGAACTTGCGCTGATAAAAAGGAACGTTACTGTAAACCTTCTCCACAACGCTCTTCAGCCGCTCCAGTTGCAGCTCTTCCAGCTCCTTTCTCTCCATGAGCTCAAATTTCGGTTGCCAGTAATTCATTTTCATACCCTGCTATTTCGTGCCATGAGAGAAACCGTCAGAGTATATCAAATCTTCCCGCGAAAGCAAAAAAAAAGCGATTCGCTCCACTCCTCAGATGATGGCTGCTGCGTCTCTCTCATTTTGGTGCGAGACCGCCATCTCTGTGAGTTCTTTGTGATGAAATTCAGTAGACCACTGGGCTGGCCCTGGCGACAACACCTTCACCAGGAATGAATTTATAAGCTTGAAAAACGCAGCCACAAATGTATGAGTGAAACTTCGGCCATTTCCGGTCAAGAGACCATTCAAGAGTCCTTTGTCAAAAGGATAACCGCTCTGGAATCCGACAACAAGAACCTCTCAGAGGAGCTGGAAACTACCAGGATGGAGAGAGAAGAGGTGAGAGCCAAGCTCTTCGAATCTCTCATCGCCAACAAAAAGTATCTGCGGGAGGTGGAGCGGCTGAAGAAGGAGAATGTTCAGCTCAAGAGAATGCCGCTCTTCATGGCCACTGTTATCGAGATCGGGCCGGACTACGTGCTGCTGCGCCAGCACGGCAACAACCAGGAGTTCATAACCACAGTCCCGCCGGAGCTCATGGAGATGGTCCAGCCCAACTCCCGGGTGGGCATAAACAATTCCCTTACCATCGTCCGGGTCCTGGACCGGTCAGTGGACGTCAGAGCCAAGGTCATGGAACTGGTGGAAGCTCCAGATGTGGCCTACGATCAGGTGGGCGGCCTGGAGAGCCAGATCCAGGAGGTCAGGGAGACGGTGGAACTTCCCCTAACCAATCCCGAGATCTTCCAGGAGATCGGAATTGAGCCGCCGCGGGGAGTGCTGCTCTACGGACTGCCGGGAACGGGCAAGACCATGCTGGCCAAGGCGGTAGCTCACGAGTCCAAAGCCACATTCATTCACATGTCCGGCTCAGAGCTGGTTCACAAGTTCATAGGAGAGGGCGCGCAGCTCGTTCGCGATATATTCCAGATGGCGCGCGAGAAGGCTCCCAGCATCATATTCATAGATGAGATCGACGCCGTCGGCAGCATCAGGACCCATGACGGGACCACGGGGAGCGCCGAGGTCAACCGCACCATGATGCAGCTTTTGGCAGAGATGGACGGATTTCGGACCAGAGGCGACATCAAGATCATTGCCGCCACCAACAGGATCGATATCCTTGATCCGGCCCTGCTCCGCCCCGGACGTTTCGACAGGATAATCGAGATCCCCATGCCCTCGGCAGAAGGAAGGATCAAGATCCTGGAGATCCATTCCCGGAAGATGAAGATGGAAGGGGATGTCGATCTGATGGAAATCGCCCGGATGACTGAGGAGGCGAGCGGAGCCGACCTCAAGGCCATTGTGGTGGAGGCGGGCATGAACGCTCTGCGCCGGGGTGCGACCAGTGTAGCCAGGTCTGACTTTGAGAGGGCCATCGCCAAGGTTCTGGGCGATGAGATTCAGGGATCGGAAGACGCAATGAGGATGTTCTCCTGATTCAGCATTCACGCCAGAGGCGGCCTTTTGCCGCCATCTATTTCTTTTCATCGCCATGTGAGGACATCTCTCATATCGTAGATGTACCATAAGAATATCAGGGCAAAGAAGAGGGCCTCTACGGCGACTGCGATGAGCAGCCTGGAATCAAACTGCTTCTTCCGGTAATAATAGCCGCATAATATCGCCATCCAGAACCTCACGCATGTTCCCAGCGCCAGAACTGAGAGGTTTTCGGGCGACAGGAGATAGGTGTAGACATATCCCAGGCCGAATGCTGCAATCACGCCGGCGGCAAATCTTCCAATCAGTGGATTGGCAAACGGATCAAAGTTAATGTTAAAAAGCGTCCTGATTATGTCCGGCTTAATCAGGATGATAAGGCCGCTGCCAATGTTGACGATTCCACCCAGAAGTATCATATTCTCAAGAGAGCACATATTCTCACCATATCAATTAATGTTAATTATGATCCAATTATGAATCAATTACTATTAAATTATCATCTACGGTTATATATGATTTCCGCTGCATAGCATATGATATTTTGAGTTGCGGCTTTTCTCTGTAACAAAAATTAGTTAAGCTTAAATATGATCAAATCCTATTAAAGTCAAAGAATTTTTGAATTGCATTGTTCAATAATCAAAACTGAAAACAGAAGGAAATCAAATGGTGCAATTCGAAAAAAAGAGGTGAATGGCATGAGTGATGCGAATGCAAAATACTCAATGGGATGGCTGCGCGATTGGCCGGATGCAAGGGACTATACTTCAGTGACGGACATCGTTTCCAGGAAATTGAAGGATGCCGGGCAAAAGGATTCCATAAAAGACATGCTTCAGAAAGTGGGCGTTCTGAAGGCAGTAAAAGCGCCAGCTCCTTCTGCGGACCTGAGAAATTGGTGCTCTCCTATTGAAGATCAGGACGGAATTGGCTCCTGCACAGCCCATGCCGGAGTAGGACTGGTAGAGTACTTCGAGAGGAGGGCATTTGGAGAGCACATCGACGCTTCCAGACTCTTCCTCTACAAAACGACAAGAAACCTGCTGCAATGGACGGGAGATACAGGAGCCTTTCTCAGAACCACAATGGGGGCAATGGCCATATTCGGAGTGCCTCCTGAGATGTACTGGCCCTATAAGCCCTTCGATCCGGTTCCCGGTCCCATGTTCGATGCTGAGCCGCCTGCGTTCTGCTACGCATTTGCCCAGAACTATAAGGCGATCACATACTACCGCCTCGACCCAGCCGGGACCACAAAACCCGATCTGCTGAACAGGATCAAGTCCTATATTTCCGCCGGCCTTCCCTCAATGTTCGGCTTCACCGTCTTCAGCTCCTATGTTCAGGCCAAATCAAGCGGGATGATACCATATCCTGTATCCGGCGAGAAGGTTGTAGGCGGGCATGCCGTCGATGCTGTGGGATATGACGACAATATAAAGATAGTAAATGCCAATCCGAAAGGTCCGACAACTGTGGGAGCTCTACTCATAAGAAATTCTTGGGGCTCCGGCTGGGGAGACAAGGGCTATGGCTGGCTGCCCTATGAATATGTCCTGAAGGGTATGGCAGTCGATTGGTGGTCACTGCTCAAGAACGATTGGATCAATACCGGTGCATTCGGCTGAAGCTCTCTTATTTTTTGCTTGACTTTTCAATTGCCGAAAGCCTGGAAACTTTTAAGTATTCATCATCTATCACCTTTCCTGGATGGACCTTACAGCATTGACCGGCGCCGCTGACCCGCTGCTCATGGCCAACTGGATTCAACGAACAGTGGACACATTGACAGGAAGGCATATCGACCTGGTCTTCATTCAGATTATGGCCAGCGCCATAAGCAGCATCGACATACCGCTGATTCTGGTAAGCATCATAATGATTGCATTGATCGCCCTCCTCACCCGCAAGGGGGCAAACGTAGCCGATCGCATGATGGTAAGATACATCCCCACCATCTCCAGGAAAGTGCAGTTCCAGATGGACGACACCATGCAACTGATGATCAGAAGGCTGGTTTCGGCTGCCATCTACTCCATCGGCCTGATGCTGATCATCTATCAGATACCGCAGCTTAGAAGCCTGGTGACGGCCATCCTGGCCGGTGCGGGCATAGCAGGTCTAGCCATCGGTTATGCTGCCAAGGACTCCCTGTCCAACTTCACATCGAGCATCTTCATAGCTGTATTTCAGCCCTACCGGGTGGGCGACTCAGTGGACTTCCGGGGCGAATACGGCCAGGTGGAGGATCTGACCCTGCGCCATACGGTTATCCGAACATCAGACAACAAGAGGATAATCGTCCCCAACAGCGTCATGGCACTCGAGCCCATTGTCAACTGGTCCATTAAAGAGCCGATGATAAACTGGATTGTGGACTTCGACCTGGAGAAGGCATCGGACATCGACCGGGCCAGGGAGATCATCTTCAGCAAGGCCAGGAGCCATCCCATGGTTTTAAAGGACAAGCCTCTGACGGTGCAGCTCATAAGCTCCAGGTATTCTGAGCTCACCCTGCGGCTGGAGGTGCCGGTTCCCGGCAGGAATGTGGCCAAGGGCATCGGCTGCGACATAAGAGAGGCGGTGAAGGAGGAGTTTGAGATTCAGGGAATTCCGCCCGCGCCCACGCCGTAAAGCATGCCTATTGCTTTGGAGTGATCATGATCTTTGGTACTCGGTACTCTGCAAAAAAGAAATTTCATGCAAAAATGTTATATATCAGAGACTCCAATATATAATCGCCCGGCTTTGCTTTGTGGGGATTTCATCATGGTACTATGCTATTGTCAGCCATCGAATCATGAAAATCTCAATCATTCGCACTATATAAGGGATTTTTAAATCAATATCACGTGGTCGTCTCTTCGCATATCTATCCCCTATGGCTGGGAACGATTCAAAGGAGGGATTGGAGTGGAAACAAAAGGCAATTTAGAAAAGAAAATTATGCCTTCTAAGATAGTTGACCCTCCCCCGGACTGGGGAGAGAGAACATGCTGTGATAACTGCAGGAATTATTTTCCAAAAAGTAGAACATGGGATCCAGCACCGCCATGGGCTTTAGAAAGAGACTTGTCTATAGATGAAACATTGCTTAAGAAATATTTTACAAATGGACAGCAAAAGATGATAGCAGCTAAGGAGGTGGATTTAGCAATTAAATATCTTGAGGGCATGCTTGATCTGGCAAAAATTGCCAGGGACATGATAAAGGAAAAGAAGTAAATGATTAAATGGAAATAAAGGAAGTGAGGTAAATGGCAAATGAAATGAGAGCAAGGGCCATAATTCACCCCGATTACGCACGAGATCCTCCAGCGATAATGGCGCGGTTGCCATGGGAGGAATATCTGGATGAGAATCAGAGAAAGACATTGTATGTCCAAAGGTTGGCCATAGCCGAAACGTATCTCGACTCATGTTATGAAGCAGACAAGATGGTCATAAAATTCTTGAAAGCGAATTTAGGAATAGAAAAATGATCAAAAGTTTAAAGAGGAATATTTTATTAATTTTTTTTAGGAGCTAAAATGAATCCACTGATTTCATGCAAGAGAGATGTACTCTTGCTCGGTTATGAAGATGAAGAAAATCTTGGCCTCAGATATATAGCAGCTTATCTAAAAGAAAACGGCGTTTCTGTGGAAATTATACCATTGCGTAGTCTGGAAAGGGATTTGCTTTTAAATAAGATATTGATCAGCGAGCCGAAAATTATAGGCTTTTCTATGATCTTTCAGAGGATGCTGCCCGAGTTTGCTGATCTGATTTCTTTTCTCAGACACAGAGAAGTGCAATGCCATTTCACGATGGGTGGCCATTATCCAAGTATAGAATATAAGAAGACTCTTGATCTTATTCCCGGGCTAGATACAATAGTCCGTCATGAGGGGGAATTAAGCCTTCTAGAATTATGTCGCAATATAGATGACCCCGGGAGATGGACCCGGGTTAAGGGCATAGTTTTCAGAAGCACAGAAGGGATTAAATTAACAGATGCAAGGCCATTGGTTGAAAACCTTGATAGCTTGCCGTTTCCTTTGAGAGACTGCCAAGCGCGAGATCATAGAGGATTGAAAGTCTCCTCATTAATAGCGAGCCGGGGCTGTTACCATAACTGTAGCTTTTGCAGCATTCAAGAGTTCTACAGAGAAGCACCGGGGCAAAGAAGAAGGTCCCGTTCGCCAGAAAATGTCATCAAAGAAATGAGGGATCTTTTCGAGAGTGGAACGAGGATATTTATTTTCAAGGATGACGACTTTGATATGATAACATCCTCTCAGAAGAGATGGATTGGCCTTTTTGCGGATGGACTGAAGAGATCCCACCTGGCAGATAATATTCTCTGGAGAATATCCTGTAGAGTAGATGAATTGGATTATGAAATGGTCAAACTATTAAAGGATGTTGGTCTTGAGTTTCTCTATCTGGGCATAGAATCCGGAAGCGATCACGGATTGAAAACTTTCAACAAGCATTATAAGGTAAACGATGTCTACAGGGCTATTGAGATCCTTGAGAACGCGGGAATGGACTACGAATATGGATTTATGATGTTCGATCCCGATTCGACTTTTTCGTCCATCAAGGAGAGTATGTCGCTCTTAAGAGAGCTTGGCAGAGGCGGAAAGCGTGTTATTCATTTTACCAAGATGTTTCCCTATGCAGGGACTTCGATCCACCAAAGACTGGAGAATGAGGGAAGACTGCAGGGATCTCTGGATTCTCCCAATTATAAATATCTTGATCCGAAGATGGACTTATTGGAGGCATTCTTCTCACTAGCATTCTATGACATGCTCTTCGATGATCAGGGACTTGTAAACAGGCTTTTATCCGCAAAGTTTGATTCCATCATTCTCGAGCGGTTCTTCGAGGAATCATATGATTGTGAACGATATAAAAAAGATGTCAGAAGGCTGACAGAGCTGTGCAACGAATCCATGCTTGAAACCATGGAATTGTCAATAGACTTTATGATGGATCGAAGCCCGGGCGAGATCGTCAATGAATGGCAACAATTGCAGCATCTGGCTGATCAAGAGATCTCGATGCAAAATGCCATATCCTATAAATTGGGTCAGGTTATTCCGGATACCCTTTGAATCCGATAGATCAAAGGTCAATCATCTCCATCTCTGAATAGATCCTGAAACCGCCTCATCTCCTTCCCCGCGTCATCACTCGCCACCACACAGGATATGGCGCACAGGCCGTCTGCGCCGGCGGCCACGACCTGGCGGGCGTTGCAGTGATTGATGCCCCCTATAGCTATGAGCGGCAGGCTCACCTCCTCTCGAATCCGCTCGATCAGGCTTATGCCCGCCGGCTTTCCGGCGTCGGGCTTGGTGGCTGTGGCAAATATGGGCGAGACGCCCAGGTAGTCGGCTCCGAGGGCCTGGCCCTCCAGGGCTTCGGCCAGGCTGTGGACGGTGAGGCCAATGATCTTCTCCGGGCCGAGGAGCCTCCTGGCAGCGGCAAAGGGCATATCCGACTGGCCCAGGTGGACTCCGTCGGCATCCGCCGCCAGGGCGATGTCCACCCGGTCGTTGATGAGGAAAGCTGCGCCGCCCTCTCTGCATATCTGGCCCAGCAGCAGGGCCTCATCGAACATCTGCCTGGTTTCTGCATCTTTATTTCTATACTGCACAACTTTGACTCCGCAGCTTAGTGCGGAGGAGACGTCGCTTATATTTCCGGCGCGGCTCAGCCCGGAATCGGTTATGAAGTAGTATCCGCAAATCTCATTCACAGGGCTCACCACTCACCACGGCATTGATTTCAGGCAGCTTTACCACCTTCTGCATACTCTGCAAGGCCTGTTCATCCAGGTTGAAGACGGCATCGAAGAGCCTCTCCTTGAAGCTGCCCGGCCCACCAGCCTTCAGGGCGGCGATCTCGGCTGCGACCTCATAGCAGACGAGGCCTGAAGCCGCGGCACGGGCGAAGTCCTTCTCCACGGCAGCAAATGTCCCTATCACCGAGGCGGCCATGCAGCCCGTTCCCACGATGCAGGCCATCATGGGGTGGCCGTTCCTGACAAGATATGTCCGGCTGCCCCTGCCGGATGCAGAGCCTGCCACTATGTCTTCAGGACCGGTGACGACCACGGTGCAGTCTCTTTCAGAGGCCAGGCCTTCAGATACAGCCCTCAGGCTCCTGCCAACGGCATCAACGGCCGAGGCATCCACGCCTCTGGTGGAGACGCTCTCTCCGGCTATGCGGGCGATCTCGGAGGAGTTTCCTTTTATGATATCAACCCGGCATGAGTCGAGGATTTCAAAGCATTTCTCATCGCGAAAAGGTGTGGCTCCCGCCCCGCAGACGTCCAGGACCACGGGTATTCCCTTTTTGTTGGCGCTCTTTGCCGCCAGGATCATGGAGGCTACATAGTCTGATGTCAGTGTGCCTATATTCAGCACCAGGGCGGATGCCAGTGCTGCCATCTCCGCCGCCTCCTCCGGGGCATGGGCCATCACCGGGGAGGCTCCGAATACCTTTACAATATTGGCGCAATCATAAATCGTGACCCAGTTGGTGAGGTGGTGCACCAGCGGCCGCTCAGACCTCACCTTCTCCAGACACTGCCAGGCGATGCTCATCACAGATGACCTCCATAAACTCCAAAGTATAAAACTTTCTCCAGGGGCAAGGTTCATTTTCATCGGAATTGCCCACTCAAATTTGGAGTTGAAAAGACCAATGAACCCACCGGATCTATCGAAATTGGAGCAGGCCATCAGGAAGGCGGTGCGGATGAGAAGCGATGGGGCAGCGGTGGCGCTCTCCGGCGGTGTGGATTCGGCCCTCGTCGCCTGCCTGGCGGGAAAGGAGTGCGTGGCCGTGGGCCTGACGGGATCGCATGACCTGAGGCATGCCGGCCGGGCGGCAGAGCTGCTCGGCCTGTCTCTGCACCGGGTACAGATCGATCCACCCCGGATAGAAGAAGCTCTGAAGAGCGTCCTGCCCGCCATTTCTGACAGGGACCCGGTGAACGCCTCCATCGCCGCGACTCTATACTTCGTCTCGGAGTGGGCGGCGGAGCACGGCTACCGCCGCATTTTAGCCGGGCAGGGGGCGGATGAGCTGTTCGCCGGATACTCGCGATATCTGCAGAGCAGAGACATGGCCGCCGACCTGGAGAGGGATTTTTTGGACCTGCCCCGCCAGATTGCCCGGGACCGGGCGGTTGCGGCTCTTCATGGCACGGCCTTTTGTCTGCCTTATCTGGACTCGGAGGTGGTGGCCGCCGCCAGGGCCATCCCTGTTGAGGTGCTGATCAAAGACGGCATTCGCAAATGGCCTCTGCGTCTGGTTGCAGAGAGGCATATGCCTGCCGAGATCGCCTGGCATGAGAAGAAGGCCATGCAGTACGGCAGCGGCGTAATGAGGGAGATGGAGAGGCTGGCAGCGAAGAGGGGCTATAAGAGGGCGATACAAAAGTATCTGGAGACACTGAGTGCGGCGAGTCAATAGGCTCCTAGCAAAAAGATTATAATAGAGAAATTGGATATGATGCCCGGTGGACAGGGGAAAAAAAGCAATTTGTGTGGTATGATATATGATTCAATATAAAATCCTTATTAATAAGAGGCATCTTCAAATATTATTTATTATACTTTTATTGAATTTCGGAAATGTTGCCATTTGCAATTGCTCTTCCTTTGGGGAGATTCCCCCCAAAAATGAAAATATAATCAATATCAGCAATTATAATACCTCAGAGATGCAGATAAAAGATGCGATTGCGTCTGTTAATGAGACGCAGATGGCAGACTGCGCCTCCGAAGCAAAGAGAGCTTTTAGTGCTGGAGTCTACTGGAGCAATAAAAGGGACGAATGCACCAATCCAGAAGATAAAACTAAATATAATGAAAATTCAATTGAAAATTATTCTTATGCAATAAAGAACGATGAAAGTCATGGAGAGATCTGGTACAATTTGGGAAATTCCTACTATTTTAAGAATGATTTTGAAAACGCAGAGAACGCCTACGATAATTCTATAGAAGAGAATCGATTGCAGGATGATAACAGCAGATCATTGGCCTATTTTAACCTTGGCAATACATATTTCATGCTTGGAAAGGACAATTATGAAAAAGCCTGCCGTTCTTATGACGAAGCGATTCGACTAAATCAAGGATTTTCAGATGCATATAATAATCGTGCTATTTTAAGAATCGAAGGGAAAAATAACAGTGAGGCCAATGAGGATTTGGCAATCGCCATTGATATTTTAAAAAGCAGCGATGATCCGGATAGCGAAATAAAGGAATTGAGGGCCTGGAACAATAAGGGTCTGGCATTGAGCCGCTTGAAGCTCTATGATGAAGCCCTTTCAGCTCTCCAAAATTCATCAGATATAAAGGAGAATCCCTATTCATATCTCTACCAGGGATTAATTGTCGCCGAGCTGGACCAGCAATTGCAGGAATCATTGAGGCTGCTAGATAAAGCTTTGGCGATGGATAACAATTCTCTATCAGATAGGGATAGATTCCTGGTAGAGAGCAGCAAGGGAAATGTTTACCTCAGGTTCCAGAATTATTCCAATGCGGTCGCAGCCTTCAGTCGAGCCACAAATATAACATACAAACGCGGCCCGCGCTGGGATAACACTGCGGCCTGGATAGGGAATGCAACGGCATTGAAGCATCTAAAGGACAGAAATCTAGATGCATTGGCTTCATTCAATCAAGCGCTCAAACAGGATTCAACAAACTCTGAGGCATACTATGGAAAAGGGGATGTCCTCTACGAGCTTGGATCTTATGGTGAGGCCATTAAAGCATATCAAGACGGGCTAATGAGGGAGGATGGAGATAATAGGGAGAAGATATTAATGCTCTTTCCATATATTCTGCTAATAGCGGCAGTATTATTTGCAATCTCTGCAATCCTCCTTAAAAGCTACCGCCTGCTAATTAGAAATTCTTATTACAAAATTATTTTCTTATTTCTTCTAATCATTCAATTAGGCGCATTTTTATATGAAATTTACGGATCCTTTCCCTGGGAAATAGCATTCAACTACATTTTGCTTTCGGCTTTGATACTTGGTGCCACGGCCATCCTATGGATCTTTAACTGGCCAAGCGACGAAAAAATGCTAAATAGAATTGAGAAATTCTCATATACAAAAGAGCGTCAAAATGATGGCAAATCAAACAGGAGGATTATAATTGAGACAATAGCTGCTGTACCTATGTTCATTATGGGTTGTTCACTACTCGCAATAAACGGATTGAAATCGGCATTCGAATGGCCCAATGGCATTGAGAATGAGATAGCTCTCATTATTATTTTAGGACTACTATTAATTTTTGTGCCCTGCCTTATGGCATTAATATCCCGCAGATCTGATGATAGCCTCAGGACAGCAGCACTGCTATTAAATTTTAGCTGGCTCTGCCTGAATTCGCTTTATTTATATCAGTATCTATGGTGCAAAGGATGGACTGAATTGAGCAGTCCATTGGTATTGGGTTCGTTGACTATTCCAGAGGGAACGCCCATTATGACAATAGCCATTTTTTTGCTGTTCATATTTATTTTATTTATTCCTTATTTATATGGGTGGCACCAATCAAAGAAGGAAAATAAAAAACTGCTATCTGATAAATTAGATGATTTAAATTATTTATCTATTATTCTGCAGCTTAGAGAAGTAAGCGCGCAGAAAAAAATAAAAGACATATATGAAAAAATCTTCCCAGCAGAATCTGAAAGTGATTCTGCATCCGACACCAGCCTGATGGTTGAACTAAAAGATCAATTAAAGAGCTATCAGGATTCATACGATGGATTGTTGAATACCTCAAATGAAGATGGGATAAAGATCCTGATAGATAAATGTATAGCAGATACTCAAAAAGAACTGGACTCGCTCAGTCGAGCTAAACCCAGTCCCTGGATAACAGCAGTCTCCGTACTGAGTCCGTTCGTCATCCAATCCCTGAGTTCCTGGATGATAAAGATGGGCGTATCTTCGGATCCCGAAAGCCTGTTTAGCGGTCTGGTCCCAATATTAATAGGAACATAAGAATAATACTACGAGGAATGATCATGAAATACAATAAAGGATTGTATCTGGCATTAATTCCCTTATTATTAATATTTGGAGGATTATCATCAACAGCAGACAATGAGAGCGATAAAGTGCAGTGCTTTGATGATGAGTTCAGCAGCATGGCTCCAAATGAAAGAGATATTGTCCAATGGATGACAATAAACGAATCTTCTCAGGCACCGGAAGA
>ERZ1649853.722-NODE-722-length-13394-cov-4.272209_pt1 | contig 13394 bp, 12 predicted proteins | sample MGYA00575353_ERZ1649853 | MGnify/ENA primary metagenome ERZ1649853 (study PRJEB40853, sample SAMN11349654) | freshwater sediment metagenome | isolation source: river sediment | host: Sediment | place: India: Okhla Barrage, New Delhi | collected 2017-02-21 ...
TTTTGGGCATGATGAGCAATATCCAGATGCACTTCATCGGTCAGGCGCACGATTTCCCTCTCGGGTTCGACCCGATCGATGTGAATAAAGGTCAAGTCTACATCGCCAGCCCCTCCCAAAAGGTATTCCTCTTCTAACAACGAGCCGCTCAAATATATCGCAATAATCGAACGATCTTTATACGTGCGCTGCGCAACCGTTTCTCGAGCCAGCTTAAGCAAGGTTTCACGGTTAATGCGCATGGTTATTTGACCTCTTTCATATTTATTGGAAGACTTGTCTGGAATGGAGGCATGCGTAAAGTCTGACGAATGCGCTCTTCCACCAATCGCAGGTCTTCTTCTCGTTTGAGAAAATCTAATTTATTCGTATCGACTACCAATACCGGTGATTTTTCTTCTGGGCGGGATTGGGTAAAAAATGCTTCATATGCCTGATTGAGTATTTCGATATAAGCAGTATCCATATTTCGTTCATAGGGACGGTCACGAAACGCAATTCGCTGCATGAGCGTGTTCGTATCTGCACGAAGGTAGACGATCAAATCGGGTATGGGGATTTTTTCCGCTAAAGCCTGGTGAACGCGATGGTACATTTCCAGCTCATCGCCCCGCAAGTTGATACCGGCAAACAGCGCGTCCTTCTCAAAGGTGTAATCGGCAATCAAATGACCACCTCGCGCAAGATAATCGGGTACGGCTTGCCGCTGCTGGTGATATCTGCTTAGCAAAAAGAAGATTTGAGTCTGAAAGGCATATCTCTCTCGATCGGTATAGAAATCGGAAAGAAAGGGATTTTCTTCGAACACTTCCAGTAATAGATGAGCGTGAAATTCGGGTTGAAGTAAGCGCGCTAGAGTGGTTTTTCCCACACCAATCACGCCTTCGATTGCAATATACATGGATAATCCTGTGTTTTGTATTTGTCTAGACAACTAGCGGTCTACTTAACCGGTTCTTTCTTGTGTCGAGTTTCATAAGGATACACCGTTTTAGCGAAGTTCGCAACCATCATTGGGAGAGAGTTGAAAAAGATAAAGCCACAATGTGCAACGCACCTCAAAGGTGCGTCGCATATGAATAATTAGCTTCACCCTTACCCAAATTCCCCCATAAATCAAGCACAGGTTTTTGGGGTATAAGTTAATAAATTGCTGTTTTCAACACTTTCATTGGGAATGGAGCTTTATTCAAAGTAAAATTTTATAGGCAAATTTCGTTTGTGCAACCCTCCGTCCGACCAGAATGGTTACATACCCCGATTATCATTGTAAATTAGAGGCGGGTTTCCGTGGTTTAATCCAGACCCGTCGATGAACCACTCAGACTTAATAAAAAAATTATAAATCCTTTATAAGTTCTTTACATTTCTTTAGTAACCTTATTAAGGTGCATATGGGCAGAAAGGTTTCAGGTAATCTATATATCGACCTGATTTCTATCCATGCCCTATGATTAACAAAATCTTTTCATTCCTTACTTTAGAGGAAGGCGGCGAGCCGATCTCTATTTACACCTCCCCCTTTTCAGCCCCCCATCCTCTCTCATGATACTCCTGATTGAAGCTAAAGGTTGGGAGAGGAGTGGGGGTTAGGAAGTAAAATTACAGGTATTGGCGAACCGTGATTTTATTCAAATCAGTGACGTAATTATTTCGTTATCGGTATAGCTTCAAGATTTTTCAACATACCTTCCAATACATCAAAACCACCCTGCCAGAATTCCGCTTTACGGATATCGATGCCTGCATTGGCTAAGATTTTCTCCGGCGCGTTAGAACCGCCCGCTTCCAATATTTTCATATAGCGAGGTTTGAACGCCTCCCCTTCGGATCTGTACTGCTTATAAAGCGACAACACCAGAAGCTGTCCGAATGAATAGGCGTACACATAAAAAGGTGTGCGATAAATATGGGGAATAGAAACCCATTCCCACTTAAACTCATCGCTTAATTCTACGGCATCACCAAATTGTTGGCGCAGGTTTTCCATATATGCTGCCGATAATTCATCCACCGAGGCATCTTTCCCCACCATCTCATGCGCTTGACGCTCGAATAATGCAAAATATGCCTGCCGGATAATTGTGGCATAGGCATCATCCATCTGCCTGAATAATATATCGCGGCGGACGGTTTCGTCTTTTTCGCGTGCTAAAAATAAATCGATCAAAAGCATCTCACTAAAAGTAGAAGCGGTCTCTGCCAAAGGCAGCGGTGCATGATAGGTAAAGTCGGTATGTTGCTCTGCCATCATAGCGTGAATAGCATGGCCAAGTTCGTGCGCCAACGACGCAACATCATCAACCTTGCCCTGGTAATTGACCAATACCCAGGGGGTCATCTGCGGTGATACGGAATAGCAATAAGCACCATGCTGTTTACCATGACGCACCTCGCTATCCAGGTGTTTATCATCCAATACCCGTTTTGCCAACCGCATCATTTTTGGATGGAAATCTTTGAATGCCTTGAAAACCATATCAGCCGCTTCGCTAAATTCGTATGTTTTATCAGATGTTGCGAGTGGGGCATATATATCATAGCGGCGTAATTTGGAAATTCCCAACCATTTTGCCTTCAAATTGAAATATCGTTGAAATATCAAACTGTTTTTTTCACATACATTCAGTAAAGTATCTACAACCTCATCCGGCACGTTGTTGCTCAGGTTGCGGGCTGAGATGGGTTGGGTAAAGCGGCGCAGATCGATTTGTTCATTATGCCAATCGCGCACCAAAGCCTGGTACATTTGACCTAAAATCAAGCCATCATCTCCATAAACCCGGTATAACTCCTTATATGCCGCTTCTCTCACCGCAGGGTCCTGATGGCGGATATAGACCGATAATCCATCCCTGGTGAGTTCTTTTTCTTCCCCGTCCACGTTAAGTTTGAAAACATAGCGGTTTGTGATGGAATCATAGATATTCATGATGGCTTTATTGCCGGTCACATCTTTGATATTAATGATTTTTTCTTCCGCTTCGGTGAGCGTGTGCGGCTTGAACAGGCGCATAGCTTCCAGCCAATAGCGATAATCGCCGGATTCTTCCATCAATCGGTTAGCAACATCATCATCTAGTTCTTTCCACCATAACTCGAAAAATAATACCCGGTTTTGAATCAAGGCAATGAATTGATCTACTTTACTTATAAAAGTCAGTCCAACTTGATCTTGAGTATTACTGCTGAAAAGTAAATAAGAATATGCCACCAGTTTTTCACCCACTTGGGTGGCTTCTTCTAGTTTATGAATAATATCCATAAACGTGGAGGTGGGGATGAAATCGGATAATTGGGGACGGTATGCTTCGATTTCGGTTGTTATTTTTTCGAGTTCGTCGAAGGCTTCGAGTGTTTTGGGGTTATCAGGGGCTGGAAATAAGTCTGCCAGGCTCCAGGGTCCTTGGAAATATTGTGTAGTCATAGGTCTCTTTCCGTAGTCATCAATCTTATTAGGATATATAAGGTATTTTTGATAGTATATATTATATTAATAAAGCATTCAGCCATTTTATATAGCCGAACTTTTACTCACCTTGACACGTTGAACATCCAATAATACCCGGCGAGAAATATCAATAGTCATTATACCCGATGATGTTTTTAATCATATAAGGGATTGTGTCCCATAATATAGAGTATCCCGTCATTGCGAGTACCCGCAGGGGACGAAGCAATCTCGGTGTAACCGTTGATGCTATACTGGGGGAAATATACTAAGCCATCTGGCACTCTTCGAAAGATGGCTTCGTCGTTGCACTCCTCGCCATGACGATAGAGTATCCCGTCATTGCGAGTACCCGCAGGGGACGAAGCAATCTTGGTGTAACCGTAGATGCTATACTGGGTGAAATATACTAAGCCATCTAGCACTCTTCGGAAGATGGCTTCGTCGTTGCACTCCTCGCCATGACGATAGAGCATCCCTAATAAGCTATGCCTTTTATCCGGCTATACAAGCGCTCGCACTTCGATAATACTCACAATGAAAAACGCACGTGCATAATATCCCCATCTTGAAGGATATAATCTTTACCTTCCAGGCGCAGTTTGCCGGCAGATTTTGCCTGGTTCAAGCCGCCCAATGCCAATAGATCCGCCTGATTGATTACTTCTGCCCGGATGAACCCTTTCTGTAAATCGGAGTGGATAACGCCGGCAGCCTCGTAAGCGGTCGCGCCGCGGCGGGCGCGCCAGGCGCGCACTTCATCTTCCCCCACCGTGAAAAACGATTGGTATCCAAGCAGATCATAAGAAAGGTTGATCACCCGTGCCAGTCCTAATTCTTTCAATCCATAAGCGGACAAAAAGGTTTCTGCCTCATCAGGTGGCAACTGAGACAAATCCATCTCCAACTTTCCCTGTAATGAAACAACCAGGCTTTTTTTATGTGCATAATCTATAGAAGGTGCTTTTTGTCCTTCGGATAAATTGAGCACAATCAACATAGGTTTGAGAGTGAGAAATCCAAACCCGGAAAGGTCTTTCAATTCTTCGTCGCTAAATTCCACATCCCTCAAAGGGATTTCCTGTGACAACGCTTCATTCAAGCGGGTGAATAAAGCTGTTTCACGTTCCAATTGCGCTCTATCCCCTTTGACATTTCGTCGTAATTCTTCCGCCAACCGCTCTTGCTTCCGCTCCACCGCGATCAAGTCGTTGATCAATAATTCGGCATCCATCCTGGCAATATCCCGTTCAGGGTCGACGCTGCCCATACTATGCGCCACGCTGGGATTCTCGAAGCAACGGACAACATGCAGCAAACCATCCATTTGATTGAGTTGATTAAGTAAAGGACCTGCCAAACCTTTTTTATCACTCGAACCATCCAAGCCGGCAATATCGGCGTAAGTGACTTTGGCGTAGGTGATTTTTTGCGGGTCGAACAACGCAGCCAGTCGATCCACACGCGGGTCTGGAACATCGACCATAGCCGTATGGATTTCGACCCTCCCACCGCTCATAGTGACCGGCTGGTCACCCCGGGTGAAAGCATTGAACAACGTAGTTTTGCCAGATTGGGGAAAACCAATAATTCCTAAACGCATACGAACCTCTTACACATTTAATTGTGCATTTTTTGACATATGTTAGACAAGATGGACAGGATACCATAATCGTATGAGACTGTCTATGTTTTTGCTTTCTTGTCCTATCGAAATAAGATAGAAATGGCAGCAATCATTGTTCTGTGAATCTACTAATAACATTGGTCGACAAAAATATCACTATCAATGCAAAGTAGAAATGTTACTTGACCCTAGCGAACTCTTTGATTATACTAATTTCACATCACCACACGCCGAAGTGGCGGAATTGGCAGACGCGCACGACTCAAAATCGTGTTCCTTCGGGAGTGAGGGTTCGATTCCCTCCTTCGGCATCCAGGAAATCTATATACATAAACCAGAAATGCTCCTTCTTATGGTTTCTCTGGTTTTTGTTTTTAATAGCTTGTTTAAGAATAACTTCTTGGAGATCATAGTTGGTTTTAGAGAATTTCGACCAATTTTCGCTTGATAACCTTGTATAATTACTAATCATCAATCAAGGGTAATATACTCATGATTATTAATAAGCGGAGGTTGGAATGCCTGCTCTTGATCAAGTATTGGCAATAATTTTAGGGGGCGGCGTTGGTCGGCGGCTATACCCACTTACCCGGCTGCGTGCCAAGCCAGCCGTGCCTATCGCCGGCAAGTACCGGCTGATTGATGTGCCAATCAGCAACTGTATCAATTCTGGCATCAACCATATCGCCATTCTCACCCAGTTCAATTCCGTTTCGCTGCACCGCCACATCTCACAAACTTATGCCTTCGATGCCTTCCACCGCGGCTGGGTAGATATTTGGGCTGCTGAGCAAACCCCCAGCTCCACCGATTGGTACCAGGGGACCGCCGATGCGGTGCGCAAACAGCTTTTTGAGATCAAATCTTCGGGGGCATCCTATGTACTCATCTTAGCTGGTGATCACCTTTACCGCATGGATTATGCTGCCCTGGCAAAATACCATTGGGAGAACCAGGCTGAAATCACTGTTGCCTCACAGCCTGTGACCAAGGAAAGCGCTTCAAGGTTTGGCTTGCTGAAACGTAATCCACAAGGACGGATTGTTTCCTTTGTCGAAAAACCTACCGATCCTCAGGTGCTGAAGCAATTTGCCAGCAGCGGCAATCCCGACCGTCCCTATTTAGCTTCGATGGGTATTTATTTATTCAATGCCGAGGTGCTCATCGACCTTTTAGAAAATTCTACTTATGATGATTTTGGCGGTCAGGTCATTCCGAATGCATTGCAACCACATCAGGTGTACGGCTTCGATTTCGATGGGTTCTGGGAAGATATTGGAACAATCCGTTCATTCTACGATACCAACCTCAGCCTCACCCGGCACAATCCGCCATTAACTTTGTATGATCCACTGCGGCCGGTTTACACACGCCCGCGATACCTGCCTTGCGTGCTTATCGATGGCGCCAAGCTGCATAATGTCCTTTTAGCAGATGGCTGCATCATCGGTAAAGCAGAGATCAGTGATTCGATCATTGGGCTGCGCAGTGTGGTTGCTGATGAGGTGCGTATCTCCAATTCGATATTAATGGGTGCCGATTTCTACGACGATCCCACCCCTCCCCCCGCTGCAGAAATTCCTTTGGGGATTGGACAAGGCTGTCAAATCGAAGGAGCGATCATCGATAAGAATGTACGCATGGGTGCGGGTGTGATCATTCGCTCCTTTCCGCGCGGGGTCGACCGAGATGAGGGTGTCTGGGTAGTGCAGGATGGTATTGTGGTGGTTCCGAAATCCACCCAGCTCCGCTCAGGAACGTATATCGGTCCAGATTAAGAAACCAAAAGCCTTGCATAAAAATACACATTATCTCTTACTAATATTATTAAAAGCTTATAGAATTAAGGTAGAATCATAATAATAAGATACAACGGGCTTTCTTTGTAGCAAGTTAGAATTCCTACAGCGAGACGATATCATGGGCAGCAAACCTATCTCCATTACTTCATATGACCTTGAGCGTTTACGGAAATTACTTCAAGATTCATACAGTAATGCCTACCGGAACAGTGAATACTTGGAAAAGCTTCAAAAGGAACTGGACCGCGCTAAAGTCGTTTCTTCGCAAGAAATACCCGCTAATGTGGTAACGATGAATTCAACGGTTTGTCTCGAAGATCTCGACACTCAGGAAGAAGAAACTTATACGCTCGTTTTTCCGGAAAACGCTGATTTAGCCCAAGGAAAAATTTCGGTGTTAGCGCCTATCGGCACAGCTATGTTAGGCTACGAGGTAGGCGATACATTCGAATGGGATGTTCCAGCAGGGAAAAGAAGATTACGGGTCAAAAAGATACTCTATCAGCCAGAAGCTTCCGGGCACTTTCACATCTAGATCCCCGCTGTTATGGAGATAACAGGGTGATATGGCCCAATAGATATCAAAACAGAGAACCGTCTATGCTTCGAAAATCGCTTTTCTGCTTATCGATTATGGGTTAAGGAGTCGATGATGCAATACCGTGAATTAGGTCGTACCGGATGGAAAGTCTCTATCATTAGCATTGGCACATGGGCAATTGGCGGAGCTTGGGGTAGTGTCGATGACCGTGAATCGCTGGCTGCCCTCAACCATGCTTTAGACCTGGGCGTAAATTTTTTCGATACCGCCGATGTTTACGGTGATGGACGCAGCGAACAATTGCTGGCAAAGCTGCGCAAGCAGCGCAGTGAGCCGTTCTATGTCGCTACCAAAGCTGGCCGGCGACTGGATAAGCAGACCCCCGAGGGCTACAACTGTCAAAACTTGACCTACTGGGTAGATTGCAGCTTGAAGAATCTGCAAACCGAAGCACTTGATTTATTACAATTGCACTGCCCACCTACGGCGGTTTATTACATGCCCGAGGTGTTTGGTATTCTCGATGACTTGAAACAGGCAGGTAAGCTGCGTCATTACGGTGTGAGCGTCGAGAGAGTAGAAGAGGCTCTGAAAGCAATCGAATACCCGGATGTCCAATCGGTGCAGATTATTTTCAACATCTTTCGCCAGCGCCCACGGGATTTGTTCTTTGGCGAAGCCCAGCGCCGTAAGGTTGGTATTTTGGCAAGAGTGCCGTTATCCTCGGGTATGCTTACCGGTAAATTAACCCGTGAAAGCCAATTCTCTGTTGACGACCACCGTCACTTCAATCGACAGGGTGAATCCTTCGACCGCGGCGAGACTTTTTCTGGATTGGACTATGAGCTTGGGCTTCAATTGGTCGAGGAACTGCGTCCATTGGTTCCGTCTGGCGCCAGTTTGGCGCAAATGGCGCTGCGCTGGATTCTGATGTTCCCTGAAGTTACCTGTGCTATCCCGGGCGGAAAACGCCCCTCACAGGTGGAAGAGAACGTCGCAGCAGCCGATCTGCCTCCCCTGCCTGAAAGCACCATGAAAGCCATCGATGAACTCTACAACCAAAAAGTACGACCTCATGTTCACCATTATTGGTGAGTGTGTACACTAATAAAGAAAAAGACCTTGAGGGCTTATGGTGCTTTAAAGGTCTTTGTTTTTATTCTATTTCTTATCCCACCATTTTTTTATTCATAAACTCATACCAGTCGTATCCATTGAGGACAACAGCATTTATTCTACCGTTGATTTCACGAGGATCAGCCTGGGTATTTTTCAAATCATAATGAATCGGGAGGATATATTGAGCAGCAAAGGCATTTGCCATGTCCACAAGGGTATTTTTGTAGCTTTCGGACCGGACGGGAGACTCACGCCAGGGAAGGCAAAGCAAGTCTGGCTTTTCCGCAAGAGGCGCTTCATTGGCATCCCCGATATGAAGCAACGTGATTTCATCTTCGATGAGGAAGGAAAGCGGAGTTCCGCCCGGATCTGGCAGGCGCCAACGAAACATCAGGCTAAAAAGCGCATACCATGCACCGCTCACCATACTAAAGCCGGGTAATATTTTGATGTTGTCGATCTGTTCTCCGGGTTTAACTGGATGCAGCCTCTCGTGTGGGATACCCTTGGTTTCCACAATTTCACAAACATCCTCCGAAGCCAGCACCATTCCGGCTGGCACTTCAGTTATGCGTCCTATATGATCTCTATGGGCATGGGTAATGCAGATATATTCCACGCCCGAGTCGGGCTCATGGGTGAAGTCAGGGTCAATCAAAATATGATGATCTCCCTGGATTTCGACACAGGAATGACCGCGGTAGCGGATTTTCAATTCAACCACCTTTTTTATTGTAAAGAGTATTGCAATGCATTAAATTGATGTATGATTATTTTGAAATGCCATTACCATGATTTGCCTGGCGGCATGAATTTTCCGGTTTTGCGAAGGGTTTGCCATTGATCACTAAGCCAAGGGATAAGCCGTAGAAGCATGATAATAATCAAGGAGGCAATCGCCCAAAGCCTGGCTGGCTGTATTCCTGCCAATGCCATTCCGACCAAACCAAGCGGTAAACCGACCACGCCAATCCACGGCGCCCAGCGTTTCCACAAGACCAACACGGCGCCGACTCCCAAACCGGGTAAAATAGCCGGCCAGCCCAGCCATAAAGCAGCTCCTAATGAAGCCGCCATACCTTTTCCACCATTACGAAAACCGCTGTAGACCGGCCAGTTATGCCCTACTACCGGAGCACAGGCGGCTGCAACAAGCCAACCACCGCGGATATTGAACTTATCCGCCAGCGCCACCGGCAGGATACCTTTCCCAATATCGAAAAGTATTACAAAGACTGCCGCCCAAAATCCTGCCTTGCGATAGATGCCCGCCCCGCCGGGATTTTCATTCAACTCCTGCATGGAATGCCCAATCTTGCGCTGTGCAATCCATTCCGCAGGGAGGAGGGAGCCGATCAGGTAGCCTCCTACTACAATGAACAAGGCGACCCAAGCGGATCCCTCCAAGCCAGCCTCCTTAATCATAGTAATAACCTAACCCGACCAACCCCGGACCTGTATGTACACCCATAACGGGAGTAAACTCTGAATGAAAGATTTCTTTGGGGTGCAATACTTGCAAAGCCAATTCCTCCAATTGCTGCGCTTGATCTTGGGCATCGGCTTCCATGACAGCCAGATACAAGGTTTTGTATCCATTGGTTTGGTGCGCAACATGATCCACAATGGCTTGTAGAGCACGGTTATCCCCGCGCACGCGGCTCAAAGGTGCAACCATTCCCTCTTCGTCAACAAAAAGAATAGGTTTTATTTTGATCAAACTGCCTGCCATATAAGCAGCTTTTCCAATGCGCCCGCCGCGTGCTAAGTAATCTAATGTTTCCACCGTGGCGGCAATGCCGGTGCGTTTTTTCGCATCCTCAGCCGCTTGGATGACTTCCGGCATCGATTTCCCTTCTGCAGCGGCGCGGGCAGCCGCAATGGTGATAAAACCTTGAGATATAGCCGCCTGTCGCGAATCGAATACCTCGATCTGGCGATCGGGAAAATTGCCCCGGATTAATTCGGCTGCTTGACAAGCTGTGCCGTAAGCCATGCTCAATTTGGAGGATAGCGTTATGCACAGTATCGCAGGCGCACCTGCTTCCAGCTTATCGCGGAAAGTTTCATAATACTTTCCAACCGAAGGGGCAGTAGTAGTTGGCATGATGTTTTCCGAGCGCATGCGTCGATATAATTCTGATGGCGCCAGATCCACCCCATCCTGGTAAGGCGTTCCTTCAATTTGGACGATCAAGGGTATGATGGTAATGCCCAACTGCTGTGCTACTTCCGCAGGAACTTGGGCAACGCTATCGCCAATTACAGCGACTTCTAAAGGTTTCTTCGTAGTAGTTTGAGACATAGAGGCATCCTTTTTTGACTAGCTCAAATTCAAAAAATATTGTTCAGTTAGCTCTCTTCCAATGTTAATCATTTCTTCCGTTTGGGATAAATCCCACACCGGAGGAACATTGTTGGCTTTCAAATTAATGAGATGAAGTTTGAGGTTCGGTTTTTGACACACCACTTCGATCTCTAGTTCTGTGGTGTAATCCAGTAGGCTGCCCAGCGCTCGCACGCCGATGGAATATATCCCATTCATTTGCGTGTTCTGCACACTTTGAGGGCGGACGAGATTGAGCGCGTAGATTTCATCTGCGCCTCGTTCCACTGCCACACGAAGGGGTAAATTGGAACAGGCACCTCCATCTACATAAACACTGCCATTAACTCGCCAGGGAGAGAAAAGCGGCGGTAAAGCCGTGCTGGACATGACAGCATCTTTCACGGTTTCATTTGGATTATCGCCGAAAACATGCAGCTCCCCATCGCTGAGGCTGACTGCAGTAATGAAAAGTTTTGGGTGGGTGAATTCACCCATTTTTCGCTCGCCGAGAGCCCAATTATTAGCAAAGTATTGGCGTGATTCTTCGTTGTATAAACTATTCCGCCCTAACGCCAGACGCATGATGGCAGTCCCCCGATTGAAAGATGGCGTATGCTTAGGCAAGTCGTCCTGCCAGAACTGCTTCATGGTGCGAATACCTTCTAAAGTTGGGTCGGATGCGAACATAGCTACATTAATCGCACCGGCTGAAACGCCTACCAGCATATCTGGAAATATGCCTTTCTCGATCAAGACTTCCAGAGCACCCAACTGTAAAGCGCCGCGATTTCCTCCACCACTAAGTACGAATGCTTTCATATGAATCTCCTCGTATATTCAATTTTTCCGAATAAAACGAAAATATCATACAAAAATTTTTCTGGATAAACTGACTACATATGCGAGACTTCTCGAATCAGTTCTGCCAGACGGTTCAGTTTCTCAGGGTTCAAGGCAACAATAGCTGACAGAATCTGACCTGCCCGGCTCAATAACAAGCTGCCCAAGCGATAATACAACCGCTTCGAGATGGCAAGATGGATACCCAGCCCGATCAACGCGCTCAAGCTGGCAGTAACGGGTAATTCCCGGTTGGAGAAAGCCTTTTGCACATTGGTTAATTCCTCATGCTCATCCATCTGATTTAGATTGAGCAAAATAGCTGTGGTGATATTTGCCAGTTGGGGGAGCGAATCAATCGACTCTTCAGGAATGTGTTCGAGCAACTCCTCCAGCACAACCTCGAAATCCTTTTCCTGGCAGCTTTGAACTTGCTGTAATATCCGAGCTTCTGCCTGCAGCCACTCTTCATGATTATGCACATCGCTTCCTGCAAGTGTGCGTAACTTTCTGATAGCCAAGACACTGGGACTAAAAGCAACCATTGGACGACCCGGCCTGCTTGGCAACTCAGATCGTTGATATTCCGACTCAACCATTCCATATTCTTCGAGCAGGCGCAACATTTCATAAGCGCTCACCGGGCTTACTCCAAGGCGCTTTGCCAAAGCAGTATAATGAACTGGCTTTCCATCTTCGTGATAAATATCCACAAGTTTTGCCAGTACTTCTTTTTGCCGGCGAGAGAGTTTTTCAGTCATATTTCCGAAATTTCCGAAAATATTATAGCATATTTTATCGAAGTACGACAAGTATTTTGTAGGATAATGAATAACGATTGCCATCGGAAATGTGTTTCGATAGCATCTCTTTATGGCATATGAAAAATCAGATAATCATCTACAGAAATCGCTGGCGCTTTTTAGCACAGCATGGTGGCTGGTAAATGAAGGTTGTTTATGAATCACTGGACTCTGAATAATAATATCCATATTTCTATTATCCTAAAGGGCAGTTGCAATGTTTTTTTGGTGGCTCAAAATGGAAAATACCTGCTGGTCGATACCAGCACTATCAGGGATAGCCAGAAACTGATAAAACAGCTCACACATCAGGGTGTGACCGAGAAAAACCTGACAGCCTTGATTTTAACTCATGCCCATTTCGATCATACAAAAAATGCAGCCTTGATTAAAGAAAAATTCCACCCTAAAGTGATCGCTAATGCCCAGGACGCAGATTATTTACGCCAGGGTGACAACGCTCCTATAAAGAGTTCATGGGCGGCAAGCAGAGGTCTTATCGACATGGGTGTGAGAGTCATTAAGAAAAGCCTGCAATATCAGCCTGTCGAACCGGATATTTTGGTGAACGACCGTTTTGACTTGACTCCTTTAGGTTTCAACGCTTATGTGATGCACACCCCTGGCCATACGCCGGGTTCGATGAGTGTGGTGGTGAACAACGAAATAGCTCTGGTTGGCGATGCCATGACGGGAATGTTTGGCTCGATATTCCCGCTTTATGCCACGGACAAACAAGCCGTAGTGGCTAGCTGGAAAAAGCTGTTAGACTGTGGCTGCTTGCTCTTCCTCTCCGGTCACGGCGGGGTAAATCGCAGAGAGAGGGTCGAATCGCAGTATAGAGCTCATTCCAAGAATCTGTAATTAATTAAGTATGCTAAG
>ERZ1649853.725-NODE-725-length-13386-cov-6.948316_pt1 | contig 13386 bp, 13 predicted proteins | sample MGYA00575353_ERZ1649853 | MGnify/ENA primary metagenome ERZ1649853 (study PRJEB40853, sample SAMN11349654) | freshwater sediment metagenome | isolation source: river sediment | host: Sediment | place: India: Okhla Barrage, New Delhi | collected 2017-02-21 ...
TTGATATGCCTTGCACCGTCCATGGTGCCACCGCGAAATCCATGGGCTGAAGAGGAAGACCCGGATTTTACATTCTTGATCACGTGTCCCATTAATCCTTCCTGGTCGACAAGTTCCCCCATGTTGAAATGCATAAAACGAGCCCCCTGCTGATCTACCAGTACCACACCAATATTTTGGTATTCCTCCATCTGATCTTCCAGTGGCGTGACGACCGCTCTTGACCCTACCTGGATATAATCCTTGACAGGAATGGCAAGAGGAAGATGTTCAAAAAAACCGGCCGGAGCGCAGGAAAATACTGCCACGGAGCGGCCGGACCAGTCATATTCGTGTTCAAAGAATTGTGTGATTCTCTCTACATCATTTTCGAGGTACAGTGATTTCAACAGATTGCGCAAACGCAATCGATGCGTCTCAGCATTCCCTCCGGAGGGTTCGGTATTCAAGTAAAGGCTAACCACCGGATCACCGGCTGAAAAACTTTCGATCTTTTTCAGACTTGTTTCCGAGAACATGGAACCTCCTCAATTTTTAAATGTTCGAGACTGTCCCTAAGGACGCTTACCAAGTGTCAGGGTCACCTCCTTTTGTTCGCCGCTGCGGATTACGGTGAGAACGATTTTCTCACCCGGAGATTTATGCAGGAAGATGTAACTGATGACGTCACCATAAACCAGTACTGGCTGACCATCCACCGCCACGATGATGTCACCACCCGAGTAGAGACCATTAATGCTGGTCGCTTGCGTTCCGGCTTTCAGACCAGCCTGATCAGCAGGTCCGCCCGGCGTCACGCTCATCACGTAAGCCCCGGAGGTTTGTGAAGTTCCCAGCGCTTTCCATTCACTTAGTGTAAGGTCTGTGCTGGAACTCGAAATTCCCATGTAGGGGTAGTCATACTTGCCATTTTCAATAAGATAGGGCACAACCCGTTTGACAATATTAATGGATACCGCGAAACCGATTCCGGTATTCACCGCTTCTCCCTGTAAGGTTGTTCCTGTGGTCTGGATGGCACGGTTGATTCCCACCACTTCCCCTTTAAGGTTCAATAACGGTCCACCGGAATTACCCGGGTTGATAGAAGCATCCGTTTGGATGATGTCACCGGCAGAATAAGAGCCCTGTTCCGAGGTTGTCCGGATTGAATCCAGCACCCTTCCCTTGGCGCTGACAATACCCATGGTCATCGTGTTTGACAGGCGGTAAGGGTTTCCAATCGCCACTACCATTTGCCCGACTTTGAGCTCATCAGAATCTCCCAGCCGCAGCGGGAAGAGCAGGTCGCTGGAAACATCCACTTTGACTACCGCTACGTCAGAATCCAGATCGGTCGCGATCACATCCCCAACCACTTTTTTTCCACTTGGGAAAGCAACTTCCACCTGGGTCGCGCCTTCAACCACATGATAGTTGGTCAGGATATGCCCCTCCTCATCGATCACAAAACCCGAGCCCGAGCCCACTCCCTGGTCTGTGGCTGTGATGATGGTGACCACGCCGGGGTTAACCTGCTCATAAAGAGAGGTGAGGATCCGGTCAGAGGTTAATTCTGTGTCCATAGGTAGCAAAGAAGGAATCTCAATACTGGACTGCAGTGTGGGTTGAATAACTTCAACCGGGTTTTCCTGCGTTCTAATTAGGTCGAAATTAGGACTGAATTGACAGGATAGTAAACCCAAAACAAAAAGGATACCAATAAGGAAGGTGATTTTCTTTTTCATTCTTCTCCATTAATCACATATTTCTTAATTCAGTAAATAACTTGCGTTGTTTATCACTTAGTTTCTTCGGCAGATCCACTTTAACCAACACATATAGATCGCCAAAAACTTGCGGTTCTTTTAGCTTGGGCATACCGCGCCCGCCAAGACGGATCTTTTGCCCTGGTTGCGTACCTGCTGGAATTGTTAATACGACTTCTCCCGAGAGCGTGCTTACCTTCACTGTACCACCCAGGATAGCTGTGTAGAGGTCAACCTTCACTTCAGTAGTAAGGTTAACCCCATCTAGTTTAAACCGTGCATTCGGGAGCACTTCAACTACCAGGTGCAGGTCTCCCCTTCCGCCGGTACTTGTAGGTACAGCCCCCGCCATGCGCACCTTGGTTCCAGTGATCGCACCGGCCGGAATCTTGACCTCAATTCGCCGGTCACCGATCTGGAAAACCCGTTGGGTTCCGCGATAGGCTTCTTCAAGCGTGATCTGGACGCCCTGCTCCACAGCCTGTGGACGGGCTTGCTGCCTGGTCTGGGTGCGCATTCCGCTCATTCCGCCCATCCCGCCAAAAATGGCGCTGAAGAAATCGGAAAACCCGCCAATGAAGTCACCGAAATCCCCCATATCCACCTGACCACCCTGAGGTTGCCGGCTGACCCAATCATTCCAGTTAAAGTTGCCGGGGTTACCCCCCTGCTGCTGCCACTGCGAGTAGGACGAACCCAGCATGTCGTATTTTTCGCGTTTTTTGGGGTCACTTAAGACTTCGTAGGCTTCGTTAATGTCCTTGAACTTTTCCTCAGCCTGCTTATTGCCGCGGTTCTGGTCCGGATGATACTTCATAGCCAGTTTGCGGTAGGTCTTTTTAATTTCATCCTGGGTGGCTTTCCGATCCACACCCAGTACCTTGTAATAATCCTTGTATTCCATATTATTAATTGTATTCCTAATAAAATTATAGCGTCAATGAAAAAAATATCGACGTTTTGTGGAGGGTTTTAACAAAACTTTTACCTTTTTCTTATATACGACTTTCGAGGTGTGAAAGTTGGCGTAGAACCATTTCCACAGCCTCCTCCGGTGAAGAATACTCACATAAAACAAGACCAGGGTTATTGTTCCCTGTGAGGATTTTGGATACCCGCTTGCCGCGCTGAAAAAAGCAAAGCACAGGTTTCGACAAACTCAATCCCATAGCGATCTCATATCCCACCCCGTGAGAAGGGGTTGATACCTCGGCAACAACAACGTCACATCCCTCCAGCCAGCGCATATCCCGCTCAAAGACCTCCCCTGGTTTGACGATAGTTTCCATCTGCATCACTTCCGGAGACGCGAGGTGGGCAGTCGGCACTTCATACCCGGCAGCGAGCATCGCATCGACCATCATTCTGTAGGCTTTTTCCTCATTACGCCCGCCGGTTATCGAACAGGAAAAGTAAACATTCATATTGTCTCCATTAATGCAAATTTGGCACACCTTGTGCAACGTATTCCATACGAAGGCTCTGGAATTATCCTCGCCGGCATTGTTCCATACGTTTTTCTACCGTATGGTATCACAATTGCTATTTTGGCAGGAACAGCCTTGAACACGTTGAACAGGAGAGAGAAAATGAATAAAAAAATGATCGGTGTCTTATTGATTGTCACCATCCTGGTGACCGTCCTCAGCGCGTGTGAGCGCTCGGCCACCCGCCTGCCAACCGGTGCCACTACACCCACCAGCGAAATTCCTTTCCCGGTAGCTACCGAACCGCAGATCATGGTGGATATCCTCAAGGGAACCCAGACCGCTGCCGCTTTATCGTTGACGCCCAGCACAGGCGGAACCGGAGCAACCACGAGCACGCCATCCTTTGCCTACAACACCCCTGCTGCCGGTGCGGGAACTGGAACAACCCCTGCAGCTCCGGTTGTCCCTGAGGTTGTGAATACACCCTATCCGACCTCAACCCCAGGCAGACCAACCACCTGGACCTTACAGAAGGGTGAATTCCCCTACTGTATCGCCCGCCGTTTTGATGTGGATCCCATCGACTTGCTCACGATGAATGGCATGACCCTCAATTCCTATCCCTACGAAGGTACAGTGCTGACCATTCCGTCAAGCGGATCCTTCCCGGGAACCCGGTCACTTATCGCTCACCCGACCACCTATACCGTCCTGGGCAGTGAAACGGTTTACCAGATCGCCTGCAAATACGGCGACGTAGACCCCAACATTATCCTGGCTGCCAATGGCCTCACTGCGGGTACAGCACTAACTGCCGGTCAGGTTTTGCAGATACCGTAAATTCAAACCGATCAAACCTTTACATGGCGGGAGCATATCCCGCCTGTATAATTTAATCCAGGAGACTCAAAAAATGGCCGAATATCCTGAAGTGATCCGATACAAAGCACGCTTGTTTAATGTCAAGGAAGTTACTGTACCCCTACCGGATGGCAAAGATAAGGTCTTTGAATTGATCGATATTCAGAATGCGGTCACTGTCCTGCCAGTTGACAATGAAGGAAATGTGTATTTTGTGGAGCAATTCAGAATCGCCGCCCTCAAGGAATTACTCGAACTGCCTGCAGGAAAGATAGAACCGGGTGAAGACCCCCTCGTTGCCGCAGAAAGGGAACTGCGCGAAGAAACCGGCATGGCTGCCGGCAGGATTCAGCCAATTGGAGAATTTTATATGAGCCCGGGCTACGCCAATGAATACATGTATTGCTATCTTGCCACCGATCTATATCCTGCTCCCCTGGCACCTGATTCAGATGAATTCATCAATGTGCGAAAGATTCCCCTGGTAAAAGTGAAGGAAATGATCCGCGGGGGTCAGATTATTGACAGTAAAACTCTGGCGGCATTTTCCTTATCCATAGACTAAATTCAATAATCACAATCAAAAAATGAGGGATATCATTCTCTCATTTTTGATTTAATTCTCTCTTGCAGTTATTGGATTATAATTGTACGGATAACTTTCTGCCAACCGGGGGTTTTTTTTGCCCCTTACTATTTTTAATGGAGTAAACAATGAAACGAGAAATGATCACGATCGATGCAAATGAGGCAGTCGCCAGTGTGGCGTACCGCCTCGCCGAAGTGGTAGCCATTTATCCGATCACGCCGTCTTCCAGTATGGGAGAACACGCAGATGCCTGGATGGCTGCCGGCAAGAAGAATCTCTGGGGTACCGTCCCCTCTGTGATCGAAATGCAGTCTGAAGGCGGAGCTGCCGGGGCTGTGCATGGCGCTTTGCAGACCGGATCTCTGACCACCACGTTCACCGCGTCGCAGGGTCTGTTGTTGATGATCCCGAACATGTACAAGATCGCGGGCGAGCTGACCCCCACCGTCTTTCACGTTGCCGCCCGTACCATTGCCACCCATGCTCTTTCCATCTACGGTGATCATTCTGATGTAATGGCCGCCCGTCAGACCGGTTATGCCTTCCTGGCTTCGGATTCTGTCCAGGTTGCCCAGGATAATGCGCTTATCGCGAATGCTGCCACGCTTGAAACCCGTGTGCCTTTTGTACACTTCTTTGATGGTTTCCGCACTTCCTCCGAAGTGAACAAGATCGAGAAGATCGATGATGAGACGATCCGTGCCATGATCGATGAAAAACATATCATGGAGATCCGCAAACGCGCCCTCACTCCCGAAAAACCCGTTTTACGCGGCAGTGCCCAGAACCCGGATGTCTTCTTCCAGATGCGCGAAGCCGCCAACACGTTCTATCAAAAAACACCTGCAATTGTTCAGAAGGCGATGGACCATTTTGCAGAAATCACTGGCCGGAAATATCACATCTTTGATTACTACGGTGCTCACGACGCAACTGAGATCATCATCATAATGGGCTCAGGTGCGGAGACCGCGGAGGAAACGGTTAAGTTCCTCAATAAACAAGGTCATAAAGTCGGTGTGGTCAACGTGCGGCTTTATCGCCCCTTCTCCGTGGAACATTTCCTCAAGGTGCTCCCTGCCAGTGTGAAGAGCATCGCCGTCATGGATCGCACCAAGGAACCCGGTGCGGTTGGCGAACCCCTTTACCAGGATGTTATCGCAGCCCTCAACGAAGGCGCAGCCAATGGCACCAGCCCCTTCAAACAGACCCCGCGTGTCTTTGGCGGACGTTACGGGCTTTCCAGCAAGGAATTCACCCCGGCAATGGTCAAAGGCATTTTCGATGAGATCGCCAAGGATGCACCCAAGAATCATTTCACGGTTGGCATCAATGATGATGTCACCCATACCAGCATCTCCTACGACCCCGCTTTTTCAATCTCCGATCCGAAAACCGTCCGTTGTATGTTCTTCGGGCTAGGCTCAGATGGCACCGTTGGAGCCAATAAGAACTCCATCAAGATCATTGGCGAAGATACCCCCAATGATGCCCAAGGATACTTCTACTACGATTCCAAGAAATCCGGTTCCCTCACCATCTCTCACCTGCGTTTTGGTCCCAACCAAATCCGCGCTCCTTACCTGATCGGCGTTAATGACGCTCAATTCGTTGCCTGTCACAATTTCACGTTCCTTGAGTGGTTGAACATGCTTAAGTATGCCGCTCCTGGTGCGGTTTTCCTACTGAACAGCCTGTATAACAAAGACGAGATCTGGAATAAACTTCCACAGGAAGTTCAGAAAGATATCATCGAGAAGAAGTTGAAGTTCTACATCATCAATGCCAACGATGTGGCTGCCAAAACCGGAATGGGCGGCCGTGTCAACACCATCATGCAGACAGCTTTCTTTGCCATCAGCGGCATTCTCCCGCGCGATGAAGCCATCGCTCAGATTAAGAAATCCATCAAGAAGACCTATGGAAAACGCGGTGAAGCGGTGGTGAAACAGAACTACGATGCCGTTGACCATACCCTTGCCAATCTCTTTGAAGTCAAGGTGCCCGACGGTGTCACCAGCAAGATTAAGCGTCGCCCGCCTACGCCTGCCGAAGCACCCGATTTCGTCACAGACGTTTTGGGTCCGATCATGGTGTTCGAAGGTGACAGGGTTCCTGTCAGCGCCTTCCCGGTGGATGGTACCTTCCCCACTGCCACTACTCAATGGGAAAAACGCAATCTTGCCCTCGAAATCCCCGTCTGGGAACCCGATCTATGTATCCAATGCGCCAAGTGCGCTTTCGTCTGCCCGCATGCGGTTATCCGCGCCAAGGTCTATGATCCTGCCCACTTGAAGGATGCTCCAGAAACCTTCAAGTCCATCGATGCCAAGTTCAAGGAATTCCCCGGTACCAAGTACACCATCCAGGTAGCTCCTGAAGATTGCACCGGATGCAGCCTGTGCGTAGAAGCCTGCCCGGCTCGCGACAAGACCAATCCCATGCGCAAAGCCATCAACATGACTCCGCAGCCTCCGCTGCGCGAACAGGAAGCCAAGAACTGGGCGTTCTTTAAGGCACTTCCAGCCCCCGATCCTGATTTATTCCTGCCAACCTCGGTTAAGAACAGCCAGTTGATCGAGCCTCTCTTTGAGTTCTCCGGTGCTTGTGCCGGCTGCGGCGAGACTCCCTACATTAAACTAGTTTCTCAGCTGTTTGGCGACCGCGCGGTCATTGCCAACGCCACCGGCTGCTCCTCCATCTACGGCGGAAATCTGCCGTCGACCCCCTGGGCAATCAACAACCAGGGACGCGGACCTGCCTGGGCGAACTCCCTCTTTGAAGACAACGCTGAGTTCGGTCTGGGCATGCGCCTGACCCTCGACAAACAAAATGAATTTGCCCGCGAACTGCTCACCAGCATGGGCGCTGAACTGGGCGATAGCCTCGTCAGTGAGATCCTCAATGCCGATCAAACCACCGGTACGGGCATCCGTGCGCAACGCGAACGGGTGCACACCCTCAAGGAAAAATTGGAGAAGAGCAAGCATGCCAGCGCTCGTATGCTGCTTGGAGTTGCAGACGCCCTCGTGAAAAAGAGTGTCTGGATCATCGGTGGCGATGGTTGGGCATATGACATCGGTTACGGTGGTTTGGATCATGTCCTCTCCTCCGGCCGAAATGTGAACATCCTCGTGCTGGATACTGAAGTCTACTCCAACACCGGCGGTCAATCCTCCAAGGCAACCCCGCTGGCTGCGGTTGCCAAGTTCTCTGCCAAGGGTAAGGGACTCGGGAAGAAAGACCTGGGGCTCATGGCCATGAGTTACGGTTATGTATATGTTGCCAACGTGGCAATGGGAGCCAATGATCAGCACGCGCTCAAGGCATTCCTCGAAGCCGAGGCGTACGATGGGCCTTCCCTGATCGTGGCTTATAGCCATTGTATTGCTCACGGTATCGACATGTCCAAAGGTCTGGAACAGCAAAAATTGCTCACGCAAACCGGCATGTGGCCGCTTTATCGATACAACCCCAGCCTCGTGGACGAAGGCAAGAACCCCCTCGTGCTCGACAGCCGCGAACCGACGGTTGCCGTCAAGGATTATGCTTATAACGAAACCCGTTACCGTGTGCTGGTGCAGAACGACGAAGCCCGTGCTCAGATGCTGATGCAGGAAGCCACCGAATTGGCTCAGCGCAAATGGGAGCTATATAAGCAAATGGCAGCCATGGCTTACACCAAGCCGGAAGAGCCAAAAGAGTAGAAAATTTCGCGAATAGAAAACCGACCGGGAATCCGGTCGGTTTTTTTAAGGATGAATAGCCAGATTGCATGTGTATAATAAGGACTGGTTTGTATTTTTCCGGTTTAGAGCTTCAGGCGGTAGAAAACCCCGAGCATGCCCAATACTTTCGAATTATTTTTGTTTTCCACTGATCCCCAGGTGATCCGTACAGCCGATTCAGCTGGCGTGCATGGTTTCATTGTGGATATGGAGAACAAGGGCAAACAAACCCGGCAGACCGGTTATGATACTCAGATCAATCTGAATACAATTGAAGATCTGAAAAACGCTCGCTCCAGCACTGACCGAGAGGTCATTTGCCGAATAAACGGATTTGGAGAGCATACTCCCGCAGAAGTGGAACAGGTCATAAGCGCCGGAGTAGATGAAATCCTTCTGCCCATGGTTCGCCATTCCAAAGAGGTAACACACACCCTCGATTTCATCCACAACAGGTGCAAGCTGGGAATTCTCATTGAGACCGCAGAAGCGGTAAAAGCTGCCAGCACTCTCGGTTCGCTGCCGCTTTCAAGGGTCTACGTCGGATTAAATGACCTGGCGATAGACCGTAAAACCCGCTGCATTTTCACCTCGGTTGCTGATGGCACTCTGGAACACATCCGCTCCTCGATCCAACAACACTTTGGTTTTGGCGGGCTCACCCTTCCGGAAAAAGGTCATCCCATCCCATGCCGCTTGTTAGCAGGTGAAATCACACGCCTGGGATGTGACTTCACATTTCTCCGCCGGTCATTCTTCAAGGATATCGCCGGGCATGAAATGAAGGTCGAGATTCCCAGGATCCTTGAATTCATTAGCGAATGCCGGGCTCGCTCCAACGCGCAAGTTGAAAAAGATCATGCTGAATTCGCTGACCTGGTAAACACACTTGAAAGGTCAAGTTGATTTCGCCACAACAATCACTTGAAAAAAAACGCTGCCTGGTCACTGGAGCCTCAGGATTCATCGGTGCGCACCTGGTGAGGAATTTAATTCATGCCGGTGCTGAGGTTACCGCGCTAGTTCGTGAAAACACTGATCTTTGGCGGCTTAAGATGGTTCAATCCGTATGCTCGATAATCAAAGCTAATTTAGTTGAGCCTGTTGAATTGGATGCCCTCTTTGCAGCAGTAAAGCCAGCCATCGTATTCAATTCCGCTTTTCCCGCTGGTTACCCCGCCGACCTGCCCGGGCAGCAATTGATGCTGGAATTTGCCGTTAAAGCTACCGGCAACCTGCTCCATGCAGCAACCAGACATCCGGTTGAACGCTTCATCCATCTTGGCAGCTCAACGGAGTATGGACATGGAGAGCAAGCTCACAAGGAATCTGACACGCTTGCCCCCGACACGATCCGCGGGGTGGCAAAAGCAGCATCCACTTTGTTATGTCAACTATATTCGAGGGAACATGCCCTTCACACTGCCATACTGAGGATTTTCAGCGTTTACGGGCCAATGGAAAAACCCGGCAGGTTGATTCCTGCCGTTTGTAAATCCCTCGTTGAGGATCAGCCTGTCAGACTCACTTCACCCGGATTCATGCACGACTGGGTATATGTCGAGGACGTGGCTCGGGCCTGTCTTCTCGCGGCATCTTCAGAAAGTATAATGGGTGAGATCATCAACATTGGATCCGGGACCCAGACCTCCAACGAGGAGATAGTCGAAACCCTCTTCAAGATAACTGGAAAAAACGTCCCGGTCGAACAGGGGGCTTATCCCTCCGGCAGTCATGATGCGACGCACTGGTTGGCAGATATCTCAAAGGCGAGGGTCTTGCTGGGGTGGCAGCCCGAAACCTCACTGGAAAAGGGCTTGAGTTCCACTTATACCTATTGGAAAGACTATTACAACTCCTCTCGGTTCACCCCCTCATGAACGCTGATAAAACCCCTGATCTGTCGGTAGTCCTGCCGATGTACTGCAACCGCGATACTGTTGTTGAGCTTTACCAGCGGCTTTGCACTTCACTGGATACTGCAGGGATCCGCTTTGAATTGATCTTCGTCGACGACGGTTGTCCGCAGCGTTCATTTGAGATAATCGAGCCGCTCACCAAAACAGACAAGCGGGTTAATCTGGTGGTAATGGAGCATAACGTCGGTCAAAATGACGCCCTCCTTGCCGGTTTTAGTTGCGCCAGCGGAAAAGCAGTGGCATCTATGGATGCCGACCTGCAGGACCCTCCAGAAGCCCTGCCGCGCTTGTACTCCGCCTTAACGCCCGATCTCGATGTGGTTTTTGGCGGAAGACTGGGATCCTATGAGCCGGAGTATCGCTTGATCACCTCTCGGCTGTACAAATGGGTGATGCATAACTTATCCGGTGTTCCCATGGATGCAGGGCTGTTTTTTGTTGCCACGCAGCAACTGTCTACTAAACTTATAGCGCTTTCAGAGTGCAACACTCACATTATTCCGATGATCGGTGTGTTAGGTTCGAATACACTTTCCATCCCCACGCCCAGATCCTATCGCCCATCTGGTATTTCCGCATATTCAGGACAGGATAGATTATCGATGGGGCTGGCTGCGCTCACCTGGCTCATTAAATATAAGCTAAAACGAAAGGACCGCAGCTCGGTCGTTCTGGAAAAAGTTTTCCCAATCAGCAGCAAACTGGGGCAAAAATTCAACAATTAAAGGTTAACCACATGGATAAGAAAAAAATGGACCAGCACAATCAATCTGTCATTGAGTACTACGACAATCGCATTAAAAAAACGATGACCTATACCGGTAATCATTACACACAGCACCACATCGATGTCTTTCTTGAACAGACAGGCATCCGACCGGGATACAAGGTGTTGGATGTCGGTTGCGGCATGGGGCGCTATACCATCCCGTTGGCTAAACGCGGTATTCAAATCGAAGGATTGGATATTTCGCCTTTTCTGCTTGACCAGTTGAAAAAGGCTAATGATAGCGGTGTTGAGATTCCTCTCCATCTTCTTGACATCATTGATGCTCCATCAGAGATGGATGGCAAGTATGATGCTGTGGTGGGCTTTTTTGTGCTGCATCACATGCACAAACTGGATTTATGTTTCTCAGCAATGAAAAGAGTGGTTAAACCCGGAGGAATTATCGCATTTCTTGAGCCCAATGCATTTAACATCCTGTATTACCTTCAGATCATACTCACCCCAACCATGACCTGGCAGGGCGATGGCGGCATGGCGTTGATGCGTCCGGGGGTTATCTTCCCTGCCATGCGCACAGCCGGACTTACAGATTGCAGGCTTTACCGTTATGGCTTTTTTCCTCCCTTCATCACAAACACTCGTTGGGGCATCAGGCTTGAAAATCAACTCGAGCGTTTTCCGCTCTGGCGTCCGCTACTACCGGCTGCCTTGTTCCAGGCGAAACGCCAATTATAAAAAATCCCCCGGGGTTCCGGGGGATTCTCTTATCGGGTTGGCTCGTCCATCATCGGCTCGTTCTTCTTCTGCCGGTAGACGATACGTCCGCGCGAAAGATCATACGGACTCATCTCAACTTTCACATGGTCGCCAAGCAGGATGCGGATGTAATACCTGCGCATGCGGCCAGATAGATAAGCGAGTACTTCATGGCCATTCTCGAGACGCACACGGAACTGGGTTCCGGGCAAGGCTTCGATTATCTCGCCTTCTACTTGGATCTTATCCTCTTCTTTGGCCATTTCTTCTCCTCACCAGCCTTACGGCTAACAACTATTCACCAAACTTCGAAGGGTAACTTTTCCGTTTGCTGCGGCGGATCGCCTTTTTCTTTTCCACACGGCGAAGCTCGCTCTTGGAAACAAACCAGCGCTTGCGGCGGATGGTGCTTAATACACCGCTTTTCACTACCTTTTTGCGAAAGCGTTTCAGCAGTGAATCCTGTGATTCATTAGGTCGTAAAACTACAGTAGCCATTGGTTTTTCTCACCTCCCTTCGCCAGTGAAAAAATAAAAATCGACTGCAGTAAACCGCGCAGCCGACACTTGATCTCTAAGAACCTTTAGGGTAGATCAATAAGTTTGGCTTATCACCTCTTTCAACGGATAGTGATCACGGCTGCCGTGCAAAATTACTGCGCCCCCTATTATAACTGCAATCACCAGCCGATGTCAATCACCATTTCCTGCCTGATGAGCAGGAAGATCCGGGGGTCTTTTTAAAGTTTGGTAATAATCTCCTGCCGTTTTGCCCGGTACTCCTCACCCGTTATCAATCCCTGGTCATACAACCGGTTCAACTCCTTCAGCCGGCTCTCCGAAGAATCACTCACAACCGGTTCCAACTCCAGGTTCACCACCTGGATGCGGGTCGGTTTTTCAGGGTCAAACACTACTTCGGCAGCAATACCTGGTTGCACCAATGCCACATTCAGGCGCGATACCACTGTTTTGGCTTCTGCCAGGAATGCCGCCCTATCGCGGGGTTTCACCTCAAGAAGTAATCCAACTTGTGGATTATCGTTGATGGTTACACCGGTATCACGCACCTCAACGACCGTGGCAGGGGCTGTTACGCCGTTCTTGATATTGGGTGGAAAAAAGGATTTGAAAACGCCAGTTAGGATGACAAGTGTTACGATCATTACTATCGGAACAACGATGATGCCCCAGATCTCGCCGCTCGCAAACAACTCCTTTAGGGTACGGTCGGAAAACGATATTTTATCAGGACCAAAGAACATTAGCAGAATGACCACGGCAAATGAAACCACTGTGATGACCCCGCTGATGATAAATACCGGACGGAGAGATTTCATATCGACTCCTTCATCAACCTAGATCGGGCTTTTGCGCAAAGGGGGAACAACGAATGTAAAAATCATTATAGCATTCTAAAAAGCATTTTCGATTCGGGAAAAGTGCTGGCGCTTGTTTATTTTTTTACGCTGGGATTGGTTTTCGCGGGACAGTAAATCGATATCCGGTTAAACAAAAACCCCGGTCTAAATTAAGACCGGGGTTTTACGATTGCCGTAGAATCAAAAGAAAAAAGTCTCTTGGCAATGACCTACTCTCCCAGGAAGTCGCCCTCCAAGTACCAT